>Ga0075429_100000374_pt1 | contig 32944 bp, 32 predicted proteins | sample RhiMetdeltSRZDD3_FD_75295 | JGI IMG/M metagenome (GOLD analysis project Ga0075429, IMG submission 75295) | Populus rhizosphere microbial communities from Tennessee, USA - Rhizosphere MetaG P. deltoides SRZDD3 | ecosystem: Host-associated > Plants > Roots > Rhizosphere > Soil | place: USA...
CGCGCCCCTCGGCCTTGGCGCGATAGAGCGCGGCATCGACGTGGGCGAGATACTCGTCCATTTCCGCCGGGTCCGGATCCAAGAGCACCAGTACCCCGACGCTCACCGTGACGGCGGGGGTGGAAGTGTTCGGGGGGGCGGTACCGATCGAAACCCGCAGGCGGTCCGCGGAGCTCTGCGCGTCGGCGATCCCCGTGGCGGGCAACACCGCGAGGAACTCCTCTCCGCCGATCCGGCCCACGCTGTCCGTGGCGCGTGCCAGCCGGCGCAGGTGCCGGCCAACCCGCCGCAGTACGCCGTCGCCGGCGACGTGCCCGAAGGCATCGTTCACCCGCTTGAAGTGATCGAGGTCGAGCATCAGCAGGGCCAGCGGAGCCCCGTCGCGCTGCGCGCGCTTGAGCTCACCCTTGAGGCGCGCCTGCAGCGCGCGGCGGTTGAGCACGCCCGTCAAGGGGTCCACCTCGGACAGCCAGCGCAGCCGGTGGTTCGCGCGCCGCAGCGCGCGGCGCTGGTGGAGGAGATGGTCGGCGGTGGACCCGAGCCGATAGCCGAATATCGCGAAGGCGAGCCCCGTAGACAGGCTCATGTATGCGTAGAGCAGGCCGTGCTCGCCGAGGAGCGCCGTCGGGGTGCCGCCGCGGACCAGGTGCTCGAGCACAAGCGCGCCCGCCGGCGCGCCCTGGCCGAGCAACGCCCCGAGCCAAGCGTACGCCCGCGCCCGGGAACGGGCTCGACGCTTGTCAGGGCCGTGGCGCGCGACATCGATTCGAGTGTCCATCGCGGCAGTCCTGAAAGCAGTGGCGGTGCTCGGGCCAGAGCGAGCACCGGACGACCTTGATGTCCTCCGGCCGCGTCAGCAGCAGCGCGCCGGCCACGGCATCGAGGGTGATCGTGGCGCGGGTGCCGGTCGTCGGACAATGGACGTGCCGCGGATGGCGCGTGCGCAGGTACGTGAGCGTGGCAAGCAGAAGATGGCACGCGCCGCAGAGCAGCAGGAAACCCACGCCGTAGACGGTGGGCATGACGTCTCTCCTGCTCGACGCCTGTGCAACCGCGCTGCCAGGCGTTCGTCGACGTAAGTCGCGCAGGAACATGCGGACCTGGCGAAGCGGATGCGCAGGGCGCGGCGGCTGCCGCAAACTTCGCGCGCAAGGCGGCCTCTTAGGGCTCGAAAGCGCGATTTTCGGATGGCACGGGGTGTGGATTACGGCTGGCATGGCCGAGACCCTCATCGTCCCCCTCGCGCGTCCAGAGGTCGCACCCTCGTCGTCGTCACCGTCGCTTCGCGCCGTGGCCCTGCCCACCGAACATGGCGGTTGGGGCCTTCTGCTGGAGCCCTTGCTGCTCGGGCTGCTCGTCGCGCCCAGTGGCCCCGGCGCGGCGGTGGCGGTGGCGGCGCTCGGCGCCTTCTTGTGGCGCCATCCGGCTCGGCTCGTGGCGTCCGACTGGTCGCGGGCCGCGAGTTATCCGCGCACGCGGGTGGCACTGGCGGTGGCCGCCGGCTACGCCGCGGTCGCACTCGCGGCGGGCCTGGTGGCGCTCGGTACGGCGCGTGGAGCCCTCGTCGCGCTGATCGCGGCGGCCGCACCGTTCGCTGTCGTCTATCTCGCCCACGACTTGCGGCTGCGGAGCCGATCGGTGGTCGCGGAGCTTTCGGGCGCGGTCGCGCTCAGTGCCGGAGCCGCGGCGGTGGCGCTGGCTGCGGGCTGGCCGGTGTCGCGTGCCTTCGGTCTGTGGCTGCTCGTCGCCGGACGCGCGGTCGGTTCCGTCGTGGACGTGCGTTGCCGTTTGCGACGACAGCGCGGAATGCCGTCACCGGTCTGGCCGGTGTGGCTCGTGGAGGCCGCCTTCGTCGTCGCCGCGGGAGCGGCGTCGTATGCGGGCGCGGTTCCGATGTGGGCCACGCCCGTCCTCGTGGCGCTGCTCGTGCGATCGGCGTGGAACCTGAGGCCGGGGGCGCCGCCCCGGCGTCCTCAGGACGTCGGGTGGAGCGAGCTGCGCGCGGGGCTGCTGTCGACGCTCGCCTGGGTGCTGGCGTATGGGAGCGCGGCATGAACGCCGCGCTGCTCAAGCTCGATCTGTACTGCAAGGGCATACGGGTGCCCGAGTCCACGTTGCTCGAGGATGACGGCGGCCGCAAGATCCTGCGCACCCGCGCGGGCCTCGGCAGCGGCCTCGAGCTCGTCCTGCCCGAAGGTCTGTGGACCAACGTGCCGGTGACGGAGCGGTTCGCACAGGACTCGCCGTACGAGCTCACACGCGCTGGCGGCGCCTATTGGATCGAGCGTGGCGGCGAACGCGTGGCCCCGGTTCGGCTCGCGCCGCGGCCGGGCTGGTACGACGGCAAGACGCGCTCCGGAAAACCGATGACCCGCGTGGGGACGTTGCAGGGGACGTACCTCGGCGTCTATCCCGCGAAGGTCTGCGAGTACTGGACGGAGAAGACGAAGGTCAACTGCAAGTTCTGTTCGGTGGGTCTGAACCTCGGCGTCGACGACGCCGACGAGAAGTCGGTGAACGAGGTGCTCGAGGTCGTCCATGCCGCGCGGCGTGAGTCCGGGATCACCTACGTCGACTTCAACACCGGCCACTACTACGGCGACACCTACCTCGACATCCTCGAGCCGTACGTGACCCGCATCAAGCGCGAGCTGGGACTGCTGGTGGGCGTACAGACCCCGCCGCACCACGACCTGCGGCGCTACGACCAGCTGCGCCGGATGGGCGTCAACCGCGTCTCCTTCTGCTTCGAGATCTGGGACCGCGCGATCTTCGAGGACGTGTGCCCCGGCAAACATCGCGAGTACGGCCTCGACCGCTACCTGGAGGCGATCCGGTACTGCGCCACCCTCGGGGCGCACGGACCTTGGAACGAGCCGTGGGTCACGAACGGGGAGATCATCGCCGGCCTCGAGCCGCCGGAGTCGTCGATCGCCGCCATCGACTGGATCACGTCCGTGGGGGCGATCCCCACCGTCTGCGTGTTCCGGCCGCTGCAGGGCACCGACTACGCGGACATGCCGCCGCCGCGCACGGAAGACATCGTGCCCGTCTTTCGGGCGCTGTACGAGGCCTGCATGGCCCGCGGCCTGCCGATCGGCTGCGCGCCCAACGTTCACGTGAGCCTGGTCATGCTGCCGGAAGAGGCGCGCGGGCTGTCCTCGCGGCGCTTTCCGCTGCGGGAGATGAAGAGGCGCGTGCAGAAGCAGCTCGTGGCGAGCATGCTCACGCGCCGATGGAGGGGCATCGCGAAGGCGGGCCGTCAGCCGGAGCCGGTATGAGGTTCGAGGGTACCGGTCAGGCGACGACGGGGTCCTGGGCGACCCGTGACGCGAGATCCAACAGCCGGAGCTCATCCATCTGGTAGCGCCGGACGGCGCCTCGGAGGCCTTCGAACGCGGCGATGGGCGCGCGGCCCGGTGCCTGCAACGCCGATTCGACGGCGTCGGCGGCCCGCCGGATGTCTCGTGCGTTCGCCGTCCACTCGCGTGCCTCCGCCGCCAGCGTGCGCGGGTCGGCGCCGACCAGGGCCCCGAACAGTCGTTGTCGGGCGTGGTCGATGTGCGCGTCGCACTCGCCACGGTACGTCGCCATGTCCCGCACGGCCTCGTCGAACGCGCCATACGTCGACTCCAGGAAGATCGCGGCCAATCGCGCGTCGAGCCAATCGTGCTCGATGGCCAGCCATTCACGGGTGCCGCGGGCAGCGTCTTCCGATACAGCGCTCATTTGGGCTCTCTCCACGGCGTTTGAGTATTGCAATCGACCGGCCAGACGGTGCCCTGTGAAGGCAACGGGATGCGAGCCGGGTCGCCGCAATCCTTGCGCAGGGTGAGTCCCGCGGCGCCGGTCCTGCGCCTGACCGCCCGCTAAGTCCGCGTCGTCGCGGCGGTATTGCCCTTGCAAACGTCGTTCGCGATTCTGTTCGAACGCCAAGGAGCGCGCGATGGGAAAGATCATCGTCGTGGCCGGAGTGCCCGGGGCCGGGAAGTCGACGCTTCTCCTCGAGGTCTGGAAGAGGGTGGAGAAGGAGCTCAACTACACGATCGTCTCGTTCGGCACGGAGATGCTCGATCTGTGCAAGGCCTCCGGCCTCGTCGCCAACCGCGACGAGATGAGGAACCTCGGGCCCGACGTGCAGGAGGAGATGCAGTGGCGCACGACGAAACGCATCGCCGAACGTCCGGAGAACATCCTCCTGGACACGCACTGCACGATCAAGACGGGCTCCGGCAGCTATCTTCCGGGGCTGACACCGCGGATGCTCGAGCGCCTGTCGCCGGCGGCCATCGTCCTCGTCGACGCCCATGAGGCGGAGATCCGCGGCCGCCGCAAGCTGGACAAGAACCGGCCGCTGCGCACGATCGAGTCGTTCGACGACATCCTCGAGCACAAGGTCATCAACCGCGCCTACGCCGCCGCCTTCTCCGCCCGCAGCGGGTGTGTCCTGCGCATCATCCAGAACAACTCCGGAGAGTTCGAGGAAGCGGTAGCGGTCTTCATCGAGACCTTGCGTTTCATCGGCGTCGAGGCGGTCCGTCCCGTGACGGCGGCGGTCTGAGCCATGCGCATCCACCTCTATGCCGTCGTCTCGGGGTTCGAGGCCCTCATCGCCTCGCAGCTCGAGCCCGAAGCGTTCGGGCTGCACATGGCCGTCGGGACCCGCAAGCTGACCAGCGGGATCATCAGCTTCCTCGAGATCGAGCCGTCGTTCCGGCACGAGCGGTTCCCACTCCTCGACCGGCTCGAGGAGGTGTGCGTGCTGCATCCCGACGGACGGCCGCGGGCGAGCAAGTACGTCAGCGTGTACCGCGTCCTCGAGTTCCTGCCCTTGGACGCCTTCCGCGACCTGTACCTGGCGACGCCCGACGGCCGCGTCCTTCGCGTCGCGCCCTCGGAAGGGCGGCCGCTGGACGTGGCCGGCCCGAGCCTTTTCCAGGAGCTGTGTCCGCTGACGCCGCTCGTGGTCTCGGCGCTCGGCCCCGCCGAGTACGCGCGCCACATGACGGACGAGAGCAATCCCATCAGCGTGCCGAGGCTATTCTTCGCCGACCTGCGCCTCGAGCGTGACGCCGAGGGCCGGCTGGCCGGCGACCTCTCGTATCCGAGCCCGGCCCACCTGCTGGAATGCCTCGGCCAGGTGGAGAGCGGACGCGGAAAGCTGACCAAGACCGTCGCCCGCAACCCGTCGACGCAAGGGTTCTTCAGATCCGTCCGGCGAGGGTTCTTTCTCGGCGATGCCGGCGGCGTGAAATGGTACCCGTTCCCCAGCCGCGAGCAGCTCGAAGTGCATCACGCGTGGTGGTGGCACTCCGCCTCCGCGCATTGACAGGAGCCACCGATGACTCTCTCGTTCGTACGTGGACCGATGAAAGCGTGGGCGCCGCGTGTCGCTCTCGCCCTGGCCTTTGCGGCGGCGATCGTGTGGACGGGCGTGCGCGACGCGCGGCCGGGCGAGACGGCGGCATTCCACGCCTTCGCCCCCTTCCACGACCCGGCCTACTCCGGGCTCGAACGCGCGGCGCTCCTCGCCGTGCTGGCGGTGGCGGTGGGCGGCCTGCTCTACGCGCTGCTGCTGGTGCGCCAGGTGACGGCGGCTGACCGCGGCACGGCCAGCATGCAGGAGGTGGCGGCGGCGGTGCGCGAGGGGTCGAACGCCTATCTCTCGGCCCAGTTCCGCAAGATCGGACCGCTGATCGTGGTGATCACCGCGCTGCTGCTTCTGACCTACAGCGGTAGCCAGCCGGCGTTCCGCTGGGGACGGGCGGGCGCCTTCCTCGTGGGCGCGCTGTTCAGCTGGACGGTGGGTTTCGCCGGCATGCGCCTCGCCACCATCGGCAATCTGCGGGTCGCAGCGGCGGCCACCCGCAGCTACGGGGAGGCGCTCACCCTGGGTTATCGGACGGGCACGGTCACGGGCATGCTCACCGACGGCCTCGGCCTGCTGGGGGGCACCCTGATCTTCATGATCTACGGGCTGCACGCGTACGAGGCCCTCCTTGGTTTTGGCTTCGGCGGCACCCTCATCGCGCTCTTCATGCGCGTCGGCGGCGGCATCTACACGAAGGCGGCGGACGTCGGGGCCGACCTCGTGGGCAAGATCGAGAAGGACATACCCGAGGACGACCCGCGGAACGCGGCCACCATCGCCGACAACGTGGGCGACAACGTCGGCGACTGCGCCGGCATGGCCGCGGACGTCTTCGAGAGCTACGAGGTCACGATCGTCGCCGCCATGATCCTGGGCATGGCCAGCTTCGGCCACAAGGGCGTCCTCTTCCCGCTGCTCGTACGCGGGATCGGCGTCCTCGGCTCCATCGTGAGCACCTACACCGTCCGCGCCCGGCCGGAGGATGGCTCGGATTCCGCCCTGCACAGCGTGCACCGCGGGTTCTGGATCGGCTCGGTCCTGAGCGTCGTCGGCTTCGTCGCCCTGGGCGTGGGCTACCTGCGCTTCGACGAAGCGTACTTCGCCACGAACCCCATGGCGCGGGCGGGCTTCCCCGGTGGGGACCCGGGTGCGCTGCCGTTCTGGGCCGGCCTGGGCCTCGCCGGGCTCGACCTCCGTCCCGCCTTGACCTGCCTGCTCGGCGTCTTCCTCGCCGTCGCGCTCAACAAGGTGACGAGCTACTACACCCACACCGCGCACAAGCCGGTGCAGGGGCTGGCGCGCGCCTGCACCACCGGTCACGCCACCAACATCATCCAGGGCTTCGCGGTGGGATACGAGAGCACCGTCGTCACGTTGCTCGTCATCGCGGTGACGATCCTCGCCTCGGTGTTCTGCTACGCGGGAGCGCCGCCGATGTTCGTCGCCTACGGCGTCGCCATGACCGGCATCGGCATGCTCACCCTCACCGGCAACACGATCTCGATGGACGTCTTCGGCCCGGTGGCGGACAACGCGAACGGCATCGGCGAGATGGGCTACGACCCGGAGGAGATGGAGCGGCAGGAGCCGGGCAGCTATCGTCGCGCGCGGCGGATCCTCTCCGACCTCGACGCCGTGGGCAACACCACCAAGGCCGAGACCAAGGGCATCGCCATCGGGTCGGCGGTGATCGCCGCCGTGTCGTTGTTCTCCAGCTTCATCGCCATCATCGCCGTGGGCAGCGAGGACCGCATCGCCCAGATGACGACCGCCCAGTACATGGCCGAGGCCGGACGCCTCACCGTCGCCGACCCCGGCGTCTTCGTGGGCCTGCTGATCGGCGGAGCCGTGCCGTTCCTCTTCAGCGCGATGCTCATCCGCGCCGTGGGGCGGGCCGCGTTCTTCATCGTCCGCGAGTGCCGCCGCCAGTTCCGCGATCTGGCCATCTGGGAGGGCACGAAGAAGCCGGACTACGGCCGCGTGGTGGACATCTGCACGGAGACCGCGCAGAAGGAGCTGGTGGGGCCCGGCCTCCTCGCCCTCGCCGCGCCGCTGCTCGTGGGTTTCCTCCTCGGCCCGTATGCCCTGGCCGGGTTCCTCGCCGGCATGATCCTCGTCGGGCAGCTGCTGGCCGTGTTCATGTCGAACGCGGGCGGCGCCTGGGACAACGCCAAGAAGCTGATCGAGGACGGCCACTACGGCGGCAAGGGCTCGGACGCACACAAGGCGGCGGTGACGGGCGACACCGTCGGCGATCCGCTCAAGGACACCGCCGGCCCCGCCATCAACCCGCTGATCAAGGTCATGAACATGGTGAGCCTGCTCGCGCTCGGCCTCGTGCTCCAGTTCAATCTGACGGCGCCGCGCGGCGTTTCGGCCCGCTGGCCCGGGGTCGTCGTCGTCCTCGTCTGCCTGGCCGCGGTGGTCTGGGCGTTTCGTCAGAGCGGGCGTGAGGCCGACGGCATGACCCTCGACGAGGACGATGAATCGACAGCCGGCGCGAGAAGGTCGGGGCTATCGGCGGAGACGACCGAACCTCCTGGCGGGCGCCGAAGAGGAGCCGGCGTCCTCGCGCCTTAGCGGGCGAAGAGCCCGCCCGCGTAGACGATGAGTATGACGCCGCCCCCGAGGATCCAGGCGGAGACGTTGACGAGCAGGATCGACAGCGCGAACTTGAGGTAGTAGGGCCAGCACACCACGACCGCGCTTCACTCACCGCTTGACGAGCCGCAGCTCGAAGCCGATGCCGTCGCGGCGCAAGGTGCCGCCGCCGAAGCGGCTCTGCCTCGCCAGTCCCTCGATGGCCGGCTCGCCGTAGGCGTTCTTGAGCAGGGTGGCGCGGAAGATCCATCGGGTCAGCAGCGCGTCGAGCCGCGACAGGCCCATCCCCGCCACCTCGGCGTCGATCTCCGCCCCCGTCGCTTCCTTTCGCAGGTCGTAGACCGCGGCCTCCCCGCCCGGCGCCAGGACGCGATGCATCTCGTCGAGCGCCCCCAGCGGGTCGGTGAAGTTCTTGAACGCCGCTCGGCACACGACGTAGTCGAACGACTCATTCGCGTACGGCATCCGCGAGGCGTTACCGTGCTGGAAGTCGACGGTTACCCCCTCTTCGCGGGCGTGCGCGCGGGCCAGACGCACGAAGGTTTCACTGATGTCCAACCCGCCCACGCGGAACGGGCCGCGCCGCGCGATCTCCACGGCCAGGTAGCCGGGGCCGGCGGCGACCTCGAGCACGCGCGCCCCTGGAGCCAGTCGGGCCGCCACCGCGTCGGCGCACTTCCGATAGCCTCTCAGGTCCCGCCGGGTGTTCCGCGCGTACCAGGTCGCGATCAAGCCCTCCATGGGAAGACCCTTGTACGGCCGGGAGGCTGTTTCCGTCGCCTGACCGGGCATCGCCACCCCCTCTCTCCTGATATATCTTGATTATCAAGCTACATGATTGTCAAGCCTAATCGCGGGGCCGCCTGCTCGCGCGAAGCCGAGCCGGCCGGTACCCTATGCGGGATGTCGAGACACTCTCGAGAGACGCTCTACCAGCAGGTGGGGGCCGAGGTCCGCTCCCAGCAGCGGGCGGTCGACCTCCTCGACGAGGAGGTGGCGCGCCACCTCGGGATCAATCGCACGGACCTGCGCGGCCTGGACGTGCTCCTCGAGCTGGGCGAGGCCACCCCCAGCCGCCTGGCCCGCGAGCTGCGCCTCACCACGGGGAGCGTCACCACCCTCATCGACCGGATCGAGCGGCGCGGCTATGCCACGCGGGCCCCAGGGCCGACGGACCGCCGTAGCGTGGTGGTGCGGCCTACCCCCGCCGCCGCCCGGGCGGCCGGCGAGATCTACGGGCCGCTGGCCAGGGCGGGGCAGCGGTTGCTGGCGACCTACAGCGAACGCGAGCTCGAACTGCTGATCGACCTGCTGCGCCGGAGCCGCGAGCTGCAGGAGGCCCAGGCCGAGAAGGTGCGGCGTCTCGGGCGCGGCGGCAAGGGCTGAGGGCGCCCTCGCCGTCCCTGGCCCGGTGCCGCGAGGTCGAACGCTCAGGGCACGACGACGTGCCGCAGGAAGGCCGCGAAGTCGGGGTAGGAGGCGCCGCCGGCCTCGCCGAGCCGATGGACGGCGCTCTGCGGTGAATCGCCGAGCTCGATCGCGTGGATGATTCCATCCGCGCGATGGATGGGCAGCAGGTGGGCCGGCACCCGCGGTCCCAGCCACGCACGGAACGACAGGATGTCGGGCACGAGCTCGATGTCGTGGATCATCACGCGCCGGGCACCGAAGATCTCGTGCTTGAGGTAGAAGACACCGCCGCCCAGGCGCGACAGGAAGAGGCGGAAGGCCGGTGGCAGAGCCTGGCCGAGGGCTTGCTCGACCAGGCGGAGCTCGATCGCCGCACAGGCACTGCCGGTCATGTGGGAGGCGCGATCGGCCTCGCAACGAGCGATCAGCGCCTCCAGGGGAGCCGACTCGGATCGGTTCGTGTCGCAGGTCACGAGGCTCATCGCTCCCCCCTATTGCGGGACCTTCTCGTGTGCGTTCCAGCTCTGCAGCACCAGCATGTAGTTCGCCCGCTCGTAGGCCTGAGGGTCGGGGCACGCGCGCAGCGAGAGGTTCCCCTTGAGCTGAGTCAGCGACTCGTACCCATGGGCCTCCATCCACGCCGCCACCTCGGCCCGCAGCGTCTTGAGGTGCGACGGGCCGCGCCGGAGCAGCACCGAGACGAGCTGCACCGCGTCCGCGCCGGCCATCAACGTCTTGAGGGCATCGATGTCGGTGTGCACGCCTCCGGTCACGGCCAGCGACGCGCGCACCCGGCCGGAGAGCAGCCCCAGCCAACGCAGGCGCAACGGCAGCTCGGAGGACGTCGACAGCGCGAGCGTGCGCATCACCTGGAGGTTCTCCGGGTCGAGGTCGGGCTGGTAGAACCGGTTGAAGAGGATGAGGCCGTCGGCGCCCGCCTCGTCGAGACGGTGCGCGAAGTGGCCGAGCCCCGTGTAGAACGGCGAGAGCTTCACCGCCACCGGGATGCGGACGGCCTCCTTGACGAGGCACACCATCTCGACGGCGCGCTGCTCGATCGCCTCCGACGAGTCGTCGGCGCCGGCGGCGATCGTGTACAGGTTGAGCTCGAGGGCACTGGCGCCGGCCTGCTCGATGAGCCGCGCATAGTTGAGCCAGCCGCCGGGCGTGGTCCCGTTCAGCGAGCCGATGACGGGCACCGACACCGTCGCCTTGATGCGGGCGATCTGCTCCAGGTACTCGTCCGGCCCCAGCGCGAAGCTCTCCGACTTCGGGAAGTGGCTGAGCGCCTCCGAGAACGACTCGCGGTACATCTCCGTCGCGCGGAAGTGGAACCACTCCTCGCGGGTGATCTGCTCCTCGAAGAGCGAGTGCATGACGATGGCGGCGGCGCCGGCGTCCTCGAGGCGCCGCACGTTGTCGAGGTCGTCGACGAGGGGCGAGGCGCCGGGCATGAACGGGTGCGGCAGCTTCAAGCCGAGATACGTCGTCGAGAGATCCACGTGGTCCTCCTGTTCGTTAACCTTTGGAGCCGGTGCCCGCTTCCGCCGGCACCGCGGACGCGGTGTCCGTCGTCTCGGGGGTGGCGGGGGCCGGAGCGGGGGGCGGCACGGTGAGCTTCGAGAGCTGCTCGTACACGCTCACGCGCTCGACGGCGGCGCGCTGAGCGGCGGCGGCCAGCCGGCGGAAACGCGCGGGGTCCTGCTTCTCGACCATGCGGAAGCGGGCTTCGCCGCGCATGTAGTCGAGCACCGGCGTCTTGGGGGCGCCGGCATCGAGCTGGAGCGGCGCCTGGCCCAGCCCCAGCCGGCGCGGGTCGAAGCGGTACACCGGCCAGATGCCGGAGGAGACGGCCAGCTTCTGCTGCTCCACGCCGAAGGCCATGTCGTAGCCGTGGGCGATGCAGTGACTGTAGGCGATGATGAGCGACGGCCCGGGGTAGGCCTCCGCCTCCTGGAAGGCCTGCACCACCTGGTTCATCTTCGCGCCCATGGCCACGCGGGCGACGTAGACGTGGCCGTAACTCATGGCGAGCATGCCGAGGTCCTTCTTGGCCGTCTCCTTGCCCAGGGCGGCGAACTTGGCGGCGGCGCCCATGGGTGTGGCCTTCGACTGCTGGCCCCCGGTGTTCGAGTAGACCTCCGTGTCGAGCACCAGGACGTTCACCTTGCGGCCCAACGCGAGCACGTGATCCAGGCCGCCGTAGCCGATGTCGTAGGCCCAGCCGTCGCCGCCGACGATCCAGACGCTCTTGGGAACCAGGTAGTCGGCGATCGTCTCGAGGCGCCGCGCGTCGGCGTGGTCGATGGTGGCCAGTCGCTGGCGCAGCGTCGCGACGCGCACGCGCTGCTCGGTGATCGCTCCTTCGTCGCCCGCGTTCGCGGCGAGCAGTCCGCCCACGAGGTTGTGCCCGAGCGCGTCGCCCAGGCGCCGGGTCAGATCGCGAGCGTGCTCCGCCTGCGCGTCTACGGCGAGGCGGAAGCCGAGGCCGAACTCGGCATTGTCCTCGAACAGCGAGTTCGACCAGGCCGGGCCGCGGCCCTCGGCGTTGGTGGTGTACGGCGTCGTGGGCAGGTTGCCGCCGTAGATCGACGAGCAGCCGGTGGCGTTCGCGATCAGCAAGCGGTCACCGAAGAGCTGCGTGAGCAGTTTCACATACGGCGTCTCGCCGCAGCCGGCACAGGCGCCCGAATACTCGAAGAGCGGCTGCAGGAGCTGGGAGCCCTTGGCGTCGCGCTTCTTGACGGCCTCGCGCGGCGTCTCCGGCAGGTTCAGGAAGTAGGTGTAGTTCTCACGTTCCGCCTCGCGCAGCGGCCGCTGGGGCTCCATGTTGATGGCCTTGCGCTTGGCCTGCGAGCGGTCGCGCGCCGGGCAGACCTCCACGCAGAGATGGCAGCCGGTGCAGTCCTCGGGCGCCACCTGGATCGTGTACTGGAGGCCGCGCAGGTCCGGCGCCTTGTACTCGACGGACTTGAAGGTGGACGGCACGTGGCGCAGGACCGAGTCGGGATAGGCCTTTGCGCGGATGGCGGCGTGCGGGCACACGAGCGCGCACTGGTTGCACTGCGTGCAGATGGCGGGATCCCACACCGGGATCTCGAGGGCGATCGAGCGCTTCTCCCATTTGGCGGTGCCCAGCGGCCAGGTGCCGTCGACGGGGAAGGCGCTGACGGGGAGGCTGTCGCCCTTGCCGGCGAGCATCACGCCCTGTACGCGTGTCACGAAGTCCGGGGCCTCGGGCGGAACGGTGGGCGGCCGATGGTGTCGTGCGGTGGCGCGATCGGGCACCGCCACCTGGGACAGGTGCGCGAGAGCGGCGTCGACGGCGGCGAAGTTCTTCTTCACCACATCCTGGCCGCGCCGGCCGTACGCCTTCTCGATCGACTTCTTGATGCAGGTGATGGCCTCCTCCGCGGGCAGCACCCCGGAGATGGCGAAGAAACACGTCTGCATGATGGTGTTCATGCGCCCGCCCATGCCCGCGTCGCGCGCGACCTTGTAGGCGTCGATGACGTAGAAGCGAAGGTGCTTGTCGACGATCGACGACTGCACTTCGCGGGGCAGGTGGTCCCAGATCTCCTCCGGTCCGTAGGGCGCGTTGAGCAGGAAGACGGCGCCGTCTTCCGCGCACTCGAGCATGTCGTAACGCTCGAGGAAGTCGAACTGGTGGCAGGCCACGAAGCTCGCGTTCTGGACGAGGTACTCGGAGCGGATGGGGCGCGGACCGAAGCGCAGGTGGGAGACCGTCATCGCTCCCGATTTCTTGGAGTCGTAGACGAAGTACGCCTGCACGTGATGGTCCGTCTCCTCTCCGATGATCTTGATGGTGCTCTTGTTCGCGCCGACGGTGCCGTCGGAGCCCAGGCCGTAGAAGATCGCCCGTACACCGTCGCGGCTCTCGATGTCGAAGTTGGCGTCGATGGGCAGGGATGTGTGCGTCACGTCGTCGACGATGCCGACGGTGAAGCGCCGGCGCGGCCGCTCGCAGCCGAGCTCGGCGAACACCGCCTGGACCATGGCCGGGGTGAACTCCTTCGAGCCGAGCCCGTAGCGTCCGCCGACGACGATGGGTTCGCGTTCGAGCAGGCTCGTGCGCGTGGCGCGCGCCTCTTCGAGGGCGGCGGCGGCGTCGAGATACAGCGGGTCGGCTACGGCGCCGGGCTCCTTCGTGCGGTCGAGGACGGCGATGGCGCGGGTGGTCGTCGGCAGCGCAGCCACGAAATCGGCGGCGTCGAACGGGCGATAGAGCCGGACCTTGAGGACGCCGACGCGCTTGTCGTGGCGCACGAGCCAGTCGACGGTCTCGCGGACGGTCTCCGCGCCCGATCCCATGATCACGATGACCCGGTCCGCCTTGGGATGGCCGTGGTACTCGAACGGCGCGTAGTGGCGGCCGGTGCGCTGGGCGAAGCGCTCCATCACCGACCGGACGATGCCGGGGCAGGCGTCGTAGAAGCCGTTGGCGGCCTCGCGGGCCTGGAAGAACGTGTCGGGATTCTGCGCGGTCCCGCGCAACACCGGCCGGTCCGGCGTCAGCGCCCGCGCGCGATGCTGGGCGATCGGGTCGTTCGGGAGGACGGCGCGAATGTCGTCGTCGGAGAGCGGCTGGATCTTCGTGACCTCGTGCGACGTCCGGAAACCGTCGAAGAAATGAAGGAAGGGAATGCGCGACTCCAGCGTCGCCGCGTGGGCGACGAGGGCCATGTCCTGGGCTTCCTGCACCGAGCTCGACGCCAGGAGCGCGAAGCCCGTCTGCCGGCAGGCCATGACGTCGGAGTGATCGCCGAAGATCGAGAGGGCGTGGGTGGCGAGGGCGCGGGCGGCCACGTGCATGCAGAAGGGCGTGAGCTCGCCCGCGATCTTGTACATGTTGGGGATCATCAGCAGCAGGCCCTGCGAGGCGGTGAACGTCGTGCCCAGCGCGCCCGCCTGGATGGCGCCGTGGACGGCGCCGGCGGCGCCGCCTTCGGACTGCATCTCCACGACCTGCGGCACCGCGCCCCAGAGGTTGGGACGGCGCGCCGCCGCCCACTCGTCCGCCAGCTCACCCATCGTCGACGAAGGCGTGATCGGATAGATCGCGATGACCTCGCTTGCGCGGTACGCGACGGAGGCCGCCGCCTCGTTGCCGTCGACAGTCACGAACTCGGGCCGTTCCATGCTCTCGCCTCCCAGAAGACCACCCATGCGCCGCGCGATGCGAGTGCACGGTTCGTGCCGAGGGAAACGTCGCGTCAGACCTGGGTGTTGGCGAGGAGAAGCGCCAAGGGGGACGCAACCGTTGCCGAGCCGGGCTGCCGGTCCGGGCCAATGGCGCAGAGAATGCGCCTGCTCTTACGTGGCGCGGACCTCGTTGACGAGGGGCCGGCCCTCCTCGAACGCGCTCACGTTCTCGAGCGTCGTCTCGGCGATGGCGGTGAGCGCCTCTTCCGTGAAGAAGGCCTGGTGGCCGGTGATGACGACGTTGGGAAACGTGATCAGGCGCGCGAAGACATCATCTTGTATGACGCGCGCGGAGCGGTCTTCGAAGAACAGCGGCCCCTCCTCCTCGTAGACGTCGAGGCCGAGGTGGCCCAGGCGTCCCGACTTCAGGGCGTCGATCACCGCGCGCGTGTCGATGAGGGCGCCGCGGCCGGAGTTGATCAGCATCGCGCCATGTTTCATCAAGGCGAGGGTGTCGGTGTTGACGAGGTGGTGCGTGGCCTCGTTCAGGGGGCAATGGAGGGTGAGGATGTCGGCCTGGGCGAAGACGTCGCGCAGCGGAAGGTAGGTGACGCCGAGGGCGAGGCATTCCGGGTTCGGCGCGACGTCGTAGGCGACGAGGCGGCAGCCGAAGCCGCCGAGGATCCGGGCCACGACGGCTCCGATCTTGCCCGTCCCCACGATCCCGGCCGTCTTGCCGTGGATGTCGAAGCCGAGGAGGCCTTCGAGGGCGAAGTTGCCCTCGCGCACCCGCGCGTAGGCGCGATGGACCTTGCGGTCGAGGGCCAGGATCAGGCCGACCGTGTGTTCGGCGACGGCGTGGGGCGAGTAGGCGGGGACGCGCGTCACCTTCATGTCGCAGGCGCGCGCGGCGGCGAGGTCCACGTGGTTGTAGCCGGCCGAACGCAAGGCGATATGACGGGTGCCGCCTCGCGCGAGGCCCGCGAGGACGTCCGCGTCGAGCCTGTCGTTGACGAAGGCGCAGACGGTCGGGAAGCCCCCGGCCAGCAGCACGGTCTCCGGCGACAGACGTGCCTCGAAGAACGTGAGCTCGTGGCGTCCGGCGCCGGCACGCTCCAGGAACGCGCGATCATAGGGTTTGGAGCTGAACACGGCAATCTTCACAAGGCGGTCCTCCCATGAGGTCGTGAAAGTTGGCGCATACTTTGCGGTGGAGGGGGCATCCCGCGCAAAATTTGACGTGACCCGAGACCCATTCACCTGTCTTTCTACATGAACTGCAGAGACTTAGCCATTTCGTGCGCGCGGCAGGACTCTTGCCTTTACATCCGGCCGGGATGGCCTCCACGATGACCGACGAGCGCGACCGGCTGCAGACAGCGTACGAGGCTCAGCTGCGCGCGCTGAACCTGACGATCGAGAAGCGCGAGCGCGAGCTCGCGATCCTGTCCGCCGTCGCCGCGCGCATCCACGGCGAGGAGAGCGTCGACCGCATCTTGAGCATCGCGGTAGACGAGATCCTCGGCCAGATGAAGCTCGAGACCGCGTGGGTCTTCCTGGGCGACGAGCGCGACCGCAAGCTGCGCCTCGGGGCCCATCGCGGCGTGTCGCAAGCGTACCTCGAAGAGATCGCGGCGCGAGGCCTGGGCGAGTGTCTGTGTCCCGAAGTCTTCTGGTCCGGTCATCGGATGCAGGCGCGCAACACCGTCGAGTGCCCCCGCATGCCGGCCATCATCGACGGCGGAGTGGCCGTGGCCCACGCGTGCATCCCGCTGAAGTTCGAAGGCGGCAGCCGCGGCGTGCTGAACGTGGCGGCGGCGCCGGGCCAGCAGTTCTCCGAGGAGGAGCTGCGCTTCCTCGAGACGCTCGGCCATCAAATCTGCCTGGCCGTCGAGCGGGCACGGCACCTCGAGACGGAGCGCGCCCGCAACCGCGAGGCGCGCGCGCTGGCGGCGATCAACAAGGCGATCGGGGGATCGCTGGATCCCGCCGCCGTCCTGCGCGCCGTCGGGGAGACGGCGGGAGACCTGCTCGCCGCCGAGGGCCTGATGATCCTGCTGGGCGGCGACGTGCGCGACGTCAAGGTGGCCCACGTGAGCGGTACCGCCTCGCCGAGCGTGAAGGAGGGGGCCAGCCTCGACCTCGTGGCCCTGGGCGGGAAGCTCACCGTGCGGGCCATCGAGGAGAAGGCGCTCTTCGCCGTCGACGACGTCCGCACCGACGAGCGCGCCGGGCGCTTCCTCGCCGAGAGCTGGGGCATGGTCTCCGGCCTGGTGGTGCCTCTCGTGGCGCGCGGCCGCGCCCTGGGCCTCATGGTGGTGTCGCGAACCGCGCCGTATCGGTGGACCGGCGAGGACCTGGAGATGGCGGAGGCCCTGGCCGCGCAGGCTTCGGTATCGATCGAGAACGCCCGGCTGTACGAAGAGCTGCGCTGGGCCTACGACGACGTGAAGGCCGCGCAGGCCCGCATCATCCAGAGCGAGAGGATGGCCGTGCTCGGCACCTTCGCCTCCGGCCTGGCCCACGAGGTGCGCAATCCGCTGAACTCCATCGGCCTGCAGCTCTCGCTCCTCGAGCGCCGCGCCCTGGAGGCGGAGGGCAAGGCGGCCAAGGGCGTGCGGGACAAGATCGGCATCATCCGCGACGAGATCCGGCGCCTCGACACCCTCGTGAACGATTTCCTCCTGCTGTCGCGCACGAACCGGATGAGCTTGCGCGCGGTGGACATGGACGCCCTGGCCGACGAGATCGTGCGGTTCCTGGAGCCGGAGGCCGCCGCCTCCCGCGTGCGGCTGGAGCGGGGGCGCGTGGGGACGGCACCGCCGGAGATCGACGCCGACCCCGAGAAGATGAAGCAGGTGGTGTTGAACCTCCTGCGCAATGCCATCGAGGCGATGCCCAAGGGGGGCGACGTGCTCGTGGAGACCGGCCTGCTGGGCGGCCGGCTCTGCATGCGGATCGCCGATACCGGTCCGGGGTTGCCGGCCGACGTCGACGTGTTCCAGCTGTTCGTGAGCACGAAGGCGGGGGGCACGGGCCTCGGGCTTTCGATCGTGCAGCAGATCGTGCAAGACCACGGCGGCGAGATCTCGGCCGAGAGCCGGCCGGGCGGAGGGACCACGTTCACGATCCTCCTCCCCCTCGTCGCGCAGCCGCTTCCGAGCGCAGTGTCCGAGAGGAAATCATGAGTAAAAAAGGCCGTGTCCTGGTGATCGACGACGAGGTCAACGCCGCCGCGGCGGTGGAAGAGCTCCTCATCGAGGACGGCTACGAGGCGGCCAAGGCCAACTCCGGCGGCGAAGGTCTGCGCCTGCTCGAGAAGTTCGAGGCGGACGTCGTCCTCACCGACCTGCGCATGCCCGGCATGGACGGCCTCGAGCTGCTGGCCAAGGTCAAGGCGATGCGGCCGGAGACCATGGTCCTCCTCATGACCGCCTATGGCACCGTGAAGACGGCGGTGCAGGCCATGAAGCTGGGGGCGGAGGACTACCTCGGCAAACCCGTCGACGTCGAGGAGCTCGAGGTCGTGTTGCAGCGGGCGATGGAGCGGAAGGACCTGCGCCAGGAGACGCGCAACCTCCGCGAGCGCCTCGAGCAGAAGTACCGCTTCGACAGCCTGGTGGGGGAGAGCCCGGAGATGCTGGCCGCGTTCAAGACCGTGCGCCAGGTGGCGCCGTCGAGCGCTTCCGTGCTGCTGCTCGGCGAGAGCGGCACCGGCAAGGAGCTGTTCGCGCAGGCCCTGCATCAGAACAGCCCGCGGCGCGACAAGCCGTTCGTGAAAGTGGCGTGCAGTGCGCTGCCGGAGACGCTGCTGGAGAGCGAGCTGTTCGGCCACGAGAAGGGCTCGTTCACGGGCGCCCTCTTCACCCGCGCCGGCCGTTTCGAGATGGCCAACGGGGGCACGCTCTTCCTGGACGAGATCGGCGACATCTCGCCGACGGTGCAAGTGAAGCTCCTGCGCTTCCTCGAGCAGCGGGAGTTCGAGCGCGTGGGCGGGAACAAGACGTTCAAGGTCGACGTCCGCATCATCGCCGCCACCCACCGCGACCTCCAGAAACGCATCGACGAGGGGGCGTTCCGCGAGGACCTGTACTACCGCCTGAACGTGATCCAGATCCACATCCCGGCCATGCGCGATCGCGGCAACGACATAGCACTTCTCGCCCACCATTTCCTGATGAAGTACGCCGACGCCAACGGCAAAGACGTCCGCAAGATCTCCGACGATGCCCTGGCCAAGCTGCTGCGCCACCCGTGGCCGGGCAACGTCCGCGAGCTGGAGAACGCCATCGAGCGCGCGGTCGTGCTTGCCGACTCGCCGACGCTCAACGAGGGCCACTTCCCGACGCTGCGGCGTGCGGAGCCGGTGGCGGCGGCGGCGCCGGGCCGCAGCCGCGCGCCGGTGCCGGGCAGCACCCTCGAGGACATCGAGCGCGACGCCATCCTGCGCACGCTGGAGGCCGTGGACGGCAGCACCTCGCGCGCGGCGGCGATGCTCAACATCAGCCCGCGGAAGATCCAGTACAAGCTGAAGGCGTATCGGGGCGTAGGCCCGATCGAGGCGCACGCGGGGGTCGGGGAGCGGTAGCCTGGCCCGCGACTCAGAATTGCCGCTGCCGGATGCGCTGCTCGAGCCAGATCAACAGCGCGAACCGGTGATGGCGAGCGCCCCACGTCCCAAGGTGACCGTCGAGGAGTATCTGCGCCTCGAGCGCGCCGCGGAGCGGAAGAGCGAATATAGCGTCTCTCCGCGAATACCTGCTCATCTCCACGCGCGAGCCCCGGATCGAGCGCTTCCGCCACCACGACTCCGCCTGGCTGTTCGACGAGGCCGTCGGCATGGAGTCGATGCTGCCGCTCGTGTCCGTCGAGGCGGAGCTCCCGTTAGCCGACGTGTACGCGCGCGTGGCGTTCCCCGCCGAGCCTCCACTGCGCTGAAAGGCTGAGCCGCCGGATCGCCCGTGACTGCGGGCTCAGCCTCTCCACTGGCCGACGGCGGCGTCGCCTTCGGATGCCAGCCAGTCCATACGGATCGCGTCCGTCGGACACGCCACCACGCAGTGCTCGTCGCTCGCGCACGAGTCGCCGTTCACCAGCACGGCGAGGCCGTCCTGCATCTCCAGCGACCCCGGGTTGCACGCGTCGACGCAGGCCACGCAGCCCGTGCAGGCGTCGGGTTCGATGACCGGCAGCCACTTGTCCATGAGAAAAGCCTCGCTTGCTTAAGAAACGCCGGGATGCGCGTGGGCTGGCGCGTGGGCGCCGGCGGCCGTGGCGACGCGCGGGTGGCGGCGGCGCCAGACCAAGAGGGCGAAGACGACGATCGCCAGCTCGGTGCCGGCGAAGGCCGCGACGTAGCCGTAGCCGCCGGAGCCGAAGCCGTACGAGTGCAGGCCGGTGCCGAGGATGAAGTTCACGCCGTACCACGCCATCAGCACGAGCAGGAACGAGAGGATGGAGCCGACGGCCATCCCGAAGTCGCGCAGTACGCCGGCCGAGCGCGCATGGAGCAGGCTCAAGTAGCCCAGCAGCGCGATCAGCGCCCACGTCTCCTTCGGATCCCAGCCCCAGAAACGCCCCCACGAGTAGGAGGCCCAGACGCCGCCCAGGAGGGTGCCCGCGGCCAGGAGCAGGGTTCCCGCCTGCAGGGCCCTATATATAAGGATAGGGAGCCGGCTGGTGCGGGCCTTGTCGGGGGCGAGGAGCCAGACGGCCAGGCTGACGTGCCCCAGGCCCGCCCCCAGGAGCAGGGCTGCGTACCCGAGGCTGATCGTGAGGACGTGCGTGGTCAGCCAGAAGTTGTCGCGCAAGACGGGCACCAGCGGCGCGATCGCCCCGTCCATGATGGGCACGCTGTCCGCGGTGACGAGGGCGGCCACGGCGAGGACGGCGGCGGCGGCGCCGGCGTAGCCGACGCGCTGCGTCCACTCGAAGAGCAGCGCGAACAGCACTGCGCCCCAGGCCACGAAGACGACCGACTCGTACATGTTCGTGACCGGCGCCCGCCCGGCGATGAGCGTACGGAGCGCGAGGCCGTAGGTATGGAGCAGCCAGCCGGCGCCGATGATCCAAAGGCCCAGCGTCGTCGGCCGACGCACGGCCAGGCGCGCCAAGGCCAGGGCCGCGCCGACGACGTAGAACATCCAGGCCAGACGGAAGGGCTTCAGGCGGTTGTAGGACACCTCGCGCCCCAACTGGACGGCGCTCGGATAGGACTCGGGTGACAGCTCGGCCAGACGGGCGGCGAGCGCAGCCCCCGCGCCCCGGACGGTCTCGCTGTCGCCGCTCCGGTAGGCCGCGAACAGCGACGATGCCAGCAGGCGGACGCGTTGTGCGGAGCGCGCGCCGTGCGGATCGACCAGGGACGTCCACTCGTCCCCGTGATCGGCGCCCGCGGGCACGACCATCACGCCCTCGGTCGAGTAGATCCCGGCGAGGAGGTTGAGGGTGTTGTACAGCGAGGACAACGCCTCTTCCACGGGTGTCAGCTTCGGCTCCGCGCCGCCCTGGAAGCGAGCCTGGAGCTTCTCGATCTCGGAGAGGAACGCCGGGTTGCGGACGAGCTCGTCGAAGCTGAAACGATCCCGGTCGGCGGGCAATCCGATGAGGCCGCGCAGGTCCGCCTGGGCGACGCGTACCATCGGCACCGTCTTCCAGTAGGCCGGATCCGCCATCATCGCCACGAGCCACTCGACGGGCTCCTTCGACGACATCGATTCCGCACCGAAAGCCCGCGCGCCACCCACGCGGCGCGCCGTCTCGCGGGCGAAGGTGTCGAGAGGCTTCAGCCGGCCGCCGTCCTGGACGGCGATGGCACGGACGGCGTCTAGATCAGCGGCCGGCAGCGACGCCGACAGGCCGAGCGACAGGAGCAGCGCTACCGAGCGGGTCATGGGTTTCCTCTCTGCGGCGTAGGGCCCGTGCCGCGCGGCGGCGCGCGAGGGCGGGGTTGACGTAGAACATCCAGGCGACACCGGCGCAGAGCAGGGCGGTCCCGAGGTACACGACGGGAAGGCCCGGGGCCTGCGCCACCGACAGGACGGACATCATGGGGCTGCCTTCGACGAAGGACGCCTGGAAGAAGACGTAGCCGCGATGGTGCAGCGGCTGGTTCATGCGGATGCGATGCTCGAACGTCCCGCGCTCACGATCGCGGATGCGCACCAGGCTCTCGTACGTGGCCGCCATCTGTGAGCCGGGATACTTGTCGTTGCGGAACTCGAGCAGCGTCACCTCGAACGGCAGTGCCACGCGTTCGGTGCCGTCATCCCGGGCCGACGGCTTTTCGAGCCACTGCGAGGTCTCGCCCTCATAGAGGGCCAGGCTCGCGTCCAGGCCGAAATGGAGAGATACCAGCGACCCGGCGAGGAGCAGGAGCACGCCGAGGTGGGCCATGACGAAGCCCGACTGGTGCTGCTTCCACGGGAAGCGCAGCATCATCGAGGCGACGACGTTCACCCCGAGAAAGACGAGCAGGCCCGCGAACCAGGCGGTCTGGTAGACATCGCGCTGCGCGGCCGGCGTGCCGTGGCTGGATTCGTAGAACGTCGCCGCCGCACAGATGACGCCGAGGACGGCCAGGAGCGCGACGGCCAGGCGCAGGGAACCGAGCGCATCGACTATCCAGCGGAGCGACCCTTGTCTCGAGAGCATTGTCCTAGCGCCTCCGCCGCTCGGAGCTACAAGTCGCGTGCCGGCACTTCCCCCGGCAAATCCGTGGTTTTTGCGGCTCTTACCGGCAAGGGTTTCGGCCGGCAGCTCGGGCCGGCGCAAGGAATGCGGCTCAGGCAATGGCCAGCGCCGGCGCGGCGGCGAGCCGCTCCACCACCTGGCGCGCGGCCTCAGCGCCGTCGGCGATGGAGTTCGGGATTCCGGATCCTCGGAGGCCCGCGCCGATCACGGTCAACCCCGGCACCTCGGCGACCGCCGTCTCGAACGCGGTGCGCCGCGCGTCGTGTCCCACTTCCATCTGCGGCGACGCGCCCGGCCATCGGTAGACGCGCGCCAGCACGTGGGGACGCCGCAGGCCGAGCAGCGGACGCATCTCGTCCTCGAACACCGCCGCCATCCGAGCGTCGGCGAGGCCCATGGCCTCGGCGCCGCGCAGACCGCCGAGATAACCTTTGAGGAGCACGAAGCCCTCGGGCGCGCGCCCCGCATACTTGCTCGAGCTGAAGGTGCACGCGCGCGTGCGCAGGCCTTCGCCGCGCGGGATCACGAGGCCGTGAGCGTCGAGAGGATGCGCAACGTCTTCGCGGCGGAATCCCAGCAACACCGTCGAGGACGACGCGAACGCCATGGACTCGATCGAGGTCGCGGCGTGGGGCGCGGCCAGGCGCAGCAGCCGCGCCGTCTCCCACAGAGGGGTCGCCAGCACCAGCGCACGGGCGCTCAAGCATCGGCCTTCGGCGTGCACGCGGAAGGTCTCCTCGGCGCGGCCTATGGACTCGATGCGCACGCCCGTCTCGAACGACCCCGGCGGAAGGGCGTCGAGGAGGGTGCCGACCATCTCTCCGAGGCCGCCCGGCAGCGTGAAGAACAGGTGGCGTCGCGGCCCGGCCTCACTCCGGCCCGACCACATCGCGCGGATCAGGCTGCCGTGGCGCGTTTCCATGTCGAGGAGCGTCGGGAAGGTGGAGCGCAGCGACAGGCGCTCGGCGTCGCCGGCGTGGATGCCGGCCAGGAGCGGGTCGCCGATGCGCTCCAGGGCCTCGCGGCCCAGCCGCCGGCGGAAGAACGCCCCGATCGACTCGTCGGCGCCGTCGCGGCGCGCGGGCTGGAACACCTCCATCGCCATGCGCAGCTTGCCCGGCCAGGTGAAGAGCCGGGTGGTCGCGAGCGGTGCCAACCGTGCCGGCACGCCGAGCATCATCCCTTCCGGCAGGGAGTGCAGCCGGCCGCGATGCACCACGTACGTCGGATGGGGCATCGCCGACGCGGGCACGAGCCGGTCGCCGAGGCCGAGCTCGCGGCACAAGGCGATGGCCTCGGGGCGATGGCCGAGCAGCGTGTCCGGTCCCGCGTCGAGCACATAGCCGTCCACGCGCTCCGTGCGGATGAGGCCGCCCCAGTGATGAGTCGACTCGAGAATGCGGAAGTCGACGCCGGCGCGCGCCAGGCGATACGCGGCGGTGAGGCCGGCGATGCCGCCTCCGATGATGGCGACGTCCGTTCGCGTCTCGATCACGGGTGCACCTCGCCCGGTGGGCCTTCAAGGGCGATGCCAGGCCTGTCATGCGGTGTTGCGGGTGGGCCTGCCGCAAGTCTTTCGCGCAGGGGCGCTGCGGGCGCGTGTTTTGCCGCGAAAACGACTGGAACTGCGGCAGGCGGCCGGGCACGGGCCTTGATAGGACGGTGGCCATGAGAATGGTCGATTTCGACAAGGCACCCTTCCTGGTGATCTGGGAAACGACACAGGCCTGCGCCCTCGCCTGCCGTCACTGTCGCGCCTCGGCGCGCCCGTGGCACGATCCGAACGAGCTCAGCACCGACGAAGGCCGGCGCCTCATCGCGCAGATCGCAGAGATGGGCACGCCGCTCCTCGTGCTGAGCGGGGGTGATCCCGCGAGCCGTCCTGATCTGCCGGACCTCGTGCGGTTCGCGAAGTCGCAGGGCTTGCGCGCGGCCACCATCCCTGCCGCGACGGCGACACTCGAGGAGTCGACGATCCTCTCCCTCAAGGACGCCGGCCTCGATCAGCTCGCGCTCAGCCTCGATTTCTGCGACCGCGAGCGCCACGACGCGTTCCGTGGGGTTCCCGGGGCGTTCGACAAGACGATCCTGGCCGCGGGATGGGCGAAAGCGGCCGGTCTCCCGCTGCAGATCAACACGACAGTCTGCGGCGAGACCGCGCCCTACCTCGAGGACATGGCGGCGTTCGTGGAAGAGCTGGGCGTCGTCTTCTGGGAGGTGTTTTTTCTCATCCCGATGGGCCGCGGGCGCGGCCTTTCCGCCCTCACCGCCTCCCAGTGCGAATCGCTGTTCGCGGTGCTCTACGAGGCCCAGAAGAAGGGCAAGTTCATCGTGAAGGTCACCGAAGCGCCGCACTACCGCCGCCACGTGTTCCAGCGTGAGCGCGAGGACAGAACCAGGCCGCCCGCTTCCGTAGCGATGCCGGCGATGCTGACGCAGTCCGAGGGCCCGGGGCACACGCTCGGTCTCGCCCCGCGCGGGGTGAATGCGGGCAAGGGCTTCCTCTTCGTTTCGCACACCGGCGAGATCTATCCGAGCGGCTTCCTGCCCGTGATGGCGGGAAACGTGCGCACCCGGGACGTTGCCGACGTGTATCGCACGAGCCCGCTGTTCCGCGCGCTGCGCGATCCGCAGAGGCTCGAGGGCCGCTGCGGCCGGTGCGAGTTCAGCGAGATCTGCGGCGGCTCACGCGCGCGAGCGCTGGCCCTCACCGGCAGCCCGTTCGAGTCCGACGAGTGGTGCGCGTACGAGCCGCGCGTGGCGAGGCACTAAGCGGCGGGCGGCGGCGTGGGGGCGGTGGTCAACTGACGCCGCAGCTTCGCGACCACGTCGCAGTCGATGCAGACAGGCTTGTGGGTGGCGAGCACGTCGAAGATCGACGCCTCGGGCACGTCTGCCCACTCGACGATCCGACCGCGTGGCGAAAGGAGCCCCGGTGTGAGCCCGGCCCATTCGACGCGCGGGATATCGCGGTGGCACAGCGAGCAGCGCTTACCCACGTACCATTGTGCGAAAACATCCCAGGCGCGGCAGGCGTGGTTGGAGGCGTCGAGGGTGTCGCAGCACCACTGCGCGCAGCCCCCGCGCTCCGGCCAGAGTGAGCAACGACGCACGGTGAGCGCCCCGTCGGGGGAGACGAGGGCCGCCGCGCGGACGGCGTCGAGCTCCACGTAGGCGGCGGTGCCCGTGCGCGGGCAGTGGATGAGGCGCGTGCCTCGCGCTCGGCGATAGACCCGCCATGCGGCGGCCCCGTAGGCGGCCGCGATCAGCAGGCAGAGGGCAACGACGACGACGGGATCGGACATGGGGCACTCCTTCCTGACCCACGGAACAGCGCTTGACGCCGGCGCTCGATCCATTGCACCCAGGACGAGAGGCCGCGGGCGTCGTCGTCGGAGACGAGGAACACGACTCGGTTGGGGTTGATACGCGCCAGGCGCCACAGGAACCGCGCGTCGTCGAAGCCCGCGGCCGCCGCCTGCTCCATCCGATGGATGACCAGCGCGTCGACGTCGCGGTAGAGGTGCGGGTCGGAGAGCGTGTCGAGCGAGCGGTCGAAGACCGTCGTGACGCGGACGTTCACATGGGCGCCGAGCTTGCAGCTTCCCGGGCAGGCTTGCGGCGCCGCGTTCTGTACGAGGAGCACGTCGAGCCCGCGAAGCGGCATGGGGTCGAGGGCGCGCGCGAGCTGTCCGGCGCACAGCGGAGCCGGGCCGTCGATCTGCACCGGCATGGCGTGGTGCCCGGCCAGCGCTTCGATCGTGCGCCGAGTGAAGGCGGTCCCACCGGCGTCCCCGGGCACGACCAGGTTGACGGCGAACACACCGTTCAGGTCGAGGCGCGCACGGTTGCGTTCGGCCAGGCGATCCGCGCGTCCGACGATGGGGAGGACATGTCGTGGGTTCATCTCGTACCGTCCTTGGTGCAATCCGGGTGCCCGCGTGCGGGCGGGAGTTGCCGCCTGCCGACGCGCAAAACGCGCCGCACGAACCGACCACCCCCGCAAGGTTTGCGATCAAGCCGCGCGCGGGGGCGGGGGTCAGATGCGATGGGTGAGGCGATCGACGATGTCGCGGCGCTCGAGCACGTCGAGCATGTCGTCCGTGGTGGGGTAGAGCACGTGCTCTTCCTTGGCGTTGTGGGGCCCGAGCACGCCGTGCAGATTGGCGAGGCCGGTGCCGTACTCCGACGCATCACCGGCCTCCAACCCACGCCGCATCCGCTCGAGCTCGCCTTCGATGACGCGGTGCTCGGCGCGCATGACGGTGGTGGGGCCGTTGCGCATGCCCGTGCGCGACTCGAACAACGGGAAGAGCAGGTCCTCCTCGAGGCGGATGTGCCGCCGCAGGCCCTCGTCGAAGGCGGCGAAGATCGAGCGCGCCTGGGGTAGGTGGCCCTCCTCGACGCGCTGGGTGGCCTCGCTCAACAGGCCGTCGAGGCGGTCGTGGTCCCAGGACAGATAGCGGGTGATGCTGTCGAATCGCTGCGCTGAGGCGTGGGTGCTCATAACTTCTCTCCTTCTGTCGGCGTCGGCTGCCAGCGCACGAGGCCGAGTCCGGCATCGCCGTCGTCGAATGACGCCACGGGGTCGGCCGCCTGGACCCCGGGGACGCCCAGGATCTCCTGGCGTGTCGCCTCCATGTCGCGCGAACCTTCCGTCAGGAGCACGATCCAGCGGCTTCCGTTCTTGTTGCGAATCTCACGCCCGGGGCCCGCCGCCAGGCCCGAGCATGCTGCCTTCGCCTTCGCCGGATCGACCGCGACCAGCCAGCTCGCAACGATCATTTGCCGACCTCCGCGCCGGACGTAACCAAGAGCCGTGCCAACACGAATGCGCGGCAGAGAGTGCGTCGAGGCCCGATACGTGCGCACTCTCTGCGCGGCGGCGCATCGGGAGCGCAACGCGCACGCGCGGAACGGAGCTTGCAGCCCGCGAGCAGACGGACGGCGATGGGAGGAACCTCGATGATCTCGCGCGCGGCCCTCGGAAGCTGGCTACGCCCACTGCTGTATCTTTCACACAACGGCCTCACCCTGACGGGGGCTGTGCTCACCACGAGCTCCGCCCTCACCATGATCGGCTTCTGGGTGCTCGAGGTCCTGGTCGAGCGGCCTGTCCACCCGTACGCCGGCATCCTGCTGTTCGTCGCGTTGCCCGGGGTGTTCGTCCTGGGGCTGGTGCTGATGCCGCTGGGCGTGATCCTGCGCCGCCGCAAGCTCAATCGGCCGGGCGCTCCCGCGCGCGACGAATGGAGGCTGAACGTCTCGGATCCGTTCGTGCGGCGGGCCATCACCTGGGTGGCCCTGGCCACCGGCGCGAACGTGGCGCTGCTGAGCGGCGCCACCTATCGCGGTGTCGAGTACATGGACTCGACGCGATTCTGCGGCCTCACGTGCCACACCGTCATGGCGCCCGAGTACACGGCGTACCTCGAGTCACCACACTCCCGCGTGGCCTGCACGGAGTGCCATATCGGGCCGGGCGCGCCGTGGTTCGTGAAGGCCAAGATCTCCGGTGCGCGCCAGGTGCTGGCCGTGACACTGGGCACGCATTCGCGGCCGATCCCGTCGCCGGTGAAACATCTGCGCCCGTCCCGCGAGATCTGCGAGCAGTGCCACTGGCCGCAGAAGTTCCACGGGGACAAGCTGGTCGTGCGCACGAAGTACGAGAGCGATGAGGGAAACACCGCGCTCACGAGCATTCTCATGATGAAGGTGGGCGGCCACCGTGGGAACGGCGGGGTGGGCATCCACGGCCATCACCTGGACCCGCCCGACCGGATTCGCTACGTCGCCACCGACGAGCGCCGCCAGGTGATCCCCCTCGTGACCTACCGCGACGTCGATGGCCAGGAGGTGCAGTTCACGTCGACCGAGGCCAAGGCCACGAAGGACGAGCTCGCCAAGGGCGAGACGCGGACCATGGACTGCCTCGACTGCCACAACCGGCCGAGCCACGCTTTCGAGCTGCCGGAGCGGGCGGTCGACAAGGCCCTCGCCGAAGGCCGCATCAGCCGCGAGCTGCCCTTCGTCAAGAAGAAGGGCGTGGAGCTGCTGCGCAAGGAGTACTCGGACCGCGCCGCCGCCGGCCGCGAGATCGTGATGGGCCTCGCCGACTATTACCGCGAGTCCTATCCGGAGGTCCATCGCAAGCACCGCGCGCAGATCGAGACCGCCGCCGCCCAGCTCAAGGCCATCTACGAGCGGAACGTGTTTCCAGAGATGAAGGTCACCTGGGGCAGCTATCCGAACAACATCGGCCACCAGGACTTCGTCGGTTGTTTCCGCTGCCACGACGACAGCCACAAGAGCCCGAGCGGGAAGGTGATCAGCCAGGACTGCAATGCGTGCCACACGATCCTGGCCATGGACGAGCCGAATCCGAAGGTCTTGTCCGATCTGGGAATGGACCCCCCGAGTCGCTAGAGGCCGAGGGAGGCCCCAATGTGGACGATCGCGATTCTGCTGGCCGCCGCGCTGACGGATGGCGACTGCCTCGCGTGCCACGACAAGCCGGCGGATACGTTCAAGGCGAGCGTGCACGGAGAGCTCGGCTGCATGTCCTGTCACGACGACGTGAAGGACGCACCGCACGCCGTGAAGCCGGCGAAGCCGGAGTGCGCGACCTGTCACGCCGACGCTCAGGAGGCGCTGGCGAAGGGCATCCATCGCGTGCCCGAGGGGCCGAAGTGCGCCACGTGCCACGGCGAGGCCCACGCGATCCGGCGCCCGTCCGATGCGGCCTCTCCGGTGGCGAAGGCGCGTCTGCCCGAGACGTGCGGCGCGTGCCACGCTGATCCGCAGTTCGAGTCGCGGCACCGGACGACGATCGCCCGCCCGGTGGAGGCGTATCGCTCGAGCGTGCACGGCCGCGCGCTCCTCGAAGGCAAGACGGACGCCGCGTCGTGCTCGGATTGCCACGGGGCGCACGAGGTGCGGCCGGCGCGCGACGCCGCCTCGAAGATCCATCGTGCGTCGGTGCCGGGTACTTGCGGCGCCTGCCACGTCAAGGTGAAGGAGGCCTTCGATCAGAGCGTGCACGGCAAGGCGGTCCGCGCCGGCGCGACCGGCGCCCCCGTCTGCACCGACTGCCACGGCGAGCACAACATCCTGGCGCCCAGCGAGCCGGGGTCGCTGGTTCACCCGGCGCGCGTCTCGAGCCTCACCTGTGGCCGCTGCCACGGCGACGAGCGCCTGGCCGTGAAGTACAACCTGCCGCGCGACAAGGTGCCCGCCTTCGAGGACAGCTATCACGGGCTGGCGTTGCGGGCGGGGCAGCAGAGCGTGGCGAACTGTGCGTCGTGCCACGGCGTTCACAACATCCTGCCGTCGTCGGACCCGCGCTCGAAGATCCACACCTCGAACCTTCCGACGACGTGCGGGGCGTGCCATCCGGGCGCGGGAACTCGGTTCGGCGTGGGTCCCGTTCACGTCGCGGCCGGGTCGAACTCGGAGCACGCGGTGGTGCGGAGCATCCGCTGGTTCTACCTCGCCACCATCCCGCTCACGCTGGGGCTCATGCTGCTGCACCAGCTCCTGGATTTCGGCTCGAAGCTCGTGCGCGGCGTGGAGCGCCACGACGACAAGGAGACGGTGCCGCGGATGAGCCTCCACTTCCGGGTCGCGCACGGGATCACCGTGATCAGCTTCCCGGTTCTGGTCTGGACGGGCTTCGCCCTCAAGCACCCGGAGGCATGGTGGGCCACACCGCTGCTCGCCTGGGAAGGGGAGATGGCGTTCCGCGGGCTCATCCACCGCGTGGCGGGAGTGCTGCTGCTGGCCGGCCTCGGGTATCACGTCGTGCACCTGCTCCTGTCGAAACGCGACCGCCGGTTCATGAGGCGGATCCTGCCGAGCCGTGACGACGCGCGGCACGCGGCGGGCATGGTCCGTTACAACCTCGGCCTCGCCCCGCAGAGGCCGCGCCTGGGGGCGTTCAGCTACGCGGAGAAGGCCGAGTACTGGGCGTACCTCTGGGGTACGGCCCTCATGGCGGTGACGGGCTTCGTGCTCTGGTTCGACGACGTCTCGCTGCGCAACTTCCCGAAGTGGGTCAGCGACGCCGCCACGGCGGCCCACTACTACGAAGCCATCCTCGCCACCGCCGCCATCGTGGTCTGGCACTTCTACCTGGTGATCTTCGATCCCGAGGTGTATCCGATGGAGCGCGCCTGGCTCACCGGCCAGGTGTCGGCCGCGCACGTGCGCCGCTATCGGCCTGCGTACTACCGGGCCCTGCGGCGCTGGATGAAGCGCTCGTGATCGCTCTGGCCGTTCCGGCGGTCGAACGGCTCGGCGAGGCCGAGCTACGCGCGTGGATCCGCGACCACCGCGTGTGCTGGGAGACGATCGCCCATCGCGAGATCGGGCCCCACGGCCTCCTGCCCATCGGCTACGACGTGGTCCTGTGCGCGCGGTCTCTCGGGCCCGGTGCCTGGGACGGCGGCGGCGAGGTCGCGCTCGAGACGTGGGAGCGCCTCGAACAGCTGGCCACCGCCGTGACCCCTTGCGATTGCGAGGAGGAGGTGGCGCTCGGGCCGTTCGAGCCGCGGCTGCAGATGCGCCCGCAAGAGGACTGGCAGCCCGAGGTGCGGCTCGTCCTCGAGATCCGACACGATCACGAATACTTCGCCGCGATCGACGACGAAGAGCGCCTGTGTGTCCGCCGCATCGAGCGCGCCCTCGAGCGATGGGGCGCCCAGCCGGGCGCGTGGCCGGCCACGCTAAAAACGCAGCCCACCGCCTCCTGACCGCAACAACTGCGGCCCTCGATGCCGTACGTCGCGCGAAACCACGGCAGCGCCAGCGCTTGGTGCGTGCGGGTGGTTGGCACGAACTGTGTTGTCAGATCGGCAGGGACACGGAGGGATTCCATGGCGGCCACCCTGCAGTTCGCGACGCACAAGGCTCCGGTCGGACGATCCCCCAGTACTGCGCCCCGCGAGCCGCACTTCGATCTGCTCGAGAGCCAGCGCGGGGGCGGCTCCTATGGCGCGACGCTGACCACGTCGATCCTCGCGCACGCGCTGCTCGTGGTCGCCATCGTCCTTCTGCCGCTGCTCCTCTTCGAGGAGCTCGCCCCGCCGACGGACGCGGTGCGTGCCTTCTTCGTTTCACCGCCGGCGGTGACGCCACCGCCACCTCCTCCGCCTCCTCCGCCGGCCGCCGCGCTCCGCCGCGAGCCCGTGCCGGCGCGGACGCCCCCGCCGGTCACGCCGGCGGTGTTCCAGGCGCCCGCCGAAGTGTCTGCGGTGCTGGTGCCGGATCCGGGCATCGATCTCGGTGCCGACCTCGGGGTGGAGGGCGGTGTCGAAGGCGGCGTCGAAGGCGGTGTGGCCGGCGGCATCGTCGGCGGCATCGTCGGTGGAGTGGTCGGCGGCATGGCGGGGCCGGCTCCGCCCGATCCGGTGCGCATCGGCGGAAACATCAAGCAGCCGAAGGTGCTGCGGCGCGTGGAGCCGATCTATCCGCTGCTGGCCTCGCGGGCGCGCCTGTACGGCGTCGTCATCGTCGAGGCGACGGTGGACGCGCGCGGCGTCGTGCAGGAGGTGAAGTTGCTGCGCGGCATGCCGTTGCTCGACCAGGCGGCCATCGCCGCCGTCCAGCAGTGGCGCTACCAGCCGCTTCTGCTCAACGGCGTCGCCACGCCGTTCGTTCTCACCGTGACCGTCAATTTCAACCTGCAGGGTGCGGGCGCGCCGTCGGCCAAGTAGAGGCGGGCCCGGATCAAGGAGAGGCACATGACTCGCGAGACGAGGATCGGAGTGGCCGCCATCGCGGCGGTGGTCGGGATCATCGGGTGGTCGATTGCGGAGGGCGTGTCGAATCGTCCCACGGCGGCGGAGACGCTGCCGCCGGCACCCGCGGCCGTCACCGCGCCCGCCGCGGAGCCTCCAGCCGCGCACCACGACGCGGACCCCACGAAGGACGGCTGCTGCAAAGAGAAGGCGCACCACGATCACGCCAACTGCAAGATGAAGAAGACGGCCGGGGCACCGGGCGCTCCGGAAGTGGTGCCGGCGCCGCCCCTGGACGACAAGGCGGCCGCCGCCGGCAAGTGTCCCTATCTCGCCGGCCAGGCGTCCTCCAAGAAGGAGACGCACTGATCCGCCTGCGCTTCCGCGCACGGATCGCTCACGAGGTCGAGGCTGCCGACGGCGTTCATGGCCCCGCGCTATCGAGACGTCGGCCGTTCCGGCAGCGTGCTGACCTGGTTCTCCGGCGAGTACGCCGACTATCGCGATGTCGACGGCCTCCGTGTGCCTCATCGCGTCGTCGGCCACTGGCGCGTGGATGGCCGCAACATCCCGTACGCCGATTTTGCCGCAGAAGCGGTGGAGCTCGATGCGCACGAAGCGTGGAGCGCGTGATGCGCGAGGGTCTACCGGCACACGATGCGCAACGCCGTCGCACCGTGGTGGCCGATCCGCACATCGTGCGCCGTATGCGGCCGCAAGTCGAAGAAAGCGAACGGGCGCGAAACCTGCAGAGAGCGCGAGACGTGCGTTGTCGTGGAGCGCTCGGCTCTTGAGGGAGGTGCGCATGAGACAGCTCGATCGGACACTCGGCGCCGTGCTCGGGCTCGTGTTGGGCTCGTTGATGTACTCATCCTTCGTATCCGCGAACGCGGACAGATCCCCGATTCCATCCCAGCCGTCGCAGAACGATTGCCGGGTCTGCCACGAGCAGACGATGGCCACGTTCGAG
>Ga0075429_100000376_pt1 | contig 32915 bp, 25 predicted proteins | sample RhiMetdeltSRZDD3_FD_75295 | JGI IMG/M metagenome (GOLD analysis project Ga0075429, IMG submission 75295) | Populus rhizosphere microbial communities from Tennessee, USA - Rhizosphere MetaG P. deltoides SRZDD3 | ecosystem: Host-associated > Plants > Roots > Rhizosphere > Soil | place: USA...
ATCCGAACGCCACTCTTCGCGAGCCGACGGATTTCGTCGAGGCGCTCGGGCCGGTTCGCGGCGGCCCACTCGGTCAGTGACTCGAGCTCGTTCTCTTCGAACGGTAGCGGCAGCGGGTAGGCGGTCAGCCTGCTGGCGAGGAAGCCCTCGTCCGGCACGACCCACTCGAGCGATTCGAAAGCGCCGATGGCGATCCTGCGGCGGTACGCGTGGTCGACGGCTTTCTCCAGCAAGGCGGCCGAATCGACGCCGAGGTGATTGCTCAACGTCGACAGCGCGTTCCGCAGTGCATCGTCAAATGAATCTGCCGCCCGGGCAGCAGCGACGAACTCGGTGAGCAAGGTCGGCGCTGTCTGCGCAGAAGCTCCCGCGGCCGCCGCGTGTCGGACATCGCGAACGGCGCGCAGGAAGCGGCGGCGCATCGACTGCCAGGTGGAAGCAGATTCATCGCGAATCGCCACCATCGGCGAGAGCAGGCTGGCGCGCCACGCGGGCACATACGACGCCGTCGCAGTGATGATCGCCACGATGCCTGTGGAGAACAGGAACGGAGGCCAACTGATATCGCGCACCTCGAGGACCCGGGCGAGCAGCCATACGCTGCCAGCCAGTGCGACCGTACCCACGGCGATTCCCAGAGCCGCCATCCGCAGCCCTCCGCCGACCACCAGTCTCAGCAGATCGCGGCCAACGGCACCCAGCGCCATCCGCGTCCCCATTTCCACGGTCCGCTGGCGGACCGAGTATGAGACGACGCCGTAAATGCCCAGCGACGCCAGCAACAGCGCAGCCAGCGCGAATAACAGCATGACGAGCGCGCTGACGCGTTCGAGCTGAAGTGACTCGCGGAGCATGTCGGTCATCAGGCGCACGTCATGAATCGCGAGCGTCGGATCGACCGTCTGCACGGCACGTCGCACTTCCGGAATCATCTGCGCCAAAGAAAGCGACGAGCGCACGACGACATTCATCGGGTTGATCGGGGTGATCGTGGTGAGGAAATAGATCTCGGCTTCTGTCGCCTTGTTCAATCCGTCGTTCCGCACGTCCCCCACGACGCCCACGACCTGAAAGCGATCACCTTCAGGGCCACTGAGACGTCCGAACGCGCCGACCGGGTTCCGATCGGGCCAGTAGCGCCTGGCGGCCGTCTCATTGACCACGACATACAACAGGTCTTCGCGCGTATCCGTTTCGGTCAGGAATCGTCCGGAGCGCAGCGGAATGCCCATCGCACCCAGGAAGCCCGGCGTCGTAAACACAAAACTGACTCGACGGCCCTCCTCGCCCGGCGGCACCCCCTCGGCATACACCGTCCCGCCAATACAGCAGCCATCGAATGGCAGTTGATTGACGATGGTGGCACTGGTGACCGTGGGGATCGATTCGAGCGAATCGATCAGCCGTTTTTGAAATGGCGCGAGCGCATTCGACGCAACGAGGCGCGACGGTGCCGCGACCTCGAACGTCAGCACGCCGGTTGGATCCAGGCCGGTCGCGACCCGATTGAGGTTTCGAAGATGAACGGCGAGGACGACGGCCACCGTGAGCAGGGTGAATGCCAGCGCGATCTCCGCAACCACGAGCGTCTGTGACACCTTGCGAACGGGACCGCCGGCCGACGCGCGAACACCCTCGGTCAGGACTGCGTTCGGCGGCGTGCGCACCGCCTGCCAGAGCGGGGCGAGACTCGCGAGCGCGCTGGCGAGCAGGGCCATGGCCAGCCCGAATCCGACCACTCTCCAGTCGACCGCAATCTCGTTGGCATCCGGGATGTAATTCGATCCGGCGACCACGATGGCGCGTACGAGCGCGACACTCAAGGCCAAACCAGCCGCGGCGCCGATCAGCGAGACGAGAGCCCCCTCGGCGAGGTATCGAAGCGCGAGGTGCGCTTGGCCCGCGCCCAACGCAACGCGTACCGCTGTTTCACGAGCCCTGGACACGGACCTTGTCAGCAGCAGCGTGGCGACGTTGGCACACGCGATCAGCAGGAGCACCCCAGCGGCGGCAAACAGCACGAGCAGTGTGGGTCGCAGATCGTTGAGCGTATGCCCCTGAAGGTCAACGAGGACAGCCGTGTACATCGGATGCGCGGCAGGATCGTCACGCGCGATGCCCGCGGCGACACGGCTCACATCGGCCTGCGCCTGCTCGAGCGAGACGCCAGGTTTGCGCCGTGCGTACGCGAAGTACACAGCCAGCGCATTGTTCTCTGCTGCCCGACTCGGATCGAGGTGGATCCAGATCTCGAACGCAGTTCCGATCGTCGTTCCGGCGACCGGGAATCGAAATTCAGCGGGCATCACACCGGTGATCGTCAGTTGGCGGTCGTCGAGCGTGATGGGCTTTCCGACAATGTCTGGATCGCTGCCGAGTCGCGCCCACAGTGAGGTGGAGATGACGGCGCCGCGAGCATCTGTGAACCATTGCCCCAGTCTTGGGACACCCAGATTCCTGGCAAGCGATGGCGTGACGGAAGCCCCCGAGAGGTATTGCGGCTGACCGGGCGAGGTCAGGTTGAAATTCTCGAAACGAAACCACCCGAAAACGTCGAAGCTGGTCGTTCCCGCCTGATATTCGCTGAGATCCGCAGGGGCGCTGGAACTGTACCGACCGGGCTCGTTTACTCGGGCTCCGTACAGCGCCACGAACCGGTCGCCACCGGGATATGGGACGGGCGTCAGCAGTACGCCATTGATCACGGTGAAGATCGCGGTCGCCGACCCGATCCCAACGGTGAAGGCGACGATGGCGAGGAAGGCCACGCCCTTCGCTCCCATCCACGAGCGCCATGCGTGAGACAGCATCGAGGTCTTTCCCGCGCGATTCTCTCACGGGCTCACGCGTGGGCCAGGTCTTGTCTTCCAGACCCGGCATGAAGGCGGGTGAGAATCAGGACCCGCCGTGACGATCGCGGACAGGAGTAAGCTGAAGGGGAATGCCGGAGACGCTTCAGCAGCCCTTGACGCCAGAGGCCGCGCGGCCGCCGTCGACGACGGTGATCGACTGCGCTGCGTACTGTGGCGGCATCCGCGTTGCCGATGTCGGCCTGGAACAGATTCGCGGAGCGCTCGAGCGTAAGGATCAGTTCGTCTGGCTCGGGCTGTACGAACCGGAGAAGGACATTCTTCGTGCCGTCCAGCAGCAATTCGGGTTGCACGATCTCGCCGTCGAAGATGCCTACAACGCGCACCAGCGACCCAAGCTCGAGTTGTACGAGGACTCGGTGTTCGTGGTGTTGCGGACGGCACACCTGGCGCAGGCACCCCGTCACCTGGAGTTCGGCGAGACCCACATCTTCCTCGGCAAGAACTACGTGGTGACTGTCAGGCATGGATCCATGCGTTCGCACATCGGCGTTCGCCAGCGATGTGAGTCGACGCCGCAACTGCTGGCCAAGGGTCCAGGCTACGTCCTCTATGCCCTGATGGACTTCGTCGTCGATCAATATCTCCCGATCGTCCAGCAGATCGAAGAAGAGGTCGAGGATCTCGAGGAAACGATCTTCGGCGAAGAGGCGGCCGGCGACGCCACGGCACGCGTGTATCGACTCAAACGGGATCTGCTCGCACTGCGTCGAACGGTCACCCCGCTGGTCGAAGTCTGCAATCGCCTCATGCGCTTCGATCTCCCCCACATCCCCGAGGACACTCGCCTGTACTTCCGGGACGTCTACGACCACATCGTCCGGCTCAATGAGACCATCGACGCCCAGCGCGAACTGCTCACCACGGCGCTCGAAGCCCACCTGTCGATCATGTCGCACACGCAAAACGAGCACATGAAGCGCATCACGGCCTGGGCGGCGATGATTGCCGTGCCAACGATGATTGCAGGCATCTACGGGATGAATTTTCGAAACATGCCGGAGCTGAGTTGGGCCTACGGTTATCACGCATCCATTGCGGTCATGGTCGGCGCGTGCGGCGCGTTGTATACCGGATTCAAGCGGTCAGGTTGGCTGTAGTGCGTCACGTCGGCAGCCTTTCTGTCTTCCTCGCCATTTGGCTAGTGATCCCGTGGACGGTTCCCGATGCCCAGGTACGTCCGATCTACGACTCGGGTGCCGCCGGGCTCTCCCATCTGCTCGGGCGATTACAGACAACGGCCAGCGTCCTCCACACCGGAGCACATCCTGACGACGAGGACTCTGCGTTCATCGCACGCACCGCCCGCGGCGACCACGCGCGCGTCGGGTATCTGTCGCTTACACGCGGGGAAGGCGGTCAAAACATCATTGGCCCGGAACTGTTCGACGCGCTCGGCGTCATTCGTACCGAGGAACTCCTGCAGGCGAGGCGGCTCGACGGCGGCGAACAGTTCTTCACGCGCGCCTTCGATTACGGCTTCTCGAAAACGTTGACCGAAGCCAAGTCCAAGTGGAACGAGCGCGAAGTCCTGGGCGACATGGTTCGCGTGATCCGGACGTTCCGCCCACTGGTGATTCATTCGAGATTTGCCGGGAACGAGATCGACGGCCATGGACAACATCAGTTCGCCGGGTACTTGACCCCGTTGGCCTTCAAGGCTGCCGCCGATCCGAACCAGTATTCAGAACAGATCGCAGAGGGACTTCGCCCGTGGCAGCCGCGGAAGCTCTATCGAGCAGGCGGCCGAGGCGCGAACAATGCCGTCACGACGCAGGTGCAGACCGGCATTCTCGATCCTGTGATCGGCCGCTCCTACGCCGCCATCGCGGCAGAAGGCCGCAGTCAGCACAAGTCGCAGGAGATGGGAGGCATCGAGCCGCTCGGACCATCCGCGTCAGGGCTGCATTTGATTGAGAGCCGTGCGCCGGGACCTGAGAAGGAAGACTCGGTATTCGATGGGCTCGACACCACTATCCCGGGACTCGCCGGCCTCATGGGGCTTCCGGCAGGGACGTTGGCGGCGGAACTCGGTGCGATCGACACCGCGGCACGCGAAGCCCATCGCGAGTTTCGTGCGCTCGAGCCCGAGCGCATCGTACCGGTCCTCGCTGCCGGCGTGCGCGCCACTCGCGCCGCACGGCAAGCCATACAGTCCGCGCCGGGCGCAGCCGATGCGCGGGCGGATGTCGACTTTGTCCTCGCACGCAAGGAAGCGGATTTCGTCGAGGCGCTTGCCCAGGCCGCGGGCATCATCGTCGATCCGCTTTCCGACGCCGAGACGGTCGTACCCGGCGGTTCAGTTGACGTGAACGTGCGTGCGTTCCTCGAGCATCCCGATCTGGCGACAGTCGCGCGGGTCGAAATGCGCGGACCTGCCGGATGGCGCATCGAACCAGGTAAGGTTGTCGAGTCCACCGGCGGCCCACGACGCGAAACGCCAACCGAGCTGGATCGGTATCACGTGACGGTCCCGGCAGATGCCGCGCTGACGGAACCTTACTTCCTCGTGAGAACTCGTAGCGGCGATCTCTACGACTGGCCTGCTGACGCGCCGCGGGGCTTGCCATTTCAGCCGCCGCTGCTCTCAGCGAGCGTGACCTTCAATGCCGCGGGAACCGAATTCACCCTTTCACGGCCGGTGCGCTATCGCTTCGCCGATCGCGTTCGCGGCGAACTCCGTCGCGAACTGAACGTGGTCCCCGAGTTGTCCGTCGATTTCGATTCCAATCTGCTCGTCGTCCCGACTTCCGGCGCTCCGCAGGCGCAACAGCTCGTCGTCAGCACGACGAGCTTCGTCGACCGTTCGTTGTCGGGCATGTTACGCCTGCGCCTGCCAGCCGGTTGGACATCGGTCCCGGCGACAGCGCCGTTCACGGTCGAATCAGCAGGCGATTCCGCCACAGCGACGTTCCTCGTGACGCCACCGGCGCAACGAGCCGCGGGCACGGTCGTCATCGGTGCCGAGGCGACGACCAATGGCCAGGTCTACTCGACGAGCATCGAGACAGTCTCCTATCCACACATCCAGAACCATCGTCTTTACTCACCAGCCGGGGCTCGTGTCGAGATCATCGACCTTGCGGTGGCCCAGGTGCGGGTGGGCTACGTCATGGGAAGCGGCGACGAAGTGCCTGACGCACTGCGCCGCATGGGTGTCGACGTCACGATGATCGATCGCGAGAGGCTTGCCATCGGGGATCTTTCCCGGTTCGACACGATTGTGGTTGGCGTCCGGGCATCCGAGGCCAGGCCGGATTTCGTCGCTAACCAGGCTCGGCTGCGCGCTTACATGGAACGCGGCGGCACGCTGATCGTTCAATATCAGCAGACCGATTACGTGGAGCGAAAGCTGCCGCCGTTCCCGGTCGAGTCACCGGGCAATTCGCGCGTGACCGACGAAGCGGCGGCCGTACGGATTCTCTCGCCGGCTCATCCGCTTTTCACGTTTCCAAACCGCATCACGCCGGCCGATTTCAACGGCTGGGTGCAGGAACGCAATCTCTATTCGTTCGGAACTTTCGATCCTCGCTACACGCCACTGCTCGAATCAGCCGATCCCGGTGAACCCGCTCAGCGCGGCGGTGAGGTGATCGCGCAGGTGGGCAAAGGATGGTACGTGTACACATCCTACTCGTGGTTCAGACAACTGCGCGCTGGTGTCCCTGGTGCGTATCGCCAGTTTGCGAATCTGATTAGCCTTCCCAAGGCGCCGCAACGTTGATCGTTCTCGGCGGGTCTCCGGGTTCGCCGCTACGTACTATTCGGACCGCAGCGCTACAGTAGGATCGACCCTGGTCGCGCGGAGCGCCGGGACATACGAGGCGAGGAGCGACGCAGCGAGCAGGATCAGCGGCGCTGTCACCAGCACCACAGGCTCGAACCCGGACACTCCGTACAAGAAACCCTGGAGGATTTGCCCCGCACCCACGGTCAACAGCAGGCCAACGCCAATACCGATCGCGGTCACCCGCCCACCTTCTCGCATCACCTGCCACAGCAGCGCGCGTGGATGCGCGCCAGTCGCGATGCGGATGCCAAACTCGCGCGTCCGGCGCGATACGACATATGACTTGACGCCGTAGACGCCGATGGCGGCCAGGAGCAGCGCGATTCCTCCGAACGCTGAGCACACCTTCGCACCGACGCGATAGAGCCACACATCGAGACCGGAATCGAGATGCTCCCGCCACCCCTCGAGCCGGAGTACGGGCACTCGATCGTCGACCTCTCGAATGACGCGACCGACTGTTCCCAGCATGGCCCGTTCACTCCCCTCCCGAGCCACACGAAGCTGCAGCGTCATGGCACCCTCGTAGTGCTGTCCAAGCGGCACGTAGACATGGGCAGAAGGCCGAGGATTACCGAGCGAGTGCTTCACGGCCGGGATGATACCGATCACCCGCATTGGTTGACCGACCTCTGGCCCATCAGCGTCGAGAAACTGAATCAGGCGCCCCAGCGCGTTCTCTTTCGGCCGGAGACGCTGCGCGAGCACATCATCGATGATGGCGACACGCTCGCTCATACCCGGGGCGAGTTCAGCATCGCTGAAGTCGCGGCCCGCGAGCATCGGAAGCCCGAGCGTTCGAGCGTAGTCGCGACCAACAACGCTGAACACGGCGTCAATCGATTGCGTGGACTCACTGGCGGCACCAGCAAGAGCCACTTCGTGGCTGTCGTTGAACCCCGAGAAAGGAAAACTCGATGCGATGGTCACCGCTTCAACGCCCGGGACCGATCGCAGTCGATCGATGAGCGTACGTTGCAATTGCCGCCCTCGTGCTTCGTCGTACCCGGCCAGACTCGGATCAATCTCGGCGAGCAATCCGCCTTCGAGACGAAATCCGGGATCGGCTGTGGCCGCCGAGGTCGCGCTCATCACGAACAGCCCGCCGCACGCCAACAGCAGGAGCGAAAGCGCGACCTGGCCGACGACCAGCGCATTCCCAATCCTGGTGCCACCCGGCCGGTGGCTCTCTCCGCCAGCCTGTCGCTTGATGTCGGCCGCCATCGCGCGGCCTATCAACGCCCAGGCCGGCCAGCCGCCGAAGACCAGTGTGGCCACGAGGCTGAACGCGACAGTCCCAGTGAGAACCCGCCAATTGAGTTCGAGCCCGGGGAGGACGACGGCAAACGGAAGCATCGAACGCAGCGATGCGAGCAGCACATCGATCGCCCACGTCGAGAGCCAGAGACCGACGGCGCCTGCGGCCAGTGCGAGGAGCAGTCCTTCCGTGAGCAACTGGCGAGTCAACCGCCCTCGGCCCCCGCCGAGTGACGACCTGATCGCCAGCTCCTGCCGGCGCACGTGGCCTCGGGCCAGCAACAAGTCGGCGAGGTTGAGACACGCCACCAGCAGGACTATCGCTGGCATGATCATCAGGACCACGCCAAGCAACGGCATCCTCGCGCCACTCCCGGGCATGAACAGGAGACGCGAAGGCGCAGCCATCTCGAGCGTGTAGCCGCCGTTGATGACGGGAAATGCCTGCGCGAGCCGGGTGGCGACCGTAGCAAGCGCTGGTGCGACACTCTCGCCGCGAATGCCAGCCCGGAGTCGGCCCACGACGTCCAGCGTGTGTGCGTCGCGCGCATCCAACGATCGGGCCTCTGGGGTTTGCTCGGTTCTCAACCCCTCGAGAGCGGCAAGCGGCAACCAGACATCGGGGCCCGGGATGCCCGTACCGGTGAAGCCCTTTTGCGCCACACCGATAACCGTGAATCGCTCGCCATTGACGCGTACGGTCTGTCCCGGCACGCTCGCGCCTGCGCCACGCTGCTCCCAGAGCGGGAAGCTGATGATGGCGACACGCGCATCAGCTCCGAGCCGTTCCTCGTCCGTCGTAAACGGACGACCGAGCGCGAGTGGCTGACCAAAAATCTGGAAATAGTTTGCCGTTACGCCGGATGCGAGCGTGCGCCTGGCACCTTCGCCAGCGTCAAGACCGACGAATACGATGTTAAAGGCCGCGAGGTTCGCAAAGATCTCCGTCGTGCCTTCCCGAAGATCGAGGTAGTTCGGGTAAGAGACGCCGCGGTAGTCTCGCGACGCCGTTGTGCTGCGACTGTATACAGCGACGATTTCGTTGGCGCCTTCGTGCAACGGCCGCAGCAACAGGCCGTCGACGACACTGAACATCGCGCTGTTGACGCCGATGCCGAGCGCAAGGGTGACGATCGCGGTGAGCGCGAACCCGGGACTCTGGCGTAAGGTGCGCCACGCAAAGCGCGTGTCCTGCACCAGATCGTCGAGCCATCTCCATCCCCACGCATCCTGCGCCTCTTCTCGAAAGCGTAACGTGTTCCCGAACGAACGTGGCTCCGCCATCTGTGCTCGATGCGCTTCCATCTCGCGCCGTAGTTCCTCCTCGTGGGCATGTCGTCGAAGCAGGTAACCGAGACGACGAATCCACTGAGCGATGGTGGTCACAGAGAATTTCACGGTTTGTGGGAGCCGGCAGGGGCCCAGGTCATCGCAGGCATAGTTTAACTATGCCTACGCTACGGCGAGAGCCGCCGACCTGTCAAGGTCCCGGTCGCGACCTTCTCACGAACCGCGCGTCTCTGGTACCGGACGTTTCGGCGTGAGCCCGTAGCCGGTTGACGGACTCGGACACTTCACGCGAAGAGCCTCGGAGATGTCGATCGGATGCGTCCCGCCGTTGAAGGCGTGCCTGATGACATCGAACCCGTGAAGATCAAACGGTCGTTCTCGTCCATGTCGGCATCAACCAGGAATGCCGACCGTCCGTCCTTCTTGACGCGGGCGAAGGCGTTCGGGTCTACGACGAACCGCCGATCGGCGTCGACGAGGCGAAGGTCAGCTCGCCTTTCAGGTCGCGGGCGGTCGAGTCAGGCGGTAGACGGGCCAAGAAATCACGAGCAACGCAATGGCGAGCATGCTGTTGGCGCGATCGCCAAGCACGGCGCCGACCATGAACGCGAGCGACCCGCCCAACGCAAGACCAGGGATGAATGGATAGCCCGGTACTCGAAACGGTCTCGCGGCTTCGGGAGTCCGGTGCCGCGAGACGAAAAACGCGGTGAACACCAGCCCGTAGTTGGCAACGAAGAGAAACGCGAGCATCGCAAGCAGGGTGTCGAACGTGTTGGTCGCAATACACACGACCGCGACCAGCGTACTGGCCACCAGCGCCGGCACTGGGGTGCCGCCATGATTGACGCGCTGAAAGACGATCGGCAGTAGCCGATCGCGGCTCATCGCGAACGGCACACGCGATGCCATCAGCTGCAATGCGTTGATCGACGCGATCAATGAAAGCAGCATCACCGCGCGAATCACCACGTCACCGGCCGGTCCAAACAGTCGCGACGCCGCGGTGGCGGCCACGAACGGATCTCCTGCCATTTCGTGTATGGGAACGACGCGGAGAAATGCCGCGTTGAGCGACAGGTAGATGGCCAGCACGATCAGCACGCCCCCGATCATCGTGCGCGGGATGTCGCGCGCGGGATCGCGCAGCTCTTCGCCGAAGTAGATCGGACCGGTCCAGCCATCGTAAGTGTAAATCGCTGACTGCAGCGCGATGATTACGGCTCCAGCGAACGCCAGACCGGCCGGCACTGCGACGGTCGACACGGATGCCGACGGCACGACAGTGAGTGGCGTCACGAGCGCCACGCCGGCGAGACCGACGAGGGCGATGGCCTTCACCAAGCTCGTGAGTTGCTGCGCGGCATCGCCGATCCGGACACCGCGCCACTGCAGAACGGCAAACGCCGCGATGACGGCTGACGCGGACGCGACGTCAAAGCCTCTCGCCGCCGGCACCAGAGAGCCGGCGTACTCGCCAAAGACCATGGCAACGGCCGCCATGCTCCCGCACGTCGCCAGCCAGTCCGTCCATCCGACGATGAAGCCAGGGTATTCGCCGAGGGCATCGTGCACCAGCGGATACAGGCCGCCGGACCGCGGCCGCATTGCCGCCAGTTCGGCGACCGTCAGCGCACCGAGCAGCGCATAGACGGCGCCCGCTACCCACACCGCCATGAACAGCGGCATCGATGGGAGTCGCGCCGCGACCTCACCGGGCGTGCGCAGAATCCCCATGCCGATGGTGTTGCCCACGAGGACCGCTACACCGAAGGCGACGCCAAGCACCCGCAGCAGGCCGCCGCTCGATGGCCGATCAGATGTTGCGGTCAGGGTCGGATGCGGATGCTCGGAATGGCGCACGCGTCAGGACCGAAACGACAATCGGTCCCGATTCGCCCACCACAGGCGGAACAGGAGTAACGAGCCGATCGCGAACGCCCAGCGACGCGGCAACGTGATGTCGGCCTTCACCAGCCACCAGAAATGAACGACCGCCAGAATCCCGGCGACGTACACGAGACGATGGAGGCTCTGCCAGCGCCGACCCAGCTTGCGAACCGAAAAGCGATTGGACGTGACGGCAAGCGTCAGGAGGATGACGAACGTCGCCATCCCCACGGTGATGAACGGCCGCTTGCCGATGTCCACGATCATGGATGGAATGTCGAAGTAATTGACGAACACGATCCACGTCAGCAGGTGCAGCGTCGCGTAGAAAAACGCGAACAGCCCGAACATGCGACGCAGCTTGACCAGTTCGTTCGAACCGGTGAGACGCCGCAGGGGCGTCACTGCCAGCGCGATCGTGAGGAAGGTGATCGTCCAGGTCCCGGTCTGGTCGGTGATGTAGTCGCCCGGGTTGGCGGTGAGGGCGTTGAAGTCCCCCAAGAAGAACGTTCGATAGAGGCCGTTGGCGAGCGCCGCGGCGGGGATGAGCGCCGCGGCGAAACAGAGAACTTTGACGACCGTAATCGGCTTCAGTAGTTTTTGCGCAAATCCATGTCCTTGTACATGTGGGCGACCTGCTCGGTGTAGCCGTTGAACATCTCCGTCTTGCGATTGGGGATGAAGCTCGGCAGCCGTTTCTCCCGCGCCTGACTCCAACGAGGATGATCGACGTTCGGATTCACGTTCGCGTAGAAACCGTACTCTTGCGGCGCCATGATCTGCCACGTGTTCCTCGGCTGGTTCTCAACAAATCGAATTCGGACGATGGACTTCACGCCCTTGAAACCGTACTTCCAGGGCACCACGAGCCGGATCGGGGCGCCGTTCTGTGCCGGCAGCACCTCCCCGTAGATCCCTACGGCCAGCAGCGTCAAAGGGTTTTGCGCTTCATCGAGTCGCAGTCCTTCGATGTACGGCCACTGCAACAGATCGGTGCGCTGCATCGGGAACCGGCCCGTGTCGTAGAGCGTCGTCATCTCGACGAACTTGGCTTTTGCGTTCGGCTCCACGCGCTTGATCACCTCGGCCATCGGGATGCCGACCCAGGGAATCACGAACGACCACGCCTCGACGCATCGCATCCGGTACACGCGTTCTTCCAGCATGTAGGGCTTGATGAACTCGTCGATGTCGTACTCACCCGGCTTGTTGACGAGCCCGTCGATCTTGATCTTCCAAGGTCGGGGCTTGAAGTTCTTCGAGTTGTTCTTCGGGCCATCGCCGGCGCCGGGCGCGAACTCGTAGAAATTGTTGTAGCTGGTGATGTGGTCGTAGAGGCTCGGAGCTTCGCTCGTGCTGAGCGGGCTCTTCTGAACGTTGGGAAGTTTCGCGAGGCCGCCCCCCTGCGCCTCGGCCGGGTTGGCCAGGGAGGGGAAACCCGCCGCCACGAGAGCGGCGGCCGACGCCTGGATGAACTCCCGGCGATGCAGGTACACGCTCTTCGGTGTGATTTCTGACGAACGGATGTCGGGCGCCTTCTTGATCAGCATAAGGCGATTATAGGACCGTTCCCGGACGTCACTTCAAACAGAACGTTACCAACGCCACCTAGCCCGATAGATGCCCGCACGACCCCCAAGGTTTCAGTCGTGCCCGTCACTCGTGGACGAGGCGGGTTTGCCAGCGCATTTCGTAGATTCCGGTCAATTTTGCGGAGTTAAATCAATTACGTCGCGGCTGGCAACGAGCCCGTCCACGAGTCGCTGAGCCAGGTTGGCTCCACTCGGCGGGTCTAAAGACCCGCCGCTACCGTACAGAGACCAGTTGGCGGGTCCAACCACTGCCCGACGCCCAATCCCGAGTCCCAGATCCCGAGTCCCGAGTCTCGGCCTATTTCACCAATCGCCAGTCTCCGGTCCTGCCAATGGCGCGCGCAAAGCATTGGAGGGCTCGCGTCTCTGCCTCGCGCTGCGCGACGGCTGACAATGCCAGCGTCAGCTCGGCGTCAGCTGGACACGACACGGGAGACAAAGGAGCTGTGGGACGGGATGCGCTGGAGAAATATCGCGCTCCGCCAACTTTCACCCACATCAATCGATCGACAAATGTCGGCGACATCAACAGCTCCGCCATCGCCGTCCGTAACGTCGCCTCGATCCCCTCGCGTTGCGCGAGCAGCGCGGCCGGGGCAAGGTCGATGGTCGTTCCCGTCACCGCTGCGCTGACCCACCACGGCTTACGAACCTCGAGCCGGAACTTGTCGAGGGACTCGTGAAGCTCCACGGTCACCGGGCCCGGCGAAACTGCAAGTGCGCGCGACAACGATTCGCGCGTGGTGACTGTCAGCTTTTCGAGGTCGCGCGCGCTCACCTTCGAATCACGAGGAACAGAGACGAGGATGCCGGAGCCACTGACCCCTTCAACCGGTGCCGGGATTTTCTCGCCTGGCGTCACGCTCGCACTAGCGAGATCGGTCAGCTTGAGATTGGGGTAGTACTGCGTAAGAATCGCGTCGAGCGATTCCCCTCGTCGCGCGCGGCGTCCTGCCCCAATCACGCACATCCCGACGCCATGGCCATATCCACGCCCCATGAACCGCACGGTGCTGCCCTCGCGTGAAAGCGTGAACGCCGTGCTGCGAATCCTCGTGGTCCCCAACGCATCACGAAACGCCGGTCCGGTCATTTCGTCGGGTCGCATACCGGATACGCGAAGCCGTTCGACTCTGCCTGACGCGTTGTATCGATCGATCTTGATGTCGCGAAGCGGTCCTCCTCCGAATCCGGCACGTGAGAGCGCCTGACGAAGCTCGTCGAGTGTCAGGTCGAGCGTCCACGGCACATCCTCACGGTGCACATCGTCGTCTCGCACCACCTGCATGTAAGGGAATGTCGCTCCCGGCCACACCTGCGCGGCCCCTTCGGAACGGCCACCGCAGGAAGCGGAATAGAAAACTTCTGCCGGTGCGCCGTTGATGGTCAGGATCCGATGCGCCGTGGCAAGGGCCGCTCGACGCGAGCTGTCGTTGGCGGCGCGCAGGACCTGGCAGTGGACGGTGTCACACAGATCGAAGCCCTCACGCCGGTGTCGTCCCATCTGCACCAGCGTGTACGTGCGGATCGCCACGGCAAGGGCCTGACGAGCGGCATCCGGCGCGTTTGGTTCGCCCTCGCCCGCCAGCACTCGCGCGACATATACCTCGAGTGGAATGCGGGCCACACGGCGTTCGCCAGACGGCGAGCCGATGGCAACAGTACGTCCACGGCTCGCTGCCTCGAGCTGTTCGTCCGTGATGTCACCTTGGGCAGGTTGGAGGGTGTGAGCAGATGCCGTCGCAATGAACCCAACGAGAAGGACGACCACAGCTCTCCCCACGTTACAACCTTCGCGTACAGCCCGGGCGGCAGTTGCACTGGATCACTTTCTCGCCGTCCGTGTAGTAGTCGTACGTGAGCTCCTCGCCGGGTTCGATGTTGCGTCCTGCGCGAATCCAGATCTCTTTTCCGATGATTTGACTGTAGCAATTCGGCTTGCAGGCGTGGTTGATGAAGCGGGCGACATTGCCGCCGACGGTGGCATCCCGCACCCAGCGGCGATTTACCGTGAAACACCAGATCTCGCCGCGCTCGAGGTACTTCGTCTCGCGCTTGAAGCTCTCTTTGTGATCGATGAGTTCGCCGTCGTAGGTGACGATTCGCGTGTTCTTGTTGATCGGCTCGAGGGCAAAGACGCCCCACCCGTGGAGCGTGGACTTTCTCCGCGCAATGCGCGGCATCTTCCAATTCACGGCCATGTTTAAGAAAGAATAGACCATAATAGTCGCCACACATGAGCGTTACTGGTGTCGGAGTCCCTGAAGTCGTCCAGGCGTGGGGTCGCATCCTTGCTGGCCGTCGTCCCAATATTTCGATCGAGATCACGAAGGAATGTCCGCTGCGATGCCCGGGGTGCTACGCCTACGGCGACGAGCACCTGGGTGGCAACGTCACGTTGCGCGGGCTCTCCGATTACAAGGGCGACGAACTGGTCTCGCGCTTCATGGCGCTCATCGATCGCTTCAGACCGCTGCACGTCTCGATCGTTGGCGGCGAGCCGCTCGTCAGGTACAAGGAGCTCAACGCGATCCTGCCTCAGCTGGCTGAGCGGGGGGTGCACACACAGGTCGTGACGAGTGCCGTCCGTCCGATTCCGAGCGAGTGGGCGAAGTTGAACCGCTTGCAGGTCGTCGTGTCGATCGATGGTCTCCAGCCGGAACACGACGTGCGCCGGACACCGGCGACCTACGAACGCATCCTGAAGCACATCGAAGGACATCAGGTCACGGTCCACTGCACGGTGACACGGCAGCAGGTGCGTCGGGACGGGTATCTGCAGGAGTTCCTCGACTACTGGGAGGCCAATCCCAACACGCGGCTGATCTGGATCAGCCTCTACACTCCTCAGATCGGGGAGCTCTCGACGGAGCGGCTCACCAAGACAGACCGCGACCGGGTCATCGCGGACCTTTCCCTTATGCGGAAGAAGTACTCCAAGCTGCAGATGCTGGACGGCATGCTCAAGGTCTACGCCACCCCCCCGGAATCGCCCGAGCACTGCATCTTCGCCCAGACAACCGAGTGTTATTCGTCCGACCTCGAGCGACGGATCACGCCGTGCCAGTTCGGCGGCAAACCTGACTGCCAGAACTGCGGATGCATTGCCTCTGCGGGCCTTGAAGCCATCGGGCGCCATCGCCTGAAGGGAGGGCTCCCGGTCGGAAAGATCTTCTATGCGTCACTCGCGGTGGGGCGCACGGTCGCCAAAGTAAGGGGCGCTCTCGCATCGCCTCCGAACTCGATGCCGCCGACGCAGCCAGAGCAGGCTCAGTAGAGAATCTCCAACTCCCATTTCCGCAACTCCCAATTTCCAATTTCCAACTCCCAAGGTCCCCATTGGGGATCGGGCCTTGGAGGTTGGGAGTTGATCTGTTTCTCAAGATAACGTCGACCGTTGGTAAGTTCTGCCGCGAACCTCATCGCTCATACCCTTCAATAGAACCTCTTCACGTAGAGCCACTTCACTCGATCCTCCGTTTCGCAGAACTGATGCGAAAGCTGTCGGTACAGCCGTTGCACCATAGGTTCGCGGAGGAGGTGATCCGAGATGAAGGCAATGGCGAAGGTGCGAGCACTCTCAGCGGTGATCGCGATCACTGGTGTGGCGTGCGCAAGCACCGGCAATTCAAGCGCGACTTCGCAGCCGGAGCGTACATCGCAAGCCAGTTCGCAGGCTCCGAGCAGCCCCACGACGATCAATGAGTCGGCCCCCGGGACCATTCCCGCAGGACAGGAAGTCGACGTGAGGTTGCGATCGACACTGAGTTCCGAGACGGCACAAGTGGAGCAGCGCTTCGAGACAACCACGGTCGTCGATCTGATGCAGAACGGTCGAGTGCTGGTGCCAGCGGGCTCCGTGATGCGCGGTGTCGTCAGTGACGTCGACAAGGCCGGCCGCGTCGATCGCGACGGCGCACTCACGTTGACGTTCGACAGACTCAGCGTCAACGGACGCGAACGCGACATCCGCGGATCGGCGACGCAGATATTCGAAAGCAAAGGCATCCGGGAAGAAGGCACGGTTGCCGCGGCCGGCGCCGGTGTTGGCGGCATCGTCGGCGGCATCATCGGTGGCGTCAAGGGCGCCGTTCTTGGTGCAGTCATCGGTGCTGGTGGTGCGATTGCCGCGACCGACGGCAAGGACATCACGCTTCCGGCCGGCTCGATCGTCCGCGTACGTCTGGACTCCCCGGTCAGGGTCGGTTAAGGGCGTTTGGAATTGATGACTGGCACGTTGTGATGATCATGAAGCATCGATGGGGCGGCGGCTTGGCGAGATCGTTCGCGCTGGCCTCATCGGTGCTCATGGTGTGGACCTCGACGCTCTCGGCCCAGAGAAACGAGGGGCCGAGAAAGCCGGACACTGCGTCAGCGTCGGCCACGGCCGACACATCGGCTGAGGCCGATGCTGGCTCGGACACGGCGGACGTTGCGCCAGCGGCTGAGCTGCCACAAGTTCAGCAACCAACCGGCGGCTTCAAGAATTGGGTCGAACAACGCGTTCGATCTTTCTCATCGACCGCCGACCGCGAACGAGGAATCACCGCGGCGGTCGGCACGGTGACACCTGGGTCTGGCCTCGCCGCCGGAATCGGCTACAAGCATTTCAACGCGTTCGGTCGCCGTGTCGGTTACGAGGCCGGCGCGATGGTGTCGACCCGCCGCTATCAGCAGTACTCCGCGGCATTTGGTCGCCTGAGCGAGCGCGGGTCGACTGTCGAACTGGACACTGCCGATCGGAGAGTCGGCTCTCTGTTCAACGATTCGGCGACGAAGGAGCGCGGTTCTGCCCTCTACATCGAGGCCCGGTACCGCGACTTTCCGCAGAGCGTCTACTACGGCGGCGGGAGTACATCGCTCAAATCCAACCGCGCCGACTACTCACTCTCCGGGGTATCGGTTGAAGGTGTCTGGCAGCGGCAGTTCGATTCGTCGTTTGGGCTCAGCCTTCGCGGCGGCGTGCTGGATCTCCATGTCGGAACAGGGACCAACCCCGCGTTGGTCAATTTCGAAGAGCGCTTCGCCGCCGCGACGATTCCCGGCGCACTGGAACAACCTCGATTCATCACATTCGGCGTGGGGCTGGTCCATGACACACGAGAGCATCCGGGTGCACCTGACGACGGCACGTTCGTCGGTGTGGCGCTTCGCAGGTTTGCAACGGGAGGATCCCCGGATCTCGACTTCACGCGGATGACGTTCGATGCTCGCGCCTACGCGAAACCGATCACTGACCGCGGCGTTATCGCCGTGCGTGCATTGCTCTCGAGCGACTTCACCGACAGCGGAGGCCCGACGCCGTTCTATCTTCAACAATCACTCGGCGGCGGAGACACCATCCGCGGGCTGCCGTCATACCGTTTTCAGGATCAAGCGCTGTATGTCCTCACCGCCGAGTACCGGTGGCGCGTGCACCGGCACGTGGAGATTGCGCCGTTCGTCGATGTGGGCAACACGGCGGCCGCAATATCGCGCCTGACATTCCGCTCGTTGAAGGTTGGGCCTGGCCTTGCCATCCGGGTGAGGACCAATCACCGCACGCTCGCACGCCTCGAGTGGGCCACCAGCTCTGAGGGTTACCGCATCGTGGTGGGCACCGGTCCCTCCTTCTGACGTCGCGTTACACAACCTCGACCAGGTGACGTAAGAATTGCAAAAATCAGCCGCGTGGCTGGGCTAAATGTTGGTCCGGTCGTGGCATGTCGCTTGAATCTGATGGAGCAGCCTCGTCTGCTCGAAAAGGGAGAGCCTGATGCGCATGTTGCTCGTTCTGGGGTTCACGTTGTTCTCCGTCGGCGCGGCGCCGCAGCAGGAGTCGGTCAACCCGTTCGCGCAGTCGATGGTCGACTACAAGAAACGTGTCGACGAGTACATGAAGCTGCGTGACGAAATCACCAAGAAGATTCCCGAGGTCAAAGAGACCGGCGATCCGGGCAAGATTCACGCTCGTGAAACGGCTCTCGGCGCAGGCATCGCCAAGGCGAGAGCGAACGCGAAGCCCGGGGACATCCTCGGCGCCGACATGGCCGTTCACTTCAAGCGGATACTGGCGGAGGACTGGAAATCACGCACCCCCGCCGATCGCAAGGCGCTCTTCAATGAGCTCCCGAGGGGCGTCAAGATCGGCATCAACCAACCGTATCCAACGACGCTTCCGCTCGTCAGCGTGCCTCCGAAGCTGCTCGCGATGCTGCCGATGCTTCCCGAAACGCTGGAGTATCGCTTGATCGATCGCTACTTCCTGCTGCGCGATCGCGACGCGAACCTCGTGATCGACATGCTGTCTGACGTCTGGCCCCAACGAGACAAGTAACAGGTAATTGTCATGCGTCTTCCCCATCTCCTGTTTGCGGCTGCTCTCTCCATAAGTGGTTTCACGTGGGTCGCGGCCACACCACTCGGGCAATCGACATCAAGAGCCGTTCAGCGCGCGGCACCGCCGCAGGCGCCCGCAAGCCAGGTCATGCCTCCCCGCGAAAAAGACTCCGTGCGCTTCGCCATCATCGGCGATACGGGAACGGGAACCTCCTCGCAATACGAGGTCGGTACCCAGCTCACGAAGGCCCGGCAGACGTTTCCGTTTGAGTTCGTGATCATGCTCGGGGACAACATCTACGGCAGCGAGCGCCCGCAGGACTTCGTCAACAAATTCGAAAAGCCCTACCAGGCTCTGCTCGATGCAAAGGTGCTGTTTTATGCGGCGCTCGGCAATCACGATGACCCGACCCAGCGCTTCTACAAGCCGTTCAATATGAACGGTGAGCGTTACTACACCTTCTCGAAGGGGAGCGCGCGGTTTTTCGTGCTCGATAGCAATTACATGGATCAGGCGCAGATCAAATGGCTCGAAGAGCAGTTGTCGCGCTCGAACGATCGCTGGAAGATCGCCTACTTTCATCATCCGCTTTACTCGTCTGGTGAAAAGCACGGATCCGAAGTCGATCTGCGCACGCAGGTTGAGCCACTGTTCATGAAGTACGGCGTGGATGTCGTGTTCGCGGGTCACGAGCACTTCTACGAGCGTATCAAGCCACAGAACGGCATCTACTACTTCATCGAAGGCGGCTCGGCGAAGTTGCGCAAGGGCGATATACGCAGGGGCGGGCCCTTGACGGCGAGCGGATACGACACGGACTTCAGCTTCATGCTGGCGGAGCTCGGGAAGGACACGATGCAGTTTCAGGTGCTGTCGCGCGGTGGCAAGCCGGTCGATTCGGGAACTCTGCGGCTCGCTGAAGAACCCGCCAAGGCTGCTGAGAGCAACCCGGCTTCTCGCTGAAGGGGATACGTATGACTCGCTCCTGCACCCCCATATCCCTTTGCCTGGCCATCGCATGTCTGACGAGCGCATGCACGCGGCCGATGCTTGCTTCCGCCGTCAGGCAGCCGGCGCCGCAGGTCGCACTGGGTGAACTGTGGAGCGACCCGAAAGATCTCGCCGAACGCGACCTGCTGTTGGGATCCAGCCGGCCGGACCACGCGCCGTCCAAGAACGACGCCTTCACTGTGGTCAGTCTCGACAAGACGGGATTCAGCAAGGGCTACGACGTCACAGGGCCGGATGGACGCGAGTGGAAGATCAAACTGGGTAAGGAAGTCCAACCCGAAATCGTGCTGTCGCGCATTCTGTGGGCGCTCGGTTATTACCAGCCGGAGACCTATTACGTGACCGGCTGGCAACTCGCCGGGACGTGGGAATCAGAAGGCGAGCCAGCGCGATTCCGTCTCGAGTCCGATCACGAAACTGACGGAGAATGGGCGTGGCACGAGAACCCCTTCGCGGGGACACGACCACTGCAGGGGCTGGTCGCCATCAACCTGTTGCTGAACAATCACGACCTCAAGACGAGCAACAACCGTGTCTATCGCCTCAACGATGCCAAGGCCGAACCGGCGCGTCGATACGTCGTCCAGGACATCGGCTCCGCGCTCGGGAAGCCGCGCGGTTTTCCGTATCTCCGAGGTACACGGAACGACATCGACGACTTCGAGGACCGGCAGCTGATTCGGAAGGTCAACGGCTCGCGGGTTCAACTCGATTATCGCGGCTCCTCCCACGGAGGCGTCCTCGAACGTCTGACGCCCGCGGACGTGATCTGGGCGTGCGATCTGATGAACCGGCTGAGCGACAGCCAACTGGACGATGCGTTCAAGGCGGCTGACTACCCGCCTGACAATCGCCAGCGCTACATCGCGAAGCTGCGAAGCAAGATTCAAGAAGGTCTTGCCCTTCGCGCAACTCAGGATGCCCGGCTGAGAGAGCCATGACTAAGCACCTGCGTCGCTCGCCTCGTGCCTCCGGTGTGGGGCGGTTCTGTGCGGTGGCGATATTAGTCGTGTGGGGCACCGGCCTTACTAACGCTCGACAGTCTCCGCCACCCGTGCCTTCGGAGCAGACCGCGCCTCCGGCGCAGGCTCCACCTGCGACTCAGGCTCCGCAGGCGGCGCAGACGACGTCTGCGCCGTCGGAAGACAGCCTGTCATTTCATCCTGGTGAACTGGTCGGTGATCTTCGCTCGGGACTCGCGCAGGCCGCAGTCCGGCTGCCTCTTGCCGCCCTGTTTGGCGCCGCGCTCGCGCTGCGGCCTCGGCGCGCAGGCTCGCCGCCGCGCGACCCGGCCGTCATCGAAACCCAGATCGTGCTGGCCATCGTCGGCGCGGCGATCATGCTGATCGTCGGTGCCAGCCTCGCGCGCGCGTTCGGCATCGCCGGCGCCGCGAATCTGATTCGGTATCGCGCGAAGATCGAGGATCCCAAGGACGCGGTCGTCATGCTGTCGACCCTGGCCGTGGGTCTGGCGTCGGGCGTCGGCCTGTTCGGCATCGCTTTGGCTTCGACGTTCTTCATCGCCGTGACGCTCTGGATCATCGAAGGGTTCGAAACGCGTGTGCGCACATTCCTGCTCACCGTCAAACTCGGCGACAAGACATCGACGCAGCGGGCCGAGGTGGAGAAACTCCTCAAGAAGGCCGGGACATTATTCGAGCTAAGGACGACGTCAGGCGAGGAGTTGTCGTACGCCGTGACCGCAGGCACATCGCTGAAGACGGAATCTCTGTCTGCCGCGCTGAGCGCCCTGGCGCCTACCGGCAAGGCACAAGTCGAGTGGAAAGAGGACAAGAACACTCGTCCACTCCCTGAGAAGGATCAGGAATGAACCTCATCGTGCAGCCGGAAGCTGGCCTCGCACCGGTCGTGCGAGCGATTAAACGAGCGCGGCGGAACGTCGATATTGCCATTTTTCGGACCGACCGCGAGGAGATCGAGAAGGCGCTCGGCGCGGCTGTTCAACGCGGCGTGAAGGTGCGCGTCCTCGTCGCGCACACCAACAGTGGCGGCGAGAACCGACTGCGCAAGCTGGAACAGCGGCTGCTCGAGGCGGGTGCGACCGTGACGCGCACCGGCGACGACTTCGTTCGCTACCACGGGAAGTTCATGGTTGCCGACAACACGCTGCACTTGTTCGGATTCAATTTCACCAAGGTGGACACGATCAGGAGCCGCAGCTTTGGCGTGTCCACAAGAGACAAGAGCGCGGTGCGCGAAGCGCTCGCGCTCTTCGACGCCGACAGCAGCCGGCAACCGTTCGTGCCAAAGCGAACCCACCTCGTCGTCAGTCCGGAAAACGCGCGTGAAGCCTTGACGGCATTCATCAAGGGCGCGAAACGTCAGTTGCTGATCTACGACGTCAACGTTCAGGATCGCGCGCTCATCAAGCTGCTGGAGCAGCAGGCGTCGGCGGGTGTCGAGGTGCGCGTGATCGGCAAGTGCAAGGGGGGCAAGGGCATCACTGTCCTCCCGTTGCGAGGGATGCGGTTGCACGTTCGCGCGATGGTACGTGACGGATCGCGCGCCTTCGTTGGCTCCCAGAGCCTGCGGCGGCTGGAGCTGGATCAGCGTCGCGAGGTTGGCGTGTTGATCACCAACGGCGTCGTCGCACGCCAGATCAGGGACACCTTTGAAGCGGACTGGGCCGAATCAGAATCTGCCGCCGCTTGACGGGTCACTGCGTGGATATCGCCTGCGCGACCTCGCGCCGCGGGAACTCACCCGAATCGACGATCTGTCCCATCCGTGAAATCGTCTCGAAGAACAGGTGATCGCCGACGACCTCGACGAGCGTGAACGATCGGTCGCTGTCGAAGCCCTTCGCCGTCATCGCCGACTTGTCGCGGATATTGCCGCGACGCAGCTTGGCGGCGCCCCCCTGCGTGATGTAGACGATTCCCTTCTGCGGCTTCAGGCGCTCATAGAAGTGTTCGTGGCCCGAGAAGACAACGTCCACCCCGTTCTCGAGGAACAACGGCTCGACTATCTTCTGGAGATCCAGCTCTGACCCGTGCCGTTCGCCCGACGAATAGATCGGGTGGTGGAAGTACGGGATCTTCCATTTCGCGTCCGAGCGCTTGAGCTCCTCGGCAAGCCACTTGATCTGCGGCGGCGACATGTAGGTGCTGTCGAGGGCGAAGAACTCGACGTCCTTCTTCCGGAAGGTGTAGTAGCGCTTTCCGTCCATGTTGAACTTCTGGTAGAAGCGCTGGTTCGGGTCGTCGTGGTTGCCAAGCGACGCGTAGAACTTCACGCCGTCATCGAGCAGCGGCTTGTACGGCGTTTCGAACTTTCTCACGAAATCGATCGCCTTCTCGCCACCGTACATGTTGTCGCCGAGCATGATCGCGAACTCGAACGGAAAGCGAGTGCGAGCCTCGACGATCTTCTCTGCCACTTCGTACTGAGGCCGATCGCCGGTTCCCGAATCGCCGATCACCAGGAACTTCACGGAGTCGGAGTCGTTGGGTAGCGTCGAGCGCGGTGCAGCGGCCTGGACCTGTGGCGCTGCCGATGCACGAGTGGCCTGATCGAGCGCGGCGACGCGTGACGAGGGCGTCGCGCACACGACGAACAGTGTCAGGAACGCAGTCAGCAACAGTCGGGACACGGAACTCTCCTCAATCCGACGGCATCAGGGGTCGCACTAATCGTACGTCCAATCGGATCATGAGGTGAAGCAGTATCCGCCGGGTCCGGGCAAGGCCGGAGACGAGTCCGGCTAAAGCCGGACACTACGTACTTAGGCCGCCGGCGGGTGCTGCGACGGCTGCCTGGGTCCCGGAGTGGCCCAAATCTCCGCCGCCCGCTTCAACGCCCCTTCGACATGCGGCAGGATGTTCTCCTCCCCGACATGGCGGTGAAATTCGGCCTCGTTCATCAACCGCGCCGGCTGGGGCGGGGCGCCGCACAGGAGCAGGGTCCGACCCGTCGCGTGCAGCGCGTCGGCAAAATCCTGAATCGCACGGAGGCCGGTCCCGTCGAGCGCCGTCATGTTGCGAAGACGCAAGACGACAATCGGCGCAAACTCGGCGATGTGAGCCGCTTGCGCCGTCAGCTTGTCGGTCGCTCCGAACAGAAATGGCCCGTGGATACGCAGGATGGTGACGTAGGACGGGATGTCCTTGTCCTGCAGGATGTGCGCACGGCCGCGCCGCACGTAATCATGCGTAACCCGCGACACCGTCGTCGTTGCCGTCACCCGGCGGATGAACATCAGCGCCGCGATGATCATCCCGGCCTCCACGGCAACAGTCAGATCCGCCAGCACGGTGAGCGCGAACGTCCACACCCATACGATCCGGTCCGTCCAGCCATGCTTCCAGAGCTCCGGGATCTCGCGCCACTCCCCCATGTTGTAGGCGACGACCAGCAGGATCGATCCCAGGACGGCCATCGGCACGAGCGCCGCAAGCCGCGAGGCGAAGAGCAGTATCACCAGCAACGTGCAGGCGTGAATCATTCCGGCAACCGGGGTGCGCCCTCCTGAACGCACGTTGGTTGCCGTGCGCGCGATCGCTCCAGTCGCCGGGAGGCCGCCCACCATCGGTGACACGATGTTCGCGATCCCTTGCGCAAACAGCTCGACGTTCGAGTTGTGGCGGTGGCCGCTCATCCGGTCGGCGACGACGGCCGAGAGCAGCGACTCGATGGCGCCGAGCATCGCCACTGTCAATGTGGGTGACAGCAGGGAGAGAATCAGATCTGGCCGGAAGCGCGGAAAGTGCAACTCGGGCAGGCCGGCCGGAATACCGCCGAACCTCGAGCCGATCGTCTCGATCGGCAGCTGGGCAACGGCGACGACAATCGTTCCCACAACGAGCGCGACAATGTAACCGGGAACGCGCGGAACCGCACGATTCCACACGACGATCAGCAGCAGGATTCCGAGCCCGACCGCTGTTGTCGGAATCGAGGCACTGGAGAGGTGCTGCGCCAGGACACTCATTCGGCCCAGGAAATCTCCAGGCACCGGCGTGGTGAGCGCGATCCCGAGCACATCGCGCAGTTGCGTGCTGGCGATCACGAGCGCGATGCCATTGGTAAAGCCGATGACGACGGGACGCGGAATGAAACGGACCGCCGTGCCGCTGCCGGTGAGTCCCATCACGACCAGGAGGACACCAGCCATCATCGTGCACATGAAGAGCCCGTCCAGCCCGTGCTCGGCGATGATGCCGGCCACGACCACGACGAACGCTCCCGTCGGTCCGCCGATCTGTACGTACGAGCCGCCGAGCGCCGAGATCAAGAACCCGGTCACGATCGCGCAGTAAATGCCCGCCTGCGGCGTCATGCCCGACGAGATGGCGAACGCCATCGCCAACGGAAGCGCAACCAGGCCAACGGTGACGCCAGCGATCAGATCGGACGTGAAGGTGCGCAGCGAGTAGTTACGGAACGCCTGGATCGAGGCGGGCAGGAAATCAGACTGGCGGGGTCGTGTATGGGGCAATCAGTCTTATTGTACGGGCTTCGACGGTCTGCGGCCTTGCCGCCCGGTCATGAGCGCGATAGCGTCGTGTTAACATCCGCGCGCACAATGAGTTTTTCGACGCTTTATCGGGCCAACGTCTCTTTGCAGCGACGCTGAAGATGTGCCGCGAGGCGCTCCTCGCATCGGGGCTTGAGTGGGAACATGCGGATCCCACATCGAGGTATTGGTCGGTCACTAAGAGTCAGCGCGACAGCTGCTTACTTGCCAGGATGCGGAGCGTGGTCAACTCCCGCTCGGCACCGACGTCGCCGTGCCGGCGCTCAAGATGATGTACGTGAACAAGCCCGTCGCGACCAGCACGTCTTGCTGATGCAAGTCGACATGGACGACGGCAACCGTCTTTCCTCGTCGGACCAGTCGCGCGTTGGCGACGACGTCGCCGCGCTCCGGAGTCGCGCCCGACAAGAAGTTGATCTTGAACTCGATGGACGTCATTCGCTGCTCTTTGCCGAGGGTGGGATAGACGGTGTAGACCGCCGCGGTGTCCGCAAGGGCAGACAGAATCCCTCCATGGACGACACCGTACTCCTGCGTATGGGCTCGCTCCGGACGGAAGGAGACCCGCGCCGTTTTCTCGTCGTGGGCGCCGAGAGAGAAGTTGAAGAACTGATTCACGGGAATGGAGGCGAAGGAGTTGTTCGCATCTGCCATCGCGTACCTCTCTTGAAGGAAGTCTGAAGTACGGTACCGTCGCTTGACAGATGGTGCCGTCGCCACCGCTGCTATCGTGACCGTGAGAACGATGGCAACAGGTATTCTGTTCCGCTGAAACGTCCACTGCGTGTAAAGCTGGCTAACCCGTTAGGTGGACCGGGTGTCGTGCGGCAGTCTCCGTTGGGCCGACCGATGGCATCGCCGGGGCTGTCTGGTTATCGAATGAGAACACGGGTTTCAGCGCAACGTTTAATAGTAGCCGCGATAACGGCGCCACTCCTCCTGTGTGTCGGCTATTCAGGGCGGGCGAGCGTGAAGGCGCTTGCCCTCTCTCAGACACAAGAGAGACCCGGAAGACAATCGGCCGCCGCGTCGACATTGAAGGTCGTGGTCCTCGGGTCCGGGGCCGGTCCACTCGTGAATGTCCAGCGTTTTGGTCCCAGCATCCTCATCGACGCGGGCAACCAGGTGATCCTGTTCGATTGCGGCCGTGGTGCCACAATCCGCTTGGCCCAAATTGGAATTCCGATTGGCCGCGTCAACCGCGTGTTTCTCACCCACCTGCATTCAGACCATGTGATCGGCTTGCCGGATCTCTTTCTCACTGCCCCGTCCGGGCCAACCGGGCGCAAAGTGCCGCTTGAAGTGTGGGGCCCGGCGGGCACGCGCGAGATGATGGATTACATGCAGCGTTCCTTCGCGTTCGATTTGCGCATGCGCCGGGACGAGGAGAGGTGGTCGAAGGAAGGCTTGTCAGTGGTCAGTCACGACATCGAACAGGGCGTCGTGTTCGAGAACCTCGGTCTGAAAGTTATCGCATTCCTCGTAGACCACGGACCCGTAAAACCCGCGTTCGGATACCGTGTCGAATACGCAGGGCACTCCGTGGCTTTGTCCGGGGACACACGGCCCTCTGAAAATCTCGTCAAGTACGCGCAGGGAGTCGATGTGCTCATTCACGAGGCGACGTCGGGCGACTACTCACGTGCCACGACGCAAGAGCAAAGGGAGCAGCTCGAATTCGTAAACGGCATCCACACGCTGCCCGAGCAAGCGGCCGATATCTTCAATCGCGTCAAGCCCAGGCTGGCTGTGTATGCTCACGCGCCGGTGTCCGACGATCTGATTGCACGAACGAGAAAGACCTACGCTGGCCGGGTTGAAGGGGCAGACGACATGATGACGATTGAGATCGGCCAGTCGATTGAGATTCGGCGGTTTGGCCGCTGAATGCTCGCGGCGGTCTGACCTACATGTGGACAGGGCTCTGGGTCATCGCTCCGGTTCTCGGCGGCTATCTCGCGCACGCACCCGTGTTGCGATTTGATTTCCTGCACCAACTTGCACGTCCAATCGACGGCGGGGCTACACTGCGCGGTCGTCGCGTCTTCGGCGATAACAAGACGTGGCGTGGGGCTATCGTCATGTCGGCAGGCGTCTTGACGGGGACATTGCTACTGTCGCTTTGGCCAACGTGCTCCCGCCAGTGGCCGGCGACCTTGCGCTCGCATCGGGCCCTGTTCGGGCTGTTACTCGCGCTCGGCTTTGTCGCAGGCGAGTTGCCCAATAGCTTCATGAAGCGGCAGTTCGGCATCGAGCCGGGTGGCCGCCGCATCTCACCGTTTGGGATTGCCGTCTCGATATTCGACCAGGCGGACTTCGTGCCAGGGGTGTGGCTCACGCTCTCTCCGTTGTGGCTGATGTCGCCTGTGCAGGCACTAGTTGTCTTCGCGGTGGTGGTAATCGGCCACTCAATGATCAATGTACTCGGTTACGCCATCGGTGCGCGCAAGACATGGATCTGACCTCTTCTCTTTGTTGCCGCTCAGTGCTAGTTTGAAGCTGGGCGTGCAGGGCGCCTCCCGTCCGCGGGCAGGACTGAGTCCACCTGATCAGGCCGTCAGCCGACGTGATCGCCGAACCTCCTTGCCCGACGCCAGCGGACCACGGGCACATCCTGGGAGGCTCGTCATGCGCGTCCGCCGTTTGCCCATCCGCCCCAACCTGAAACAGCTGCATCGTCAAGCCAAGGAGCTTCTTCGCGCCGCTCACACCGGCGACGCGGAGGCGATCGCCGAGTGGCGCGAACATCATCCCAAATCGATCGATCCCTCTGCGGCGAAGTTGGCCGACGCGCACTTCGTGCTCGCACGAAGCTATGGCGCCTCGAGCTGGGCGAGGCTAGTGACCGCGGTGCGGCTCGCCGAGGCAATCTGGCGTGACGACGCCGACGAGGTCGGCGCGCTCATCACGCAGAATTCGAGCCTGCTTCATGAGCATGTCCTAGTCCGTACGGACAGCGACTGGGGACCGCCGATGACGTACGCGGCAAACCTCGGCCGCGACCGCCTGATCCGTCTCTTGCACGACCACGGCGCTAAAGACCTCGAGTCCGCGGCAGGACGGGCCGCTCTCCAAGGCAAACCCGACACGGTGCGCCTGATCCACGAGCTTGCGGGAAAACCGCTCAAGGAGTGGACGCTCGCTGGTCCCGCATACACGTTGAGCGTCGAGGGCACCGCTGTGCTGCTCGCACTCGGCGCACGCATCGTCGGACCCGAGGGTGTTGACCGGAACACCATGGAGCACCTCCTCGGGACCGACAGCCGGAACCCGCCGGCGAAGCATCGCATTCTGGAGATGTACGTCAGGCACGGCTTCGAGCCGCCCGACACTCCGGTAATGGCGCTCCACCGCGGGCGCGTTGACCTGCTCGAGGCGCACCTCGCGGGCGACCCGGACCTCTTCACGCGCACGTTCGACATCGCCGACGTCTTTCCGCTTGCCCCGGCCTGCGCCCGAGAGCCGTACATGGCTCAGGGAACGCCGGTGCACCGAACGACACTCCTCCACATCGCCGCATACTTCGACGAGCTGGAGATCGCGGAGTGGTTACTCGACCAGGGCATGGACCCTAACGCCCGGGCGGCGACCGACGACGACGGTTTCGGCGGGTACACGACGCTCTTCTCAACGGTCGTGTCGCAGCGCAACTTCTGGGTCAACTACGGCAAGCGTCTGCCGGACGAAGCGCGCTTCACGCGCCTTCTTCTGGACCGGGGCGCTCACACGAATGTGCGGGCGTCGCTCCGGGCACGCCTCGAGGAGGGACACGGGGGCGGGCCCCTTCGCGAATATCGGGACGTGACGCCACTCGGCTGGGGGGAGCAATATCATGCCAGGATCTTCGTGAGCCGAGAGTCGCTTCGGCTAATCGAGTCTCGGGGCGGCGCTCGGTAACGCGTCTTTGACTTTTGACTTTTGACCTAGCCTAGTCCGGCCACAGCCAGGCGGCACCGCGAACGCCGCTGGCGTCGCCGTGCTTCGCTCGTGCCAGGCGCGTCCAAACGTCTGGCGTCGATCCGGTGGCGGCAAACACCCATTGGCCCCAGAGGCGCGGTACGTTTTCGTACAACCGATCGATCTTCGACATCCCTCCGCCAAGAACAATGACGTCAGGATCGAGGACGTTGATGACGCTTGCCAGCGCACGCGCCATCCGCCGCTCGTAGCGCTCCATCGTCGCGATTGCCGCAGTGTCGCCGCGATCGGCAGCATGCGCGATCTCGCGCGGCTTCGCACGCCGCCGGGTGTGTCGCTCGTGATCGGCCGTCATGCCCGGCCCGGACAGAAACGTCTCGATACACCCATGTTTGCCGCAATAGCACGAGGGACCGGGATGCTCATCGTCGTCGGGCCACGGCAAGGCGTTATGGCCCCATTCACCGGCGATACCATTTACTCCGGTCAGCACGTGCCCTTGCACCACGATGCCCGCGCCCGTTCCCGTGCCTACGATCACGCCAAAGACGATCTCGACGCCGGCGGCTGCTCCGTCGGTGGCTTCCGACATCGCGAAGCAGTTGGCATCATTGGCGACTCGGACCGGGCGAGCGAGTCGTGCCTCGATGTCGCGCTGGAGCGGCTTGCCGATCAGCCACGTCGAGTTGGCGTTCTTGACGAGGCCGGTAGCCGCAGCGATCGTGCCTGGAATCCCGATCCCGACTGTGCCGGTGGCACCCGAGTTTCGCTCGAGATCACCGATCAGCGCGAGGATCATATCGACCGTCGCCTCGTAGTCGTCGCGGGGAGTATCGACGCGACGCCGGGCGATCTCGCGGCCGCCCTCGAGTGCTACCGCCTCGATCTTGGTCCCTCCCACGTCGACGCCGATTTGCATTCCCATATTCACCGCGAATTGTTATTGCGCGCGATCGATCGGAATCAGTCGCCCGTCCGTGTAGTGAAACAGCAGCCGCACATCGTCGGGCAGCTTCTCGCCAGCGGGAATGATCTCGCCGTTCCAATCGGGTCCGGCGACCAGGGTCACCGCCTCGGGAAACATGCCGGAAAAGGTGGAGTCCAGATCGAATCGCTCGTCGCGCGAATCGACGATGACAATGCGGCCGCCAGAAGTCGCACCACGCACGCTGGCCTCGACTGTCTGCATGATGTAGTTCGAGATGTCGGCAATCCCCACCCATCGCACGTTCCTGATTCGGTACACGGGAATCAGCAGAACGACGAGCGCGGGCAGGACGATGGCGACGAGGCGAAAGCGTACGGGGTTGGTCCGGATCATCCACGATGCCGTGGCGCCGGCGATGAGACTCGTGCCGATCGATGGCAGCAGCGCGTAGAGGCTGGACCTCACGGGCAGCCAGAGCGTGATCGCAAATGTCCCGACAATCCAGAGTGCCGAGAGCAGCACGGCGCGGCGTTCCGGCTCCTCGAGTACCGGCCGTCGTCCACACGCGATGACCATCAGCAGGACGACGGCCACTGCAACCGTCCCGCTTCGATCTGCATACTCAACCAGGTTGCGGAAGGTCTGCGACGTCGAGAGCTGGTAGTACGAGGGCGCGTTCGAAAAACCAAAAGCGCCGCTTTGAAGGCGCAACACGGCGTAGCCCGCCAGAGCCACCCACATCGGCCAGACGCGAAGCACGGTCTGGCGCAGTCTCGAGGCGAACGGAATGGGCTGCACCGCGAACACGAAAACGGTGAGCAACAGCGGCAGCAGCGTTGCTTCTTCCTTCGAGAGCAAGGCCGCGAGGCAGAGTACACCAGCGGACAGCCGTGCCTCCATGAGCAGGGCGTGCGTCGTCAGGAGCGAAAAGAAGGTCACGAGCAATGACGTACGTCCGCTCAGCCACAGCAGCGCCATGTTGACGCCATGGAAGTTGAACGCCCACACGGCGGTCGTCAACAGCGCAGCCGCCGGCGGCAGGGTGAATCGACGCGCGAGGCCGTAAAGCAGCACGGCACAAGCGCCGAACACTGCGAGATTGGTGAGCCCAAACCCGAACGGCCGCATGCCCCACATGCCGTAGTCGGCCGCGAAGGTGAGCGATACCAACGGCCGATAGAAGCCCACGTTCGCTTTGAACAGGGCACCGACGTCGCTCAGGTCAACCGAGCGGCTCGACAGGATCCAGACGAAGTCGTCTTTGAGGAAACCGTGGCCGAGGTCCGGGAGGTAGATGACCAGAAAAGCCGTACAGAGCACGCCGGCAGCCAACAGCAGACGCATTCTCGGATCTGGCCCGTTATGCGGGCTCAAACGCGATTCCTTGCTCGTTGTTGCGACCGCATGACGAGCCAGGCGCGCAAAGCGCCAAGGAGACGCTGTCAACCAATCGAGGGCTTCGCCGGGATATCAATGGCGGAGCCCTTGATTAGTTGCTGCGGGGCGGATCCCAACCGGAAGGCGTCCCGACAGGTTCCACTTCGAGGATCGCTTCAGCCGCGTGAATCATCCCGCCGTACACCTTGAACGCCTCGAAGGTGGAGAGCATCGTGTTGGCCTGACCGCCGGGGACCGAACCGGGGCCGAAGTCCTGGCGCAGCCATACGACGCCCATTTCCTCGTCGACGAGAACGACTCGATACGTGAGACCCGCGAGCTTCGGGATCGCCTGGGCCTTCATCTTCTCGCAGCTCGGCGGACGGAACGTGCAGCCCGGCCCGGCCATCTTCTGGCCGTTCTCGAACCGGTACGCCTCGCTCGACATAGGCACGTCGGGCATGACGAAGCTTCCCGCGCGGAGGCCGGCGGGATAGAGCGACGCGATCCGGATCATCTCCTCCCGCGTGTTCAGCTCCGACTTCTGCGGCACGTATGCCATGCCTGCATTGGGCTTCGTGAACGCATCGGGCTGAAAGAGCACGCCTTCCTGCCGGTTTCTCACGACCATCGTCTCGACCTCGGACAACGCGAGACCGAACACCTTCAGTCGCAGCGCGAGCAGCACGGGGCTGCCATCCTCTTCGACGACGGTGTGCGTTCCGGCCACGCCCTCGCGAACGTCGAGAAAATCCTGGCGGTAGGGACGGAGCGCGGTCGCCGTTTTCCAGAGCCCCTGACCCAGCTTCATCTCGGTGGTGTCTTCGGTGAAGCGCAAGCGGCTGCTCACGTGAAGTCTTTCGGGATCGTGAGCGACCATCGCATCAAGGTAGGTGGTGATGAAATCGGCGAGACACTGTCGATCGCACCGCTGAGCCTCGGACGGGGATGGTCGCGCAACGACCAGCGCTAGAGCCAGAGCGACGAGCGAGAGTCGCATAAAGCGCATTGTAGTCGGTACACATTCTCGGCGGAGCAGGGCGGGTCTTGCACTGCCCTTCGACGATCGCTCAGGGCACCCCGAGCCGCGTCGAGGGGTGTAGACCCGCCGTCGAGATCGTGTTCTCAATAGAAGTCATGAGCATCAATCGAGGCGGCGCCCTGGATACCTTCGAT
>Ga0075429_100000377_pt1 | contig 32771 bp, 28 predicted proteins | sample RhiMetdeltSRZDD3_FD_75295 | JGI IMG/M metagenome (GOLD analysis project Ga0075429, IMG submission 75295) | Populus rhizosphere microbial communities from Tennessee, USA - Rhizosphere MetaG P. deltoides SRZDD3 | ecosystem: Host-associated > Plants > Roots > Rhizosphere > Soil | place: USA...
TCCCCGCCACGGCCCGCCCTACCCGAAGGCGTTCGTCGAGCGGTACCGGGCCGCGCAAGTGGCTCGCAACCAGCGGATCACGGCCTGGGCCCACCAGGAGCGGGAACGCATGCAAGCCGCGGGCGCGTTCGACCGCATGTTCACCGTGCCCCGCGCCTGGGCCGACCTGCGCTTCGCCGATCTCACCCTCGACCCTTCGGATCGGGCGGCCGGCTGCTACTTCGGCGACGCGCAGCAGGCCAACGCCTGGCCCTTCGGGCTGGCCCGGGCCTGCACGCTGCGCTCGTGGCTGGAGATGTGGAGCCTCGAGGCCTCGCTCTGCCGGGGCAGCCTCCACCTGCCGAAGATCACGGTCCCGGCGCTGGTGGTCCAGTCGCTGGGCGACCGGGGCGTGTTCCCGAGCGACGCCCACGCCATCCACGACGCCCTCGGCAGCGACGACACCACCCTCGAGCTCGTCCCCGGCGAGCACTACCTCGAGGACGGCGGCCGTCCGGCCGTCGCCGACCTCATCAGCGACTGGGTGCGGGAACGGCACAGCTAGGGGAGGATGGAGCCATGACCAGCGACGACACCTTCCGGCTGCGGGGCATCAACCACCTGGCGCTGATGTGCAGCGACATGGACCGGACGGTCGACTTCTACAGCGGCGTGCTCGGGCTGCCGCTGGTCAAGAAGATCGAGCTGCCCCACGGCCTCGGCCAGCACTTCTTCTTCGGCCTCGGCAACGGCGACTGCATCGCGTTCTTCTGGATCCCCGGTTCGCCGGGCCCGGCGCCCGGCATCGCGGCGCCCAGCGACCTGCCCGGCACGCCGGGCCTGCTCAGCGCCGTCGGGTCGATGAACCACGTGGCCTTCGACGTCGACCCCGACGACATGGAGCGCTACCGGGAGCGGCTGAAGGCCCATGGCATCCGCTGCACGCAGGTCGCCAACCACGACGACAGCCCCGACGGCGTCAGCAAGGACATGCACCCCGGCGTGTTCATGCGCAGCCTCTACTTCTTCGACCCCGACGGGATCCTGCTGGAGTTCTCCTGCTGGGTCGGCGAGCGGCCTACCTGGTGACGAGCGCCTCGGTGACGACCTTGGCGATCTCCCTGGTGCCGAAGCCCGAGGTGCCGTTGGCGGTGGCCGGGCCGATCCGCACCGCCACGGTGTCCGATCCCGGGTCGACCGAGATGATCTGGTTGCCGAGGCCGATCGCCCAGAACATGTCGTTCGGCGCATCCGGCACCGCCTGGCCGTCCTTGGCCGGGCCGGCGTTCGGGTCGGTGGCGGCCGCCGGGCCCGGCTGGGGGCCGAAGCGGTTGAGCCACCACAGGTAGCCGTAGCCGGCGTTGAGCTCCTGCGACGGCTTGCCGGTCGCCTCGTCGACCCACGCCTCGGGCACGAGCTGCTCGCCGTCCCAATTGCCCTTGCGCAGGAACAGGTAGCCGAAGCGGGCCATGTCCTGGCACGTCGACTGCAGGCCGAAGAACGTGTTCGTGTTGCCGGCGTTGTCGAGCGTCATGTGCGAGTGCGCCATGCCGATCGGGTCGAAGACCTTCGCCTTGGCGTAGTCGGCCGGCTCCACCCCGGTGGCCTGCTGCAGCACGGCGTCGAGCGTCTGGATGGCCGAGTTGTTGTAGGCCCACATGGTCCCGGGCGGGGCGTCCTGCTCCAGCCCGACGCCGAACGCGGTGCGGTCGGCGGCGCCGATGAGGCCCTGGTAGTCGGTCCGGAAGTCCCAGTGCCGACCGGAGTCGTTGCTGATCAGGTCCTTGACGGTGACGTCGGCGGACGGCGTGCCGGCCCACTCCGGGATGTACTTCGACGCCTTGTCGCCGATGTCGAGCTTGCCCTCGGCCTGGGCGATGCCGACCAGCGTGCTGCTGTAGGACTTGGTGGCCGAGAACACCTCGTGGGCCCGGGTGGGGGTGTTGCCGGCCCAGTTCCACTCGGCGGCGATCTTGCCGTGCCGGGTCACCACCAGGCAGAAGGACTTGTCCTTCTCGGCGGCGGCCGCGATCTCGTCGAGCTTCGCCGGGTCGAAGCCCAGCGACGCGGCGTCCGCGGTGGCCCACTCGGCACCCGGGTAGACGCTGCCCGCCGGCGCGTCGGCGGTGGTCGTGGTGGGCTTGGACTTGCTCACCTTGTCGGCCGAGTCGTCGTCGGAGCCTGACGAGCAGGCCGTCACCAGCACTGCCGTGCCGAGGATCGCCGCCGCCAGTCGACCTGCCATCGTCCTCATCGCCCGCACCCCCCACAAATACATCCCCGACGAATTACGGCGTTACGTTATCGCTGTCGTCGTCCTTGGGGGGCGGGTCGTGGGGCGGGATGTGGCTCGGCCGCTCGGGGAACTTGGGCAGCTCGTCCATCGTGGCGTTGGGGCTGAACATGGTGTCGGGCTTCTCGTCGTCACCCGCCGGCTTGCGACGGAAGATCCGACCGACGCCCCTCACGACGCGCCGGACCGGTTCCGTGAACACGTTGTCGCCCTCGACGATGCCGTGCTGCATGGCCCCAGTCTCACACGCGGGTGACCTGGGACCCACCGGCGTCGATCTGCCAGGTCGAGTCGGTGCGGATGCCGCTGTCGGCCTGGCCCACGTCGTCGAGCACCTTGAACGTGGCGGTCAGGCGCTCGGGCTCGACCCGCACGGTCAGGTAGCCGTGGCGTTCCACGGTGTGGTGGATCTGGGGGTTGATCGCCTTGTCGATGCCGTCGATGAGCGACGACACGGCCGGGGTCATCAACTCGACCGCCACCACCGGGGTGTCGAGATCGTCGGGGTCGCGGTGGACGTCGGCGACCATGCCCGTGTGCCAGTCCCCGGTGAGCATGACCGGGTTGGCGACCTCGTCGGACTCGAGGCGGGAGAGGAACCGCTGCCGGAAGGCCGGGTAGCCGTTCCAGCCGTCGAGCACCCACTGCGGCTTGGCCGCCGTGCCGGAGTTGATGCCGGCGATGGCGGTCGGGTTGCCGACGAGGTTCCAGGTCACGCCGCCCTTGGTCGACGCCTCGGCGAACCAGGCGTCCTGCTCGTCGCCGAGGTACTTGCGGCCCTCGTCGGTGCGCTCGGGGCAGTCGCCGAAGTCGCCGCCGACCGTGTCACGGCACGGCGGCTCGTCGGCGTACTGCCGCTCGTCGAGCAGGTAGAGGCGGGCGAGGTCGCCGAAGGTGGCGTCCCGGTAGAGGGTCATGTCGGGCCCGTCGGGCGCCGGCAGCCGCAGCGGCAGGTGCTCCCAGTAGGCCCGGTAGGCCGCGGCCCGTTGGGCCCGCACCTTGTCCGGGCCGACCGAGCCGTCGGGGAAGTGGTCACCCGAGTAGTTGTTGGTGACCTCGTGGTCGTCCCACATGAGCATGAACGGGTACCTGGCGTGGGCGGCCCGGAGGTCGGGGTCGGCTCGGTAGCTGGCGTAGCGCAGCCGGTAGTCGTCCAAGGTCACCGGGACGCCGTTGGGCAGCACCGGCCGGTCGCTGGCGCCGATCGGGGTCTCGTAGATGTAGTCGCCGAGGTGCACGATCAGGTCGACATCCTCGTCGAGCAGGTGGTGGTAGGCGCCGTAGTGGCCCGTGCCGAAGTACTGGCACGTCACGACCCCGAGGGTGAGCGCCTTCAGTTGGTCGCCCGGCGCCGCGGCGGTCCTGGTGCGGCCGACCGGGCTGGTCCACTCGCCGACCCGGAACCGGTAGTGGTAGTCGCTCGCCGGATCGAGGCCGGTGGCGTCGACGTGGACCGTGTGGGCACGGGCGGGGTCGGCGGTGGCGACGCCCTGGGTCACGACCTTGGTGAAGCGCTCGTCGGTGGCCACCTGCCACACCACGTCGACCTGGTCGTCGGGCATGCCGGCCAGGCCGCCGGTGAGCGGGGCCGGCGACAGGCGGGTCCAGAGGATGACCCGGTCGGGGAGCGGATCGCCCGAGGCGATGCCCAGCTGGAACGGGTCGCCCGACAGCCGGGCGGGGTGCTTCGTGGTGGTGACGCCGGGCCCGCTCCGCCGGGCCGAGTCGCCCGCGCCGCCCGAGTCGTCGTCCCCGCCGCTGCAGCCGACCGCGACCGCGGCGGTGGCCGCCGTCGCCCCGACCAGGAACTCCCGCCGTGAGATCCCCATCGTTCATCCCCCCGTCGCCCGCGGTTCACCCGTTCTCAGGAACCTAGACAGCGTGCGGCGATGCGTGCACACTCCAGTACATGGGTGAGCGGGCTGTTGCACGATCAGTTCCGATGACCGCGACGGGGGTCCCGGCCGCACCTCAGCGGCGGCGGCCGATCAAGCGCCGCCGGGTGCTGATCGCCGACGCCCGGGCCGACGGCCGCTACCTCCGGGTCACGTGGCATGCCGAGGACAAGATGTTCGTCCTCTCGACGTGGTCCGACGAGGTGTGCAGCGGCGCCGTCCGGATCCCGGTCGACAAGGCGCCCGACCTCATCAACCTGCTCTCGGACGGCCTCGGCGACGCCGTCGGCGCCGACGCCCCGGCCCCCCGGTCGGCGACCCAGATCCAGCTCGACGAGGTGAAGCGACAGGTCAACCGCTTCACGACCTGGCTGCGGGGCGCGATCCGCAAGTAGCCGACCCGGCCGCGCCCGCCCACCCCCAGTGGCGGCCGCGGCCGACCGCGCAGTTCACGCCGACGCAACAGGCAGGCAATCGCGGCGTGACCGGGCTCCGTCAGAGTGAGCGTCGTGGACAACCCCGGCGAGCCCGTACCCCCCGAGACGGTCCTGCGCGTCGGGCTGGCCACAGCACGGGAAGCTGCAGTTGGGGCGGCCTCCCCGCACAACACGACGACCCGGTGGCACGGCGACCCGATACCCCCCGAATCGGGCGACGGGCCACTGGGCGTCGAGGTCTCCCGCCGGAGGCCCGCCCATCGGAGGGTGCTGGCGGCATGAAGGACCTGCTCGACGACCTCGACAGGTGGCGCCGGGAGCAGGTGCGCGTGGCGCTGGCGAGAGTGGTCGAGCTGGACGAGCCGGGATCGGGTCATGGCCCGGCGGCGCCGGGCGCCGCGATGGCGATCACCGAGCGGGGCGAGGTGGTCGGGTCGGTGTCCCGAGGTTGCGTGGAACCGGCGGTGGTCGCCGAGGCGCTGGCGGTCCTGCGGATCGGGCGGGCGAAGCTCGTGACGTTCGGCTACAACGACGATCAGGCGTCATCGGCGGGGCTGAGCGGCGGCGGTCGCATCCACATCTTCCTCGAGCCGCTCAACTGGTGATCTTCCCGGTTTTCTCGGCACCCGGAGTGACGCAGCGGGTGTCTGGGAAACGCTACGGTCCTGAGGGGAACCAGCGAGGGGGAGACCGTAGGGGTGAGTGCCACCCAATTGGGAGCCCAGCAGGCCACTGGGGCATTCCGCCACGAAGCATTTCTCTACAACGGGGTGGACGAGTTCGCGCCCGTCGCCCTCTCGTTCATCATGGGTGCTCTGGCCGACGACGTTCCCGTGCTCGTCGTGCTCACCGCCGAGAAGATCGAGATCCTGCGAGCGCAACTGCCCGACGATCCCCGCCTCTACTTCGCAGACATGGGCGTCGTCGGGCGCAACCCGGCCCGGATCATCCCGCTCTGGTACGACTTCGTCGCCGCGTTCGCCGGTCGTGACCGGCCGCTGCGGGGCCTCGGCGAGCCGTTCGGCCAGCCCCGGGCCGCGCCCGAGCACGAGGAGTGCGAGCTGCACGAGTCGCTGCTCAACCTCGCGTTCGCGGCCTTCCCGGCGTTCTGGCTGCTCTGCCCCTACGACGTCACGGCGCTGCGGTCGCGGGTCATCGACCAGGCCCGCTGCAACCACCCGTTCGTCCTCGAGGGCGGGGTCCACCGGTCGAGCATCCAGTACCGCGACATCGCCTCGTCGCCCCACCCGTTCGGGGCCCCGCTGCCCGAGCCGCCCAACGACGCGTTCCGCATGGAGTTCGGCCTCGGCCAGCTGCGGGTGCTGCGCACGTTGGCGGCCCACTACCTGGGGTTGACCGGTCTCGACCGCGAGCGGATGGACGACCTGGTGCTCGCCATCAATGAGGTGGCCACCAACAGCGTGCAGCACGCCGGTGGGCACGGGACCCTGCGGATCTGGCAGGAGGGCAAGACCGTCCTCTGCGAGGTCCGCGACGACGGCTACATCACCGACCCGCTGGTGGGCCGGCGCACGCCGGGCTTCGGCGACGAGGCCAGCCGCGGGTTCTGGGTGGTCAACCAGCTGTGCGACCTCGTGCAGGTGCGCTCGTCGCCGGCCGGCACCGTCGTGCGGATGCACATGGACATCCCCGGCCGCTGGTAGCCGGCGCGCAGCCTGCCGGTCACTCGGCCGGGCGGCGGTGGCGGTAGCGCAGCCCGCCCGCGGTCGTCGCACCGAGCAGCGCCACCACGAGGGCGAGCAGCCACAGCCACGACCGGCCGCCGCCCGTCGCGGAGGCCGGGGCCGCCAGCACGGTGATCGGGGCGTCGAGCAGCCGGGGCGCCGGTGGGAGCGCGTCGGCGTCGACCTCGGGATTGTCCGGCAACGTGGACGTCGTCGACGTCGAGCTCGATGAAGACCCATCGTCAGGCGCGGCCCCGATCGCGGTCACCGTTCCCCGGCCGGGGGAGCGTGGGGCCGTCACCCCGACCTCGATCGACCCTCGGGCGTCTGCCTGCGTCACAACCGGCGTGAACCACTGGGCCATGCCGCGCCCGGTGGCGGTCCCGCTCACCACGACCGACGCGTCGGGGGCGAACCCGTCGCCGGTCACGGTGAACCGGTTGCCCACCTTCGGCTGGGCCGGGGCGACGACCAGCCGACCCGCCGCTTCGAGCGTGGTCGAGGGGCCGACCACTACGGTGGCGGCCTCGACCGCGGCGACCGTCGTGTCGGCCTCCGAGGTGACCGCGGCGGTGACTGTGATCTCGTCCCCCTTCCCGGCGTCGGCGGGGATGGCGACGTCGACCGGCAGCTCCACCTGCTCGCCCGCCGCCAGCTCCAGGCGGTCGGTGACTTTGGGAGCCGTGTCCCAGTCGCCCTTCACGCTGGCCCTGACCCGGTAGCTGTCGTCCTCCTGGCCGAAGTTCTCCAGCACGAAGCGCAGGTGCAGCCGCCGGCTCCCGGCCTCGCTGGACACCAGGCCCGGCCCGACCAGCGAGATGGCGTGGTCCTTGGGCGCGGCCCGCCAGGCCTCGGGGGTGAAGCCCGTTTCGTCGACCGGGTCGCCCGTGGTCTCGAGGCCGCCCCGCACGCCGCCGACGAAGCTGAGCGTCGACCAGTCGTCGCGGCTCTCCAGGACCACCGGCGGATCGAACTCGTTCTCGCGCTGGCTGTGGAGGACCTGGCGGATGCCGGTGCCGTCGAGAGGCGTGCCGGTGCAGCTCCAGTCGATCGGCCCGCCGACCTCGACCTTCCGCGCCGCCGCCTCGCGGTCGGTGCTGCCGCAGCGGTACCAGGTGGAGTAGCCCGTGGGGTACTTGCCGGGAATCTCCACGCCGATGCCGTCGGCCTCCTCCAACGACGCCTCGTCCAGCGGCAGCAGCCGGAAGCGCGAGTAGTCGAGGAGCCGGCCGTGTCCCTTGACCTCGATGCCCGGCGCCAGCGCGAAGTCGTAGTTCATGATCGACAGGTAGTTCGGCTTGCCGTTCACCTCGTCGTAGCCGCCGTGGAACAGGCCGAGTGTGTGGCCGAGCTCGTGGGCAACGGTTGCCGCCTCCTGGTCCACCGAGTGGATGACGTCGTCGGCCACCAGCAGGGCGTCGCTGGGGATGCCCGTCGCCTTGCCCAGGCAGGTCGCCCCGGAGCGGGGGTCGATGCGGTGGACGTAGTAGATCCACGTGAACACCTCGGCCCGGGCGGCCGGCACCTGCTCGGCTTTGGTGGCCTGGATGCGGCGCTCGGCGTCCTCATCCTTGACGTTGCAGTTGTCCATGATCGCGTGCTCGTGCTGCGCGACCTCGCCGCCTCGGGCGTCCTTGCTACGCCCGAGGCCGTGGGCCTTTGGCGTGGCGTCGCCCGCGTCGAAGTGCACGGTGATGCCGGGCTCGCCGTCGGGGTTGCTGACTGGGGCGTCGGCGAACATGTCGGCCACCCGGGCGAGGGCCTCGCGAGTGGGCGCGTGGGCGCCCTCGCTAATGCCGGGGCAGTAGGCCTGCATGATGCACGGGGTCGGCGTGCCGGCCCCCATCCAGTTGACCTGGATGAACAGGTCCTTGTGCTCGGGATCGGCGCCCATCGCCTTCAGGTCAATGCCGTCGTGGCCGTCGGTCTCCCAGGTGTCGAACAGGCCGTCGCCGTCGCTGTCGGCCGCGCAGGTCTTCACCGCCAGGTCCACGCCCTTGGTCAGGTTGGCGCCGTCGGCCGCGGTGGCGAAGAAGCGGGCGCCGGTGAGCCCGGCGACCTTCTGCAGGATCGGCCGGGCGTCGTCCTCCTGGTTGCCGTTGGGCACGAACACCGTCGACACCCGCATCCCCGAGGCGGCGGCCTTGCTGGCCGCGGCGTAGGCGTGGCTGGCGTCGGCCGGGTCGTAGTCGTCGTCGTAGCCCGACGGCCGGGCGTCGGTGACCAGGATGACCAGCTTCTTCGCCTCCCGCCGCCACGGCACGTCGAAGTTCCCGTTCTGGTGGGGGCCGTCGGCGGGCGGGCCGGCAGGGGCCGAGCGGCCCTCGACGACCGTCCGCAACGCCTCGTCCCAGGCCTCGGGGAAGCCGGAGTTGTGGTCGAGCTGGCGCAGTGCCGGCAGCGCGTCCCGCACCGCCTGGGCGTTGCGGGACGCGAAGTTGACGCGCACGGTGACGTCGGCCCCGAAGTCGACCAGCGCGATGCGATAGTCGCCGCCCGACGCAGCCTCGACCGCCGAGGTCAGGTCAGCGATCTGGCGCTTGACGTTGTCGATGGCCGGGTCCATTGACGTGGAAGTGTCAAGGACCAGCGCGATGTCCAGGGGCGCGCAAGGCGCGCCCGGTGCGGTTGGTGCGCCCGGAGCCGTGGTCCTGGACAGCTCCGGTGCTGCCGGCCGGGCGGTCAGGAGCAGCCCGCCCAGGGCCAGCAGGACCGCGCCGAGCGTCCGTGCGTGCATCCGCCGAGAACCCATCTGTGACTCCGTTCCGCCCTCCCCCCGGTGCACGGTAGGGAGCCACACCGGGCCCGCACATGGACGCGCGTCCCCGTACCTTGGCGACTTGACCGCTCGGTCAATAGATTTCGCTGCATGGATCTCAACGGAACCTCGGCCATCGTCACCGGCGGCGCCTCGGGCCTCGGCGCTGCGACCGCCAAGCAGCTGGCTGAGCGGGGCGCCCACGTCGTGCTCGCTGACCTCGACCGCCAGCAGGAGCAGGGCGAGGCCCTCGCCAAGGAGATCGGTGGCCTGTTCGTCGGCTGCGACGTCACCGACGCCGAGCAGGTCATCGCCGCCGTCGAGGCGGCCAAGGAGCTCGGCCCGCTGCGGGCCCTGGTCACCGCCGCCGGCATCGGCTGGGCCACCCGGACGGTCGGCCGCGACGGCGAGTACAGCTCGGCGCACGACCTCGGGATCTTCGAGAAGGTCATCCAGATCAACCTGATCGGCACCTTCAACTGCATCCGCCTGGCGGCCACCGCCATGTCGCAGACCGATCCGGTCGACGAGGACGGCCAGCGCGGCGCCGTGGTCACCGTGGCCTCGGTCGCGGCGTTCGACGGCCAGATCGGCCAGGCCAGCTACTCGGCGTCCAAGGGCGGTGTCGTCGGCATGACCCTGCCGGTGGCCCGCGATCTCGCCGCCGTGGGCGTGCGGGTGAACTGCATCGCCCCCGGGCTCATCGACACGCCCATCTACGGCGGCAACGAGGAGTTCAAGGAGAAGCTCAAGCGCGACGTGCTGTTCCCGAAGCGCCTGGGCACGGCCGACGAGTTCGCCACCATGGCCGTCGAACTGCTGTCCAACAGCTACATGAACGCCGAGGTCATCCGGGTGGATGGCGGCGTCCGCATGCAACCCAAGTGAGCGAAAGGCTGGGGAATGACTGACACCGTCCTCATCACCGGGTACTTCGACCTCGATCCCGCCAAGCGCGACGACGCCATCGCCGCCGCGCTCGAGTGCATGGCAGCGACCCACGCCGAGGAGGGCAACGAGGCGTACACGTTCTCGGCCGACCTTGCCGATCCCGGTCGCCTGTGGGTGAGCGAGCAGTGGGCGTCGGCCGACGCGCTCGACACCCACATGGGCTCCGCCCACCTGGCCGAGTTCATGACGAAGGTCGCCGGCTGCGGCATCAAGGGCGGCGCGCTCACCCGCTGGGACGGCGCCACGCCCTCGAAGTTCATGTGAGAAACCCGCTCCCCGGCCGGCGGGTTGGGTCGGTACTGTCGGGGGCGTTGCGGGCCGGCGTGCGCCGGTTACCTTCAGGAGGGGCAGGTCAGGGGTTCGAGTCCCCTCCACCTTCGGGTGGTAGCTCAGTGGCAGAGCAGCTCTCGGCTTCGGCCGATCTCCGGTCACAACTCTCGCCCGCAACGCCAACTTCAGGTGTCCGCAGACCGGGCCGGCGAGCGTCGGTTACCTGGCTCCACGGTTCGAACCCGTAACGCACTGCTTCGGCGGGGCGTCGTCCGGCCTCAACCTCTCGCCCGGTCTGCTTCGCCTGGACGGAAGCATCCGGCATGGGGAGGCGAGCGTGGCGATCAAGCATCCGTTGAAGGGCATCTCGACGCGGGCCACGCGGCAGCGGGAAGCCATCCCGGGTTCGGGTCAGGTCCCCAACAGCGGGGGCGGGTTCGGCTGGGCGGTCGACGACTGGGCGCGGTTGCACCGGTTCCTCGTCCTCGGCGTCGACGGCCCGACCTACTACGCCTCCGCGCCCCAACTGGCCAAGGAGAACGCCGAGGCTGTCCTGCGCTGCGTCGCGCTCGACGGCCGACGCACGGTCGACGCCATCGTCGAGATCTCCACGGCTGGGCGCAACGCCAAGCACGACGCGGTCGTGTTCGCGCTTGCGGCCTGCACCGCTGCCGAGGACGACGAGACCCGCGCCTACGCGCTCGCCGCCCTCACCGAGGTGTGCCGCACCGGCACCCACCTCTTCCTCTTCGCCGGGTTCGTCGAGCAGTTCCGGGGCTGGGGCCGGGGCCTCCGCCGGGCGGTGGGCCACTGGTACCTGGACAAGGACCCCGACGCCCTCGCCTACCAGCTGGTGAAGTACCAGCAGCGGGAGGGCTGGTCGCACCGCGACGTGCTCCGGCTGGCCAAGCCTCGGCCGCCCCGGGAAAGCGCCACCGACATCGCCCTGCGCTGGGCCGTCGGCAAGGCTGAGCCCGACGGCGACGGTGCGCTGCCTGCCGGCACGCCCGACCTACTGCGCGCCCACCGAGCCGCCCTGGCCAGCGCCACGGTCGAGCAGACCGCCGAGCTGGTGGTCACCACCGACCTCCCCTGGGAAGCGCTCAAGTCGGAGCACCTCGTCTCCGACGTGGTGTGGCGCGCCCTGATTCCGACCATGCCGCTCGGAGCGCTCGTCCGGAACCTCGGCCGCATCACCGCCAACGGCGCGCTGACGGCGGGGCCGCGCACCGGGGAGATGGTCGAGACCGTGGTGCACCGGCTGTCCGACGGCGGGGCCATCCGCAAGGCCCGCCTCCACCCGATCGCAGTGCTCAGCGCGCTGATGACCTACCGGTCCGGCCACGGCGCCCGGGGCCGCCTCACCTGGGACCCGATCCCGGCCGTCGTCGACGCGCTCGACGCCGCGTTCTACGAGGCGTTCGGCAGCGTCCGGCCGGCGGGCAAGCGGACGATGTTGGCGCTCGACGTGTCGGGCTCGATGGCCTGGGGCGAGATCGCCGGGGTGCCCGGCCTGAATCCGAGGGTCGCGTCGTCGGCCATGGCGGCGATCGCGCTCGCCACCGAGCCGGCAGTCGAGACCGTGGCGTTCACGTCGGCCGGCGACGGCTTCTGGGCGTCGCCGAACGGAGGCGGCCCCTACCAGCACAGTGGCGGCATCGTCCCGCTGCCCCTGTCGAAGCGCCAGCGGCTCGACGACATCATGGCCCGGGTGGGCAGCCTGCCCTTCGGCGGTACCGACTGTGCGCTGCCGATGCTCTATGCCCTCGAGAAGGGCCGGAACGTCGACAGCTTCGTCGTGTACACGGACTCCGAGACGTGGGCCGGTGACATCCACCCCGCCCAGGCCGTGCAGCGCTACCGGGAGCGGACCGGCATCGACGCCCGGCTGACGGTCGTCGCCATGATGTCGAACGGCTTCAGCATCGCCGACCCCGACGACCGGGGGATGCTCGACGTCGTCGGCTTCGACACCGCCGCGCCCCAACTGATGGCCGATTTCGCCGCCGGGCGGCTCTGACCGTTCGGTCGGGGTCCACCCGGCGGCAAGCCATCGAGCGGGCAGCGGTCAGATCAGCGTGATAGCTATGTGACTCAGGAGTAGCCTCGCTGGAGCTGACCTTTGGGGGGTTGGCACTGGGGGAACAACGCGTGGGCACACGAGCCCTGCCGCCGACGGCGACGTTCGTGGTACTCGATGTGGTGGCGGTGTCGATGGCCTCGGTCGTCGCGCACGTGCTCCGGTTCGGCCTGTCGACCGGCGCCGAGCTGCCGGGCCCGGGCATCCCCTACGTGCTGATCGCCCTCGCCAGCGTGCCGGCCTGGCTGCTGGTGCTGGCCGCGGCCGGCGCCTACGACCGCCGCATCATCGGCGTCGGGTCCGAGGAGTACCGCCGGGTCTTCAACGGGGGCGTCCATTGCCTGGCCGTGGTGGCCGTCCTGCACTTCGTCGTGAAGCTGGTCTTCGCCCGGGGCTGGGTCGGGGTCATGATCCCCGTCGCTGTGGCGCTGCTGATCGCCGAGCGCTACGGCCTGCGCCGCTGGCTCTACCACCAGCGCAGCCGGGGCCGCTTCGTCCACCGCATCCTGCTCGTTGGGTCCGCGCCGACGGTGGCCGACGTCGGCGAGCACCTGGCCCGAGCCGCCTGGTCCGGCTACCGGGTGGTCGGCGCCTGCGTCGACGTCCCCGACGGCGACGAGCACCACGTCGAGATCGCCGGCCGCCGGGTGCCGATCGTCGGCTCGTCCGCCGACGTCCGCAAGGCGTTGGTCAGGTGCGGTGCCGACTCGGTGGCCATCACCGACGAGTCCGCACCCGGCGAGCTGCACGAGTTGGCCGAGGCCGTCGAGCACCCTGGCGTCGAAGGCGTCGAAGGCGTCGAGGTCCTGGTGGCGCCGGCCATCACCGACGTCGCTGGTCCCCGCACCGTGGTGCGCCCGGCGGCCGGGGTGCCGCTGCTGCACGTCGCCGAGCCGGCCTTCGCCGGCCCCCAGCGCATCGTGAAGGAAGCCATGGACCGCTGCGGCGCAGCGCTGGGCCTGGTGCTGCTCGCCCCGGTGTTCGCCGCCATCGCCGTGGCCATCAAGCTCGAGACCCCGGGGCCGATCTTCTTCCGCCAGGGGCGCATCGGCCTGGGCGGCCGGCGCTTCGAGATCGTCAAGTTTCGCACGATGGTCGACGGCGCCGAGTCGATGCAGGTCGACCTCAACCACCAGAACGACGCCGACGGCCTGTTGTTCAAGATCCGCATCGATCCCCGGGTCACCCGGGTCGGGCGCTTCCTGCGCCGCTGGTCGATCGACGAGCTGCCCCAGCTCTGGAACGTGCTGCGGGGCGAGATGTCGCTGGTCGGCCCCCGCCCTCCGCTGCCCGCCGAGGTCGAGCAGTACGAGCACCACGTCAACCGCCGGCTGCTGGTGAAGCCGGGCATGACCGGCCTCTGGCAGGTCAGCGGCCGCTCGGACCTGGGGTGGACCGAGGCCGTCCGCCTCGACCTCTACTACGTCGACCACTGGTCGCCCACCATGGACATGGCGATCATCTGCCGCACGTTCTCGGCGGTCGCCAAGGGCAACGGCGCGTACTGACCGCGCCTACCGGTCCGACCACCGCGACCACTGGCCGTGACCAGGGCTGATGGCCTAGGGTCGGACGCTCATGGGCAGGCTGGGATGTCAGTAGGCGTCGCCGAGCTCCTCGGCGACTGGGGGACCAACGTCCGCCGCACGCTCCGCTCGCGCCAAGGCCGCCAGACGATGTTCCGCCTCGCGGTCGTCGTCGCAGCGGGGGCAGCGGCTTGGGCCTCGTCGGCCGCGCCCACCCACTACGAGACGCTCGACAAGTTCTACGTGGGCGCGCTGGCCGGGGTCACGGCCTACTTCGGGGGCACCGCCCGGCGCTGGACCTGGTTCCTGCCCGCCGGCGTGGGGGCGGCGCTCGCCGGGGACAACGTGGCCATCGGCATCGCCTGCGCAGCGCTGCTGCTCGGCTTCTGGTCGGTGCTGAGCGACAGCCGCACGCCCGCCCGCGCCGCGCTGGTCACCGGCCTCGGCACCGCGGCTGCGATGCGGACGGGACCGCTCGGCTTCCATGGCTCGACCGCGATCATCGTCGGCATCGCCGTCCTGCCGGTGATCGTCTCCGGCTACCGCAACGCGAGCCGCCGGGTGCGCCGCCGGGCCCGGCAGGTCGGCTTGATCGTCGGCGCAGTGGCCGGGTTGATGCTGCTCGGCGTGGCGCTCGGGTTCCTGCTGGTCGGCAATGACCTGGTCAAGGGCATGGAGATGGCGGACGACGGCCTGGTGGCCGCCCGCGACTCGCAGGACGAGCTGGCCTCGCAGCGGCTCACCGACGCGTCACGCCTGCTCGACTCCACCAGCTCCACCCTGGAGAGCTGGTTCGTGACACCAGCCCGGGGGCTGCCGGTCGTCGGCCCCAACCTCCAGGCCGTCGAACGCCTGACGAACGAGGTCGGTGACCTCTCGCATGTCACCGCCGCAGCGGCCGCGGCCGCCGACGTCGACCAGCTCCGGGTGGACAAGGGCCGGCTCGACCCCGAGGCGGTGAAGAACGTCGAGGACACCCTGGCCGACGTGGCCGGGTCAGGCCGGCACGCCCGGTCGACAGTGGACGACGTCGCCTCCCCGTGGCTCGTCGCGCCGGTGGCTGACCGCATCGGCGAGCTCTCCGACCAGCTCGACAGCAACCTCCCGAGCGTCTCGTCCGCCCGGGACGCGGTGAAGGTCGCCCACGGCCTGCTGGCGCCCGGCGACGCCCGGCGCTACCTGGTCCTGTTCACCAGCCCTGTCGAGGCCCGGGGGCGCACCGGCTTCCCAGGCAACTACGCCGAGCTCCTCGTCCAGGACGGCGAGATCACCATGCCCCGCTTCGGGCGCATCTCCGAGCTGGAGGAGTACGGCTCACCCGACACGCGCAAGATCGACATGCTCGGCACCGAGGACTACATGCGCCGCTACGGGCCGTTCCACCCCGCCCAGATCTGGCGCAACGTCACCATGTCGCCGGACCTGCAGACGATCGCGCTGGTCGTCCAGCAGCTGTACCCCGAGTCCGGCGGCGCGAAGATCGACGGCCTCCTCACCGTCGATCCCACCGGCCTCGCCGCGCTGATGCACTTCACCCCGGGGGTGAGCGTGCCCGAGGTGCCGTTCCCGTTGACCGCCGAGAACACCGAGGACTTCCTGCACCTGCAGCAGTACACGGCGTTCCCGGACGCCGCCCAGCGGGTCGACGTGCTCGGCACCATCGCCGAGCAGACGTTCAAGCAGCTGCTGGCGGCCGACCTCCCCACGCCTCGGGAGCTGGTCGACACCCTGGCGCCGGCGGTCGAGGGCGGGCACATCCAGTTCACGACCTACGACCCGGAGGAGCAGGAGTACTTCAACGAGATCGGCATCTCCGGCGGGTTCAAGGGCCTCGCCGACCAGGTGCTCTCCGTCGTCGCCAACAACGCCGGCGGCAACAAGCTCGACCTCTTCATGCAGCGCAGCCTCCGCTACGAGGCCCAGTGGGACCCGGCGACCAGCCAGGTCGTCGGCAAGATCACCGTTCAGCTGCGCAACAACGCCGACGGCAGCGCCGCTCTGCCGGACGACGTCCTCGGCAACCTCGTCGACCTGCCCCGCGGCACCAACCGGACCTATCTGTCGATCTACACGTCGCACCTGCTCGACGGCGCCCGCATCAACGGCCAGCCGGCCAAGCTCGCCGCCCAGGCCGAGCTGGCGACCAACGTCTACTCGACGTTCGTCGACGTCCCGCCGAAGGGCGTGGTCACCGTCGAGCTGGACGTCCACGGCGTCGAGCCCATCCCCGGGTTCTACTCGCTGCAGATGCTGCAGCAGCCCATGGTCGAGGCCGAGCAGATCGACTACAGCATCACCGTCGCCGGCAACAGCCCGCTGACGCTCGACCGCGCGGGCGCCAAGTTCACCGTCGATGGTCGGACCGTCCACTTCAACGGGCCGCTGGACCGGCCGATGAGCATCGGCATCGACACGACCGGCAACCTGGCCAAGACCCGCGAGAAGTTCGGGCGCTAGCGCCCGCGCTCGGCTCGGCGGCCGACCCAGGTGGGGTGGTCGGCGAGGGCGAGCAGCTCCTCGTCGCCCGACGAGTCGCCGTAGGCCCACAGCTCGACCTGGCTGCCCTCGCCGTAGCGCTGGTCGAGCCACGCCCGCAGCCGGGTGACCTTGTGGGGGCCCCGGCAGTTGACGCCCCCGACCACCAGGCCGGTCAGCGTGCCCGCGTCGCTGCAGTCCAGCTCGACCGCGATGACGTCGTCGATCCCCAGCTCGGCGGCCAGCGGGCGGAGGTAGGTCGCCAGCGAGGCCGACACGAGCACCACCGGGTGGCCCTCCTCCTGGTGCCAGCGCAGCCGCTCGACCAGTTCGGGGCGCAGCAGCTCGACGAGCGTGGCGGCGTAGGTCCGGCCGTGCTCCTCGAAGCGGTCCCGCGGCCAGCCCCGGAACAGCCGGGCGACCGTGGCGAGCTTCAGCTCGTCCCGCCCGCCCCGGAAGTACGCGGGCGACGCGGCCAGTGCCGCCAGCGTGAGCCGCGGCCACCCGGCCGCCGACAGCAGGAACGGGACCATGGTGTCCCGCCGCGCCAACGTGCCGTCGAAGTCGAAGGCGGCCACCCCCGGGCGATCGCTCACGCTGCATCCTCGGTCGTCGTGGTCGACAGGGCGTCGGCGAGGCCCTCGTCGATGGTCGGGTGGTCGAAGGCGAAGCCGGCGCCGAGCAGCGCCTCGGGCCGGGCCCGCTGGCTGGCGAACAGCATCTCTTCGGCCATGTCGCCCCCGAGCACCAGGCGGGGCCCGAACTTCGGGATCGGCAGCAGCGCCGGCCGATGCAGCGCCCGCCCGAGGGCCTTGGCGAAGGCCTTGTTGGTGACCGGCTCGGGCGCGGTCAGGTTGACCGGCCCCTCGACGCCGTCGGCCCCCAGCAGGAAGCGCACGGCGGCGACGTGGTCGGCCAGGTCGATCCAGCTCATCCACTGGCGACCCGAGCCGAACGGCCCACCCAGGCCGAAGCGGAACAGCGGCAGCATCTTGGGGAGCGCCCCACCCGTCCGGGTCAGGACGATGCCGGTCCGGATGATGACCGTCCGGATCCCGGCCTCGCGGGCCGGCTGGGCCGCCTGCTCCCACGCCACGCACAGGTTCGCGAGGAAGCCGTCCCCCGGCGGCGAGGCCTCGGTCAGCACGTCGTCGCCGCGATCGCCGTAGTAGCCGACGGCCGATGACGACACGAACACTGCCGGCGGGCGGTCCAGCTCGGCGAGGGTCTGGGCCAGCAGCCCGGTGCCCTGGGTGCGGCTGGTGAGGACCTCCTCGCGGCGCTCGGGGGTCCAGCGCTTGTCGCCGATGCCCGCCCCGGCGAAGTGGACCACGGCGTCGACGCCTTCCAGCGCGGCGGCGTCGATGGTCCCTCGCGTCGGGTCCCAGGCGACCGTGTCGGGCTCGTCGGCGGTCGTGCCCCGCACCAACCGCAGCACCTGGTCACCGGCCGCTCGCAGGGTGGCTGTCAAGTGCCGGCCGAGCAGGCCGTTCGTCCCCGATATGGCAACCCGCATGACGCCCTCCTCGTAGGGTCACCGGTGTCGTCGCTGCCCTGACAGGCGGGCAGCCACCAACGTCGCTGGGAGGCTACGCGGTGTTCAAGGAGTTCAAGGAGTTCATCTCGCGCGGCAACGTCATCGACCTGGCCGTCGGTGTCGTCATCGGCGTCGCCTTCCAAGGGGTGGTCGATGCCATCGTGAAAGGCCTGTTCACGCCGCTGATCGGCATGGCCGGTGACTTCGACTTCTCGCGCTGGCGATGGCACGTGCGCGGCAGCACGTTCGAGTTCGGGGCCGTGGCCAACGAGGCCATCGCATTCCTGAGCGTGGCCATCGCCGTCTTCATCTTCGTGATCAAGCCGATGAACGTGCTGGCCAAGCGGCGGGCGCGAGGCGAGGAGCCGGTGAAGCCCGAGGAGGTCTCGGAGGAGGTGGCGCTCCTGGCCGAGATCCGCGACCTGCTGCGCCAGGGCGCTGGACCGCGCGAGGGCGCTGGGCTGCGCGAGGGCGCTGGGCTGCGCGAGGGCGCTGGGCTGCGCCAGGGCGCTGGGCTGCGCCAGGGCGCTGGGCTGCGCCAGAGCCCCGAGCCGCGCCAGAGCCCCGAGCCGCAGGCCTAGTCGCGGACCTGCTGGGCCAGGTAGAGCTGCTGGCCCAGCGTCTCGATGAGCGACAGCTGGGTCTCCAGCCAGTCGATGTGCTCCTCCTCGGAGACCAGCATCTTCTCCAGCAGCTCGCGGGTGCCGTTGTCGCCCAGCTCCACCGCCTTGGCGATGCCGGCGTTGAAGCGGGCGACGGCGGCCCGCTCCATCTGCAGGTCGAGCTGGAACTGCTCGGGCACGGTCTCGCCCAGCAGCACCGAGCCGAGCCGCTGCAGGTTGGGCATGCCGTCGAGGTAGAGGATTCGCTCGATGACCTCGTCGGCGTGCTTCATCTCGTCGATCGACTCGTCGCGGGTGTGCTCGGCGAGATGCTCGAAGCCCCAGTTCTTCTGCAGCTTGTAGTGACCGAAGTACTGGTTCACCGAGGTCAGCTCGGCGGTGAGCACGTCGTTCAGCAGCTCGATGATCTCGGGCGAGGATTGCATGGCGGGCGTCTCCTGATGGCGGCTGGCACGGCATCGACCGAGCCCGGGAGAGGCTCGAGGTCAGGCCGCAGGTTGTGAGCGCTCGCCCGGGAGGGGGAGGTGGACGGCGAGCAAGGCCGCGATGGTAGGTCGGCAGGACCCACAGCGCGTGCCAGCCTCACACCGGGTGGCCACGTCGTCGACACAGACGGCGCCATCGGCGATGGCCGCCTTGATGCCACGGTCCGTGACCAGCTCGCAGTGACACACGATCATCGATGGCCCGCTTCCCTCCGTCGAAGTACCCGGAGACAGGTACCCCATGTGTGGGGTGATAAGTATGCCTTACACATTTGGGATCGTGTCAAGCGTCGGTCCCCCGACGATCGCGTCAAGATCCCGTCAAGACCAGGGTGTCCGCTTGCGGACCTGACGAGGCGCCGCGATAGCGTCGCCTGCCATGCACGTGGTCATCGTCGGCTGCGGTCGAGTTGGGAGCGGGTTGGCCCGTGTCATCGAGGATCGAGGTCATTCGGTCGCCTTGATCGACAAGGACGCCACCGCCTTCAACCGGCTGCCCAAGGGTTTCAAGGGACGCACGGTGACCGGTGTCGGCTTCGACCGCGACCGATTGACCGAGGCCGGCATCACCGAGGCCGGGGCGCTCGCTGCGGTCAGCAGCGGCGACAACTCGAACATCCTCGTCGCCCGGGTCGCCCGGGAGAACTTCGGGGTCGAGAACGTCGTCGCCCGCATCTACGACCCCCGCCGGGCGGTCATCTACGAGCGCCTCGGGATCCCCACCATCGCCTCGGTCCAGTGGACCACCGACCGCATCCTGCAGCGGCTGCTGCCCGACTCGGTCGAGAGCGCCTGGGTCGACCCCAGCGCGGCGGTCGTCCTGGTCGAGCGGCCCGTCGCCCCGGCGTGGGCCGGCCACCCGCTCGACACCATCGAGGTCCCCGGCGTCGCCCGGGTGGTGGCCCTGTCCCGCATGGGCGTGGCTCAGGTCGCCACGCCCGACCTGGTGGCCCAGGACGGCGACGTCGTCTACCTGGCGGTCAACGCCGAAAAGCTGGGCGAGCTGGACGAGCACCTGAGCAACAGCACCGGCGCGGAGGGGCACCACTGATGAAGGTCGTCATCGCGGGCGGGGGTGCGGTCGGCACGTTCATCGCCCGGGAGCTCTCCGAGGCCGGGCACGACATCGCCATCGTCGACCAGGACCAGGCCCACGTCGACAAGGCCAAGAAGCTGGGCGAGCCGGTCGACGTCGAGTGGCACGTCGGCGACGCCTGCGAGGTCGACGTCCTCAGCGAGATCGGTGTCGGCGAGGCCGACGTGGTCGCCGCCGTCACCGGTGACGACGAGGACAACCTGGTCATCAGCCTGCTGGCCAAGCAGGAGTTCGCGGTGCCCCGGGTCGTCGCCCGGGTCAACAACCCCAAGAACGAGTGGCTGTTCAACGAGAACTGGGGCGTCGACGTCTCGGTCTCGACCCCCCACCTCCTCACCGCCCTGGTCGAGGAGGCCGTCAGCGTCGGCACGCTCGTGCGGCTGCTGTCGTTCGAGGGTGGCCGGGCGAGCCTCATCGAGGTCACCCTCGCCACCGACAGCCCCGCGGCCGACACCGAGATCGTCGAGCTCGGCCTGCCCCGCGACTCGACGGTGGTGGCGGTGGTCCGCAACGACCGGGTCGTGGTGCCCCGGGGCGACACCCGGCTCCAGGCCGGCGACGAGGTGCTGGTCATGGTCACCGGCGAGAGCCTCGACGACGTCCGCAAGATCCTGACCGGCGCCTGATCGTCCCGGCGTCTAGCCTCTCCGTGAGGGGACCTCGACTGGGAGAGGACCTCGACATGAGCGGGGAGAGGCGTCATGGGGGCAATTCGGAACCTGGCCGTGGGCACTGCCGCGGCCGTAGCGCTGGTCGCGGGCCTGGCTGCGCCGGCATCGGCCGAGGACCTGCACGTCACAGGGTCGTTCACCGGTACGGGCACGCTGGCGTCGGAGCCGTCGTGCAGCTTCCTGGTACTCGACACCAACGGCAGCGGTGACTGGGCCGAGCTCGGCCCGACGACCTTCAACCTGCACTTCTGCAACCTGTTCGACCAGGGCGGCAACCACTATCCGGTGGTCGACGCCCACTTCACCATCACCACCGCCGACGGCACGCTGACCGGCGACTTCACCGGCTTCACCGAGGCCGGCGGGTTCGGGCCCGAGTTCCCACTGCACTTCCAGCTGACGGTGGCCGCTGGGACCGGGCGGTTCGAAGGCGCGACCGGTCAGATCGCCATGGAGGGCGCCTACGGCTTCGCCGCCGCCACTGTCCACGGCACGGTCGACGGGGTGATCTCGGTGCCGCCGCCCACGCCCGAGACCAGGGACGACTGCCGCAACGGCGGCTGGCGGGACCACACCGACGAGAACGGCACGCCCTTCCGGAACCAGGGCGAGTGCATCGCCTGGGTGAACCACCACACGTAGCAAGAACGGCTACAAGAACGGCTAGAGGTGGCCTTCGCGGCGGTGGAAGCGGCCCTGCAGGTAGACGGCGTGGGCCAGCCCGTCGTGGGGCGGGGTGAAGATGACCGGCTCGTCGAGGCCGCTCTCGGGCAGCGTGGCCCGGAAGATCCCGTCGTACAGGTCGATCGGGACCAGCCGGACGACGGTGTCCTCGCGGCCCAGCTCGTCGAGCACTCCGGACGGGGCGATGCGCATGTCGAGCGCCTTCTCGGTGGTGCCGGTGGCCTCGGTGACGTCGATGCGCTGGTGCAGCCGGTCGTAGGTGCCGACGAACGGCAGCGGGTCGTCGAGCGGGCAGGGTGGGCCCATCTCGGTGGTCAGCGGCACGTCGACGTCGACCAGCTCGCCGACGACGATCGGCCACAGGTCGTTGGCCAGCCGGGCGCCCGCCGGGCTGTTGGCCAGCACCACCACGGCGAAGCGCCTCTCGGGGATGACCCGCAGGTACGAGCGCTGCCCGAACGTGTCGCCGTCCTGACCGAGGCACGTGACCCCGTCCCAGCGGCGGACCGTCCAGGCCAGGCCCTGGTCCTCGTCGGGTAGCGGCGACTCGATCTGGGGCTCGGCCATGGCCTCGACGGTGTGGGCCGGCAGCAGCTCGGCGCCGTTCAGGGCGATGCCGCTGGCAACGTGCAGCCGGGCGAACGCCAGGACCTCGGCGGCCGGCGCCAGGATGCCGCCCATCGGCCCGTTGGCCCGCGCGAGCGGCCAGCGGTGCACGATCTTGGGCGACTCGTCGCCGCGGGGCAGCTCGTGGCCGACTGCCACCCGGTGGACCAGCGCGTGCTGGGGCAGCGTGACCGTCGACGTCGCGCCGATCGGGCGGGTCAGGCGGCGCCGCAGGACCCGGTCGAAGTGCTCGCCGGTGGCGTTCTCGATGAGCCGACCGGCCACGCCGAAGCCGGTGTTGCAGAAGCTGTAGGTCTCGTCCGGTGAGTGGATCTGGCCGAGGGCGTGGAGCGTGGCCACGTAGCGCTCGAGTGCGTCGGAGTTCCACCCCGTGTCGATGAGGTGGTCGCCGTGCATGCCGCTGGTGTGGGCCAGCAGGTGGCGGGGCGTGATCTCCAGCGTGGCGCCCGGGTCGGCGACGGCGAACTCCTGCAGTTGGGCCCGCACCGGCTCGTCGAGCGAGATGACCCCGGCCCCGGCGACCTGGCACAGCAGCGTCGCCGTGTAGATCTTGGCGATCGAGCCGATCTGGAAGAGGGTGTCGGGCGTGACCTCGACCCCGGTCGCCAAGTTGGCGACGCCCCACGTCGCCACCTCGATCTCGTCGCCGAGCAGCACCCCGACCACGGCACCAGGCACGCCGTGGGCATCGGCCCGCTCGGCGAGGGCCCGTTCCATCCTCGGGCGGTAGTTCGCCAGACCACCCATCGTTGGGGACGGTAGCCGAATCTCGGGTTATCTTCTCGGCTGGTCTTATGAGCACCCGACGCCTCATCCTCGCCGCCCTGTTGTGCGGCATGGCCATCCTCGTCGCCGCCACCGTGCAGCTCGTCCAGATCATGCGCTGAGGCGCCCGTCACGGCGGATCTCGCACGTGGGCGTACACCGGTAGAGTCCGCTGGGTACGACTGCAATGAAGCAGAACAGACCGAGAAGTTGAGGTGATTCCCCTGCCCGAGCACTTCGACGTCGTCGTGGTCGGTGGTGGCCCCGGTGGCTACGCAGCGGCGCTCTACGGCGCCAGCGCCGGATTGCGCATCGCGTTGATCGAACAGAACAAGGTCGGCGGCACGTGCCTGCATGTGGGCTGCATCCCGGCCAAGGAGCTGCTCGAGACCGCCGCGCTCTACCGTCACGTCAGCGGGGCCAAGGAGTTCGGCATCGACCCCGGCGGCAACGTCACCGTCGACCTCGCCGTCACGCAGACCCGCAAGCAGAAGGTCGTCGACAGCCTCTTCAACGGCCTGAGCTCCCTGCTGAAGGGGCGCAAGGTCACCATCTACGACGGCCACGGCCGGCTGGGGGCCAACCGGACCGTCACCGTGTCCGGCGGCGAGTCGGGCGACGTCGAGCTGACCGGCGACGCCGTCATCATCGCCAGTGGGTCACTGCCCCGCACCATCCCCGGCTTCGACATCGACGGCGAGCTGGTCATGACCAGCGACGAGGTCCTCTCGCTCGACGCGCTGCCCGAGACCATCGCGGTCATCGGCGGCGGCGCCATCGGCTGCGAGTTCGCCTCGGTCTTCGCCGACCTCGGCACCAAGGTCACCATCCTCGAGGCCCTGCCCAAGATCCTCCCCCTGTGTGACGCCGACGCCGCCAAGGTCGTCGAGCGGGCGTTCAAGAAGCGCAAGGTCGACATCAAGGTCGGGGTAGAGGTCAAGGGCCACACGCCCAAGGACGGCGGCGGCACCACCATCGACCTCGGCGAGGGCGGCACCCTGGACGTCGACAAGGTCGTCGTCTCGGTCGGCCGCCGGCCCAACACCGACGACCTCGGGCTCGACGGCACCGCGGTCAAGCTCGACGACCGGGGCTTCGTCGCCGTCGACGAGTACTGCCGCACCGGCGAGGAGGGCGTGTGGGCGGTTGGCGACTGCATCGCCACCCCGGCGCTCGCCCACGTCGGCTTCGCCGAAGCCATCGTCGCCATCACCGACATCCTCGGCGAGCCCGCCATCCCGGTCGACTACGGCAAGGTGCCGTGGGCCATCTACTGCCACCCCGAGGTGGCGTTCGCCGGCCACAGCGAGGCGTCGGCCAAGGAGGCCGGCTACGACGTGGTGGCGGCCAAGCACCGCTTCACCGGCAACAGCCGGGCCCAGATCATCGGCGAGACCGAGGGCCTGGTGAAGATCATCGCCGAGAAGGGGCCGGACGGTAAGGCCGGCACGGTCCTCGGCGTCCACATGGTCGGGCCCTGGGTGACCGAGCAGCTGAGTGGCGGCTACCTGGCCGTCAACTGGGAAGCCACCGTCGACGAGATCGCCCACTTCATCCAACCCCACCCGTCGTTGACCGAGCTCTTCGGCGAGACGGTGCTGTCGATGACCGGCAGGAGCCTCCACGCATGACCGACATCCAGATGCCGCAGCTCGGTGAGACCGTCACCGAGGGGACCATCACCAAGTGGTTCAAGCAAGTAGGGGAGCAGGTCGCCGAGGACGAGCCGCTCTTCGAGGTGTCGACCGACAAGGTCGACTCCGAGGTGCCGTCCCCCATCAGCGGGATCCTCAGCGAGATCCTCGTGCCCGAGGGCGAGACCGTCGACGTCGGCGTCGTCCTGGCCCGCATCGGTGAGGGCGGCGAGGGTGAGGGCGAAGTCCCCGCCGACGCCGCTGCGCCCGCTGAGGCCCCGGCCGAGGAGGCGCCCGCCGAGGAAGCCCCCGCCGCCGAGGAACCGGCGCCCGCCCCCGAGGCTTCGGCCGAAGCCCCGGCGCCTCCGCCGCCCCCGCCGCCGCCGGCTCCCTCAGGGTCGTCCGCGCCGGACTCCCCGGTGTCGACCCAGGCCGTGCCGCCTCCGCCGCCTCCGCCGCCCGCCCCCGCCGAGACCCCGGCCGCCGCGGCCCTCGCGGCGCCGGCCACCGACGGGAGCAGCAACGGGAAGCTGCTGTCGCCGGTCGTGCGCCGGCTGATCAGCGAGAACAGCCTCGACCCGGCGCAGATCGCCGGCACCGGCCCTGGCGGCCGGATCACCCGCGGCGACGTGCTCACCGCCATCGACAGCGGTAGCGCGAAGCTCCAGCCGGCGGCCGCCCCGGCCGCTGCGCCCGCGGCTCCGGCCGCCGCCCAGGCTCCGGCCCCCGCCGCAGCACCTGCGCCGGTCATCGCCGCCGCCGGCGAGCGCGAGACGTCGATCCCGCACACCAACATCCGGCGCCGCACGGCCGAGCACATGACCCGGTCGAAGGCCACGTCGGCCCACGTGTACGCGTCGATCGAGGTCGACTACGAAGGCATCGAGCGGGTTCGCACCGCCAACAAGCAGGCGTGGAAGGCCGGCGAGGGCTTCAGCCTCACCTACCTGCCGTTCATCAGCCGGGCGATCATCGACGCCATCCGGGAGTACCCGGAAGTCAACTCGACGTTCGGCGAGAACGAGCTGGTGGTGCACAACTACGTGAACCTCGGCATCGCTGTCGACCTCGACTTCAAGGGCCTCATGGTCCCGGTCGTCCACGACGCCGAGGGCAAGCGGCTGCGGGCCATCGCCCGGGAGATCTCCGACCTCGCCCGCCGGGCCCGGTCGAAGCAGCTCTCGCCGGACGACATCGCCGGCGGCACGTTCACCATCACCAACCCCGGCCCATTCGGGACCACCATGACCATGCCGGTCATCAACCAGCCCCAGGTGGCCATCGTGTCCACCGACGCGGTCAAGCGCCGCCCGGTGGTGGTCGACCTGCCCGACGGGAGCGAGGGCATCGCCATCCACTCGGTCGGCAACCTGACGCTCACCTGGGACCACCGGGCCTTCGACGGCGCCTACGCGTCCTCGTTCATCCATCGGGTGAAGGAGATCCTCGAGACCCGCGACTGGTCGGCCGAGCTCGCCTAGCGACATGACGCTGCGGGTTCGCTGGCTCGGAAAGGTTCCCTACCGGGACGCGTGGGCGGTGCAGCGGGCGCTGCACGCCGGTGGCGCCGCGCTCGCCGGGCCCGACGACCACCTGCTGCTGCTGGAGCACCCGCACGTGTACACGCTCGGCGTCCGCGCCGACCTGCGGCACGTGCTGGTGCCCCCGGCCGAGGTGGGCGCCGACCTGGTGCGAGCCGACCGCGGGGGCGACGTCACCTACCACGGCCCCGGCCAGCTGGTGGGCTACCCGATCCTGTCGCTGCCGGGGAAGCACTCGGCCACCCGCACCGGCATGGCCGACACCGTCGCCTACGTGCGGTCGGTGGAGCAGCTGGTCATCGACGCCCTGGCGGACCTCGGCCTGCCCACCGCCGGCCGGCTGCCCGACTACCCGGGCGTCTGGGTCGACCCGGAGAGCGACAACCCCCGGAAGGTCTGCGCCATCGGCGTGCGGCTGGTGCGAGGGCGGTCGATGCACGGCTTCGCGCTCAACGTCGCGCCCGAGATGCGCTACTGGGGCTACATCGTCCCCTGCGGCATCCCCGACAAGTCCGTCACATCGCTGGCCGAGGAAGGCCTCGACGTCACGATGGCGCAGGTGGTCGACGCCTTCGCCGCCCGCGCCGCGGAGCGGTGGGGCAAGGGCGAGGTCGACCGGGCTGACGTCGATCTGGTCGAGCGGGCCCAGCTGATGGCGGCCCCCGAGGTCACCGCAGCCACCGAGGGCGTGTCGGTCCAGCTGCGGACCCGGCTTGCCAAGGCCGGGGTCGTCGAGGGGCTGCAGATCTCCACCCGGAAGCCCAAGTGGTTGCGCTCCGAGCTCCGCACCGGGCCGGGCTACATGAAGCTCAAGCACACCATGCGCGACCTCGGCCTGGTCACGGTGTGCGAGGAGGCGGGCTGCCCCAACATCTTCGAATGCTGGGCGGACGGCACCGCCACGTTCATGATCAACGGCGAGCGCTGCACCCGGGCGTGCGGCTTCTGCCTCGTCGACACCCGCCACCCCTTCGCACTGGACGCGGACGAGCCCGAGAAGGTGGCCGAGGCCGTCGCCCGCATGGGCCTGGCCTTCGCGGTGGTCACCGCCGTCGCCCGGGACGACCTGCCCGACGGCGGCGCGGGCGCGTTCGCCGAGACCATCCGGGCCATCCGCCGCCGCACCCCCGGCACCCAGGTCGAGGTGCTCATCCCCGACTGCAAGGGCGACGAGGCGTCGCTGCAGACCATCTTCGACGCCCGGCCCGACGTCCTGAACCACAACCTCGAGACCGTCGCCCGGCTGCAGCGGGCCGTGCGGCCGTCGGCCGGCTACGCCCGCAGCCTGAGCGTGCTGGCCCGGGCCAAGGAGGCCGGCCTGACCGCCAAGTCGGGTCTGATCGTGGGCATGGGCGAGACCGACGACGAAGTGTTCGGCGCCCTGGCCGACCTGCGGGCTGTCGGCGTCGACATCGTCACCATCGGCCAGTACCTGCGGCCGACCGCGGCCCACCTACCGGTGGCCCGCTGGGTCGAGCCGGCCACGTTCGAGCGCTACGCCCGGTTCGGCGAGGCGCTCGGCATCCCCCACGTCGAGTCGAGCCCGCTGACCCGCTCCAGCTACCACGCCCGCCAGGCCGCCGAGACGGCGGAGCACTCAGGCCTGGGTCCAGACCGAGCCGGAGCTGTAGCGCCGTAGCCCGATCGTGAACACCGCCCACCCGAGGGCGGCGAACCCGGCGGCCGCCCCGAGCATCTCGACGGCCCGCAGCGGGTCGAACTCGTCGACCAGCCGGGCCGGCACGGCCGACACGAACGCGGCGGGCACCGCCGTGAACACGACCAGCTTCTGCATGCCCGTGAACATGTCGGCGGGGTAGTTGGCCAGCAGCAGGATGGCGTTGAAGCCCATCTCCCCGGTCTCGCCCCGCCCGGCGAAGAACGCCAGCGACTGGGTCGCCAGGAGGAACCCCACCAGCAGGGTGGACGACGCCACGACCCCCACCAGGTAGATCGCGGTGCGGGTCGGTGTCGGGGTACCGGTGACGGCGAAGAGCACCAGCCCGAACATGATGTCGCCCACGTTGACCGAGCTGATCCGGCGCACGAGCAGGTGCGAGAGGGGCGCGACCGGAAGCGAGAGCACGGCGTCCAACCCACCGTCGGCCGCCATCTGGCCGATCCACCGCACGTTGGCGAACAGCCCGAGGACGAGCCCGGCCGACGTGGCGAACACGGCGAGCAACAGCAACGTTCGGTCGGCGTCCCACCCCCGGACCGAGCCGACCCGGTTGTAGAAGATCACCCAGAACGCCACCCAGCCGAGGTCGTTGACGACCATCGAGCTCACCTGGATCCAGAACGACCGCCGGTTGGCGAACGCCTCGGCGCCGGCCGCTCGCAGCGTCGCGAGGAACCCCCTCATCCCCCGACCACCTGGAGGCGGCGCTCGCCAGCGGCGAACACGAGGCTGGCGACGACGCCGGTGACCACCGACCAGCCGAGCTGCACCGCCAGCAGCTCCGGCTCGACGTGACCGGACGCCAACCGGGCGGGCACGTACGCGACCGCTGCGAACGGCAGGACCTCGGCGACGTGGCGCAGCGCAGCCGGCAGCACCTCCAGCGGCACCAGCATCCCGCCGAGGATGAAGACCAGCTTCTGATAGAGGAACCAGCCGGAGCGGGCGTCGCGGATCCAGAACGACATGCCCGCCACCGCGTGCTGCAGCAGCATGTTCGTGGTGAGCGCCAGCAGCACCGCGGGCACCGCCAGAAGCAGCCCGGCGGGGTGGGGCGGCGGGCCCACGGTCACCAGGCACAGGGCTGCGCCCGCGGGGACCAGCACGCTGAGCCGGGCGACGGCGCGGCCGATCTCGGTGGCGATGCGGATGCCGAGCACCGACACCGGCCGGAGCAGCTCGGTGGCGACCGACCCGGAGGCGATGTCGTCGCCCACCTCCTCGATCATGCGGAAGCTGAGCCCGAGGATCGACGCCTCGGAGGTGGCGAGGTACCAGGTCAGCATCGTGGCGGTGTAGCCGGCGACGTGGCCGTCGTTGGCCGCGGCGCCGGCCCGCCACAGCGTGGTCACCGCCGTGACCACGACGAGGTAGAAGAACGCTGACACGACCAGCGCCGGCCAGCTCGCGTACATCTGGCGGGCGCCCGTCCGCACGGCGGTCGCGAACCAGCTCATGCCCGGGGCGCTCCGTAGATCTCGGCGATGACGTCCTCGAGCGGCGGGTCGACGACCGAGATGTCGGACACCGGCCAGACCTCGAGGACGACGTCGAGGACGTGACGGACCGACTGCGCGGTGGTGTCGACCACCAGCTTGGCGCCGTTGGCCGTGTGCTTCAGGACGGTCACGCCCTCCAGCGCCAGCGCGTCGGCGCCGTTCAGGAGGCCGACATCGATGATCTTGGTGGCCAGGAGCGTGCGGCGCATGGCGGCGACGCTGTCGTCGTAGATGACCGACCCGTGGTTGACGACCACCACCCGCTGGGCCACCTGCTCGACGTCGGCCACGTCGTGCGAGGTGAGGAAGATGGTGGTGCCGCGCTCCTCGTTGACCCGCACGAGCAGGTCCCGGAACAGCTGCTTGGCGAGCAGGTCGAGCCCGATGGTCGGCTCGTCGAGGAAGAGGATGTCGGGCCGGTGGAGCATGCAGGCGGCCAGCTCGCAGCGCATCCGCTGGCCGAGCGACAGCGTGCGCACCGGCTCGTCGAACAGGTCGCCGGCGTCGAGCAGCTCGGCCAGCTCCGCCACCCGGGCGGCGGCATCCGCTTTGTCGATGCGGTGGATCGCGGCCAGCATCCGGAACGACTGGTGGGGCGTCAGCTCGAACCACAGCTGCGACCGCTGCCCGAACAGCGTGCCGATGCGCCGGGCCAGCTGGCGGCGCTCCTTCCACGGGACCAGGCCCAGGACCCTCACGTCGCCCGCGCTGGCGTGGAGGATGCCGGTGAGGATCTTGATCGAGGTCGACTTCCCGGCCCCATTGGGCCCGATGTACGCCAGGCGCTCGCCGGCCTCGACCTGCAGCGAGATGTCGCGCACCGCCTCGACCACCCGCCGCTTGGCCCGCCGCCCCGAGACGAACGTCTTGCTCAGCCCCGTCACATCGATGCCGAGCCCGTTCGCCCCCATACCCCCGATGTTCGCAGCCGCTGGTGCTCACCCTGCAGCGCGTTTCCGCTGCAGGCCCGGCTGCAGGAGGGCTGCAGGGGGCGCTTCGTACCGTCGATCACGACCCTACGAGGAGGCTCCCATGGCAAGTTCCGAGCAGAAGACGTTCGAGGATCCCGACGAGACGCGGACCTTCGAGCACGGGCAGGTGGATCTGGTGCGCATCGGCGACAGCGAGATCGGCCGGCTCACCCTCGAGCCCGGATGGCGGTGGTCGGAGCACGTCAGGCCCATCGTCGGCACGGACTGGTGCGAGGCCCCGCACTTCCAATACCACGTCGCCGGGCGGCTGCAGGTCCGCATGCACGACGGCAGCGAGTTCACCGCTGAGCCGGGCGACGTGACGGCGCTTCCCGCCGGCCACGACGCCTGGGTCGTCGGCGACGAGCCGGTCGTGATCGTCGACTGGTGGGGTGCATCCAACTACGCCCGTTCGGGCTGAGCGGGCCCCGGCGCTCACTACGCTCACCGACGTGCGTGAGCTGCGAGTTCGGCTGCTCGGCGGGCTCGAGGTCGACGGTCTCACCGCCCGCGACGTCGGCAGCCGCAAAGGTCGCACCCTGCTGGCCGCCCTCGCCCTGGCGCGAGGGCGGCCGCTGACGACCGACCGGCTCGTCGACATCGTGTGGGCCGACCGCCCGCCGGCTCGGCCCGGCGACCAGCTCGGGATCCTCGTCAGCCGCCTGCGGGGCGTCGTCGGCAGCTCGCGGCTGGTGCGAGCCGGCCAGGGCTACGCGCTCGCCGCCGACTGGCTAGACCTGGCGGAGGTCGAGGCCCGGGTCGAGGAGGCTGCGTCCCGGCTGACGACTGCGCCCGTCGCGGCCCGGGCGGCTGCGGCCGCGGCACTCGTGCTGGTACGCGGCCCGCTGCTCCCCGACGAGGAGGGCGAGTGGGTCGAGGCCGAGCGCGCCGCCGTCGACCGCCTCGTCGCCCAGGCCAACCTGCTCGGCGCCGAGGCGGCCCTGCTCGCCGGCGACCCGGTGACCGCCGGGAGCCGGGCGGCCAAGGCGCTCGACGCCGACCCCTACGACGAGGCCGCGCTCCGGGCGCTGATGCGGGCGCACGTGGCCGCGGGTCGACCGGCCTCGGCCCTGCACGCCTACGCCGCCGTGCGCGAGCGCCTGCTCGACGAGCTCGGGACCAGCCCCGACGCCGCGACCGAGGAGCTGCACAGTGCGATCCTCCGGGGTGAGCTACGCACTGCCTCGCCGGCGCGGCCGGGCATCGTAGGGCGGGATCGGGAGGTGGCCTGGCTCGACCATCAGCTCGACCGGGTGCGCTCCGGGACGGGACGCCTGGTGGTCGTGGAAGGCGAGGCGGGGATCGGCAAGACGACCCTGGTGCGCAGCTGGTCCGCTGGGCTGGAGGATGCGTTCGTCATGACCGCGGCGTGCGACGAGCTCGGCCGCGACCTGCCCCTCCAGCCGGTGCTGGGCGGGCTCGACGCGCACCTGGCCGGGCTCTCGGCCGGCGAGGTCGACGAGATCCTCGGGCCGGAGCGGCCGCTGGTCGCGCCGCTGCTGGTCGGCGCCCGACCGTCGCCGTCCGCGCCTGCTGCTCGGCCGACGGACCGGCCCGACGTCGCCGGCCAGCGAGCGGCCCTGTTCGCCGGGCTGCTGGCGATCGTCGAGCGGGCCGCAGCCGGCCGGCCCGTGGTGCTGGTCGTCGACGACATCCACCTCGCCGACCCGGTCACAGTCGCCTGGCTGCGCGACGCGACCCGGCGCGGTCGGCACGTGCTCGCGGTGACGACGCGCAGGGTGGGCGCCGGCCCGGCGGACGACCGGTCGGCCGACGCCGTGCTCCTCCTCGGTCCGTTGGACATGGACGCAGCCGGCGAGCTGGTCGGGGCCGAGCGGGCGTCGCGCCTCCACCGTCGCAGCCGCGGGCATCCGCTCTTCCTGCTTGCCCTCGCCGATGCGGACGAGGAGGCGGTCGGCCTCCCCGCGACGGTCACCGAGGCGGTCGAACGCCAGGTCGCGGCGATGGGTGACGCGGCGCGCACACTGGTCGCCGCGGCAGTCCTGGGCCCGGCGATCGACGTGGCGCTGCTGGCCGACGTGCTCGGGCGCCCTCCGGCTGCGCTGCTCGACGACCTCGAGGCCGCGACCCGGGCGCGCATCCTCGTCGAGCGGGCGGAGGGCTTCGGCTTCGCGCACGAGCTCGTGCGGGACGCGCTCGACCAGTCGGCATCGGCGGCGCGGCGGGCGCTGTTGCACCGGGAGGCGGCGCGGGTGCTCGCCGGCCGTCCGCAGGCCGAGCCGCTGACGGTGGCCCACCACGCCCGCCGGGGCGGCGACACGGGGTTGGCCGCCCAGGCGTTGGTCGACGCCGCGGCCCGGGCAGCCGAGCGCGCCGACTACCAGGGCGCGGTCGCCTTCCTGGACGACGCGCTGCAGCTGACCGACGACGTCACCATCCGGCTCGGCCGGGCCCGGGCCCGGTTGGCGGTCGGCGACCTCGAAGGGGCAGCCTCCGACGCGGCGCACGCCATCGCCGATGGCGCCGGCGTGGCGGGCTTCGAGCTCGCCGGGTGGATCAGCTACTACCGCCGCGACTTCGACGCTGCCCTGCGCTATGCCGAGGAAGGCGCGGCTCGGGGCGACGATCCAGGGCTGCGGGCGTCGTG
>Ga0075429_100000386_pt1 | contig 32502 bp, 26 predicted proteins | sample RhiMetdeltSRZDD3_FD_75295 | JGI IMG/M metagenome (GOLD analysis project Ga0075429, IMG submission 75295) | Populus rhizosphere microbial communities from Tennessee, USA - Rhizosphere MetaG P. deltoides SRZDD3 | ecosystem: Host-associated > Plants > Roots > Rhizosphere > Soil | place: USA...
CGGCCTTCGAAGTCTTCGTCTTCAGCATCACGTTGTCGAAGCGGCTGGCATTGAATTTCTGCCACACGGCTACGAGGTCGCGGTCGGCACCGAGCATCAGGCCGTCGAGCAGCTCGACGACGTCGAGGCGCGCACCGAGCGTCGAATACACCGTTCCCATCTCCAGGCCGATGATGCCCCCGCCGATGACGAGCAGCTTCTTCGGCTGACGGCGCAGCTCGAGCGCGCCGGTCGAATCGACGATCCGCTCGTCGGCAGGCAGGAACGGCAGCTTCGCCGACTGCGAGCCCGCGGCGATGATCGCGTGCGAGAACCGCAGGGTTTTCTTTCCTTCCTTCGTCTCGACCGAGAGGTGATGCGGATCGGCAAACCTTCCGACGCCCTGAAGCACGGTCACCTTGCGCGCTTTCGCCATGCCGGCGAGACCGCCGGTCAGCTTGGCGACCACCTTGTCCTTGAAAGCGCGCAGCTTCGCGAGGTCTACCTTCGGCGCGCCGAACGTGATCCCGTGATCGGAAAGCGCGGCTGCACCATCCATGATCGCAGCGGTGTGAAGCAGCGCCTTGGACGGAATGCAGCCGACGTTGAGGCATACGCCGCCCAGCTTCGGGTAGCGCTCGACGAGCACGGTTTTCAGCCCCAGATCCGCGCCGCGGAATGCGGCCGAATAGCCGCCCGGCCCGGAGCCGAGGACGAGCAGATCGCATTCTAGGTCTGCCTTGCCCGCGTAAGGCGTTGCCGAAGGCGCCGGAGTGGGCGCGGCCTTCGGTGCCTGCGCGGCCGCAGTTGCAGCGCTGGGTTGCGCGGCCGCGGGTGCGGCCTTGGGCGATTGCGCCTGCGGCGCTTCCCCAGACTCCATCTTCAGGATCAGCGAGCCTTTGGATACCTTGTCGCCGAGCTTCACGCCGATCTCCCGCACGACGCCGGCCTCGGGCGAAGGAATTTCCATCGTCGCCTTGTCCGACTCGAGCGAGATCAGCGACTGCTCCTTCTCCACGGCGTCGCCCGGCTTCACCAGCACCTCGATGACCTCGACGTCCTTGAAGTCGCCGATGTCGGGGACCTTCACCTCGACCAGTTGTGCCATCTAGAGGAGCGTGCGGCGGATGTCGGAAAGCACGTTGGCGAGGTACGCGGTGAAGCGCGCCGCCGCGGCACCGTCGATGACCCGGTGGTCGTAGGAAAGCGCGAGCGGCAGCATCAGCCGCGGCGCGAACTCCTTGCCGTTCCACATCGGGCGCGTGACCGATTTCGCCACGCCGAGAATCGCGACCTCGGGTGCGTTGATGATCGGCGTGAACGCGGTGCCGCCGATGCCGCCAAGGCTCGAGATCGAGAACGTGCCGCCCTGCATGTCTCCGGGCTTGAGCTTCTTGTCGCGCGCGAGCTTCGAGATCTCGGCGAGCTCGCGAGCGAGGTCGAACACGCCCTTGCGGTCGGCATCGCGCACCACCGGGACCACCAGCCCGTCGGGCGTGTCGACGGCCACGCCGACGTTGAAGTATTTCTTGACGACGAGGTTCGTGCCGGTCTTGTCGAGCGACGCATTGAAGTCGGGGTGCTGCCGCAACGCGGTGACGCTCGCCTTGATCAGAAACGAGAGCATCGTCAGCTTGAATCCCTGCTTCTCGGTCTCCGCGGTGTTCTGCTTGCGGAACGCTTCCAGGTCGGTGATATCGGCCTCGTCGAACTGCGTGACGTGCGGGATCATCACCCAGTTGCGGCGCAGGTTCGCGCCCGAGAGCTTGCGGATGCGCGAGAGCGGCTTCAGCTCGACCGGGCCGAACTTGGCGAAGTCGACGTCGGGCCATGGCAGCAGGTCGAGACCCGCGCCCGGCGCGGGTGCGGCGGGCGCCGCGTCCGCTCCCTTCGCCAGAACGCCTTTGACAAATCCCTGCACATCCTCGCGCAGGATCCTTGCTTTCGGACCGCTGCCCGGGACACGGGCGAGGTCGACTCCGAGCTCGCGAGCGAACTTGCGCACCGAGGGACTTGCATGCGGCTTGGTGAGCGTGGCCTCGCGCGGAGCGACGGGCACAGGCTCGGCGCGCGGAATCGCCTGCGCCTGCGCAGCTTCAGGTTTCGACGGCACCGCGGCGGGCCGCTGCGGCTGCGCGGGCTGCGCTGCGGCCGGCGCCGCTTCGGTCTTCTCAGCCGAGAGCACGAGGATCGCAGCCCCTTCGGAGACCTTGTCGCCCATCTTGACGCTGATGCTGCGGACGACACCCGCCTCCGGCGACGGAATCTCCATCGTCGCCTTGTCCGATTCGAGCGTGACGAGCGATTGCTCCTTCGTCACCGCGTCGCCCGGCTTGACCAGCACTTCGATCACCTCGACATCCTTGAAATCGCCGATGTCCGGTACTGCCACGGTGATCTCCCCGCCGCCTTGCGCCTGCGGCGCCGGGTCTTGCGCAGGCGGAGCAGCGTCTTTCGCGGCCGGCGCAGGAGCCGCCGCAGGTACCGCGGCAAGCTGCGGCGCTTCGTTCTTCGCGCCGTCCGTCGCCATGCGCAGGATCAACGCGCCTTCCGACACCTTGTCGCCCAGCTTCACCTCGATCGCCTTGACCACACCCGCCTGCGGCGCCGGGATCTCCATCGTCGCCTTGTCGGATTCGAGCGTGATCAGCGACTGTTCCTTCTGCACGGTCTCGCCGGGCTTCACCAGCACCTCGATCACCTCGACTTCCTTGAAGTCGCCGATGTCGGGAACCCGAACGTCCATCATGGCCGGAGCGCTCTTTCTATACCGTCGTTGGATCGCGCTTTTCCGGATCGATCGCGTATTTGGCGATCGCCGCGGCCACCGTGCTCGCCTCGCCTTCGCCCTGATCGACCAGCGCCTTGAGCGCGGCGATCGCGACGAAATGGCGGTTGACTTCGAAGAAGTGGCGCAGCTTGGCGCGCGAGTCCGATCGACCGAAGCCGTCCGTGCCGAGCACGCGGTAGACGCGCTCGCGCGGAACGAACGGCCGGATCTGGTCGGCGAACGACTTGATGTAGTCGGTCGCCGCAATGACCGGTCCGGCGTGCTTTTCCAGGCACTGCCCGACGTACGGCCGGCGCGGCGCGGCCTCGGGGTGCAGCAGGTTCCAGCGGTCGGCAGCAAGCCCATCGCGCCGCAGCTCGGTAAAGCTCGGCGCGCTCCAGACGTCCGCGGCGACTCCCCAGTCGGTCTCGAGCAGCTCGGCAGCCCCGAGTACTTCGCGCAGGATCGTCCCGCTGCCCATCAGCTGGACGCGGCTCTTCGCTTTCGCCTTCGACTCGCGCAGCAGGTACAAACCCTTCAGGATTCCTTCCTCCGCACCCTGCGGCAGCGCCGGATGCTCGTAGTTCTCGTTCATCAGCGTGATGTAGTAGAAGACGTCCTCCTGCTGCTCGACCATCCGGCGCAGGCCCTCGTGGACGATCACCGCCAGCTCGTAGCCGTACGTGGGATCGTACGAGATGCAGTTCGGGATCACCGCGGAAAGGACATGCGAGTGGCCGTCCTCGTGCTGCAGCCCCTCTCCGTTCAGCGTCGTGCGCCCCGCGGTCGCACCGAGCAGGAACCCGCGCGTGCGCTGGTCGGCAGCCGCCCAGGCGAGATCGCCGATCCGCTGCATGCCGAACATCGAATAGAAGATGTAGAACGGCACCGTGATCACGTTCGAATGGCTGTACGACGTGCCGGCGGCGATCCACGAGGACATCGAGCCCGCCTCGTTGATTCCCTCCTCGAGAATCTGCCCCCCCTTGTCCTCGCGGTAGTACATCACCTGGTCGCGATCGACCGGCACGTACTTCTGCCCCTCCGAGGAATAAATCGCGAGCTGGCGGAACATCCCTTCCATGCCGAACGTGCGCGCCTCGTCGGCGACGATCGGAACGACGCATTTGCCGATGCCCTTGTCGCGCACCAGCGCGGTGAGCAGCCGCACGAACGCCATCGTCGTGGAGATCTCACGCCCTTCGCCCGAGCCCTTCAATACCTGCTCGAACGTCGAGAGCGGCGGGACGGGCGGCGCGACATCGGCTTTCTTGCGCCGCTGCGGGAGGAAACCTCCGAGCGCCTGGCGCCGCTCGTGCAGGTACTTCATCTCGGGCGCATCCGCGGGCGGAACATAGAACGGCAGCTCCTCGAGCTTGTCGTCGGGCACCGGGATGCTGAAGCGGTCGCGAAACTCGCGGATCGTGCCGAGATCGAGTTTCTTCAGCTGATGGGTCGGGTTCTTCGCCTGGCCCTGCTTGCCGAGGCCGTAGCCCTTGATCGTCTTGGCGAGGATGACGCTCGGCTGCCCCTTATGATTCACTGCGGCGTGATAGGCGGCATAGATCTTGTGCGGGTCGTGGCCGCCGCGGTTCAGCCGCCAGATATCCTCGTCGCTCATCCGCGACACCATTTCGAGCAGCTTCGGGTGCTTGCCGAAAAAGTGCTTGCGCACGAACGCGCCGTCGTTCGCCTTGAAGTTCTGGTACTCGCCGTCGACGCACTCCTCCATGACCCGCTTGAGAATCCCGTCCTTGTCGCGCGCCAGCAGCGGATCCCAGTACGAGCCCCAGATCACCTTGATCACGTTCCAGCCGGCGCCGCGGAAGTCGCTCTCCAGCTCCTGGATGATCTTGCCGTTGCCGCGCACCGGGCCATCGAGCCGCTGCAGGTTGCAGTTGACGATGAAGATCAGGTTGTCGAGCTTCTCGCGCGAAGCAAGCGCGATCGCCCCCATCGACTCGGGCTCGTCCATCTCGCCGTCGCCGCAGAATACCCAGACCTTGCGGTTCGCCGTGTCCGCCAGGCCGCGCGCGTGCAGGTACTTCAGATAGCGCGCCATGTAGAGCGCCTGCAGCGGTCCAAGACCCATCGAGACCGTCGGGAACTGCCAGTATTCGGGCATCAGCCACGGGTGCGGATACGACGAAATTCCCTCGCCGTCCACTTCGCGCCGGAACCCCAGCAGCTGCTGCTCGCTGAATCTGCCCTCGAGCAGGCCGCGCGCGTAGATCCCCGGCGAGGAATGGCCCTGGAAGTACACCAGGTCGCCGCCGTGCCCGTCGTGCGGTGCGTTCCAGAAATGGTGCTGTCCGACGCCGAACAAAGTCCCCACCGAGGCGAAGCTGGCAATGTGGCCGCCGAGCTCGTCGTCGTTGCGGTTCGCGCGCGCCACCATGACCATCGCATTCCAGCGGCAGTACGAGCGGATCCGCTCCTCGTGCCTCGCGTCGCCCGGCGAGCGCGCCTCGAGATGCGTCGGAATCGTGTTGATGTACGGCGTATTCGCCGAAAACGGGATGTAGGCGCCGGACATGCGCGCCTTCTCGATCAGCTGCCCGAGCAGAAAATGCGCGCGCTCGGCGCCTTCGCGATCGAGCACTGCTTCGAGCGCGTCAAGCCATTCCCGGGTTTCGAGCTCGTCGGGATCGTTGGCGGCAGGCTGCTGCGGAACGGCAGACATGAGGATCTCCAGGGAGGGCGCCCGGAATATAGAATGATGCCCAGCCATCCGCAAGACACGCATCCCCATTTAAATGACCGCACGCATCATCGATGGAAAGGCATTGGCTGCGCAGGTCCGCGCTGCGGCGCAGCCCGCGGTCGAGCGCCTTGCGGCGCGCGGCGTACAGCCGGGGCTGGCCGTCATCATCGCCGGCGATGATCCGGCGTCGCATACCTATGTCCGGAACAAGATCAAGGCGTGCGCCGACACCGGAGTCCGCTCGGAACTGCACCAGCTTCCGGGGAATACAACGCAATCCGAGCTGCTCGACCGGGTTCGAGCGCTGAACGCTGACCCGCGCGTGCACGGGATCCTGGTGCAGATGCCCTTGCCGAAGCACGTGGATTCCACCGCAATCCTTGACGCCGTGTCACCGCAGAAGGATGTCGACGGGTTTCATCCGGCGAATCTCGGCGCGCTGGTGGCGGGCTTGCCAGGCGTCGCGCCCTGCACGCCTGCGGGCGTGATGCGGATGCTTGCGTCCGAGGACGTTGCGCTCGCAGGAAGCAATGCTGTCGTTCTGGGGCGCTCGACCATCGTGGGAAAGCCGATGGCGCTGTTGCTGCTGCAACGCGACGCGACGGTGACGATTTGTCACTCGCGCACCAAAAACCTGGCCGACGTCACGCGTCAGGCCGACGTCCTCGTCGCCGCGGTCGGGCGCGCCAGGTTCGTCACCGCAGGCATGGTGAAGCCGGGTGCGTGCGTGATCGACGTCGGCGTCAACCGGCTCGAGGACGGCAAGCTCGCCGGCGACGTCGATTTCGCGGCGGTACGCGAAGTGGCCGGGCTTCTTACGCCAGTGCCCGGTGGCGTCGGACCGATGACGGTGGCGATGCTCATTCATAACGCAGTGAATGCCGCATTGCGCTCGTGCGGCGAACGAGGACTCGATTGAATCCGCTGCTGGATTTCTCCGCACTGCCCCGCTACGACGAAATCGAGCCGGCGCACGTTGCACCCGCAATCGACCGGCTGCTTGCGGAGGCGCGCGATGCGGTGAAGCGCGCAGAGCAGGCGAACGCCACGTGGGAAGCGTTTGTCGAGCCGCTGGATGACGCGAACGAGCGCCTCGCGCGCGCGTGGGGCCAGGTCGCTCATCTGCACGCGGTGCTCGACAGCCCGGGGCTGCGCGCGGCGTACAACGAGAGCCTGCCCACTGTGACCCAGTACTGGACGGCGCTCGGCCAGAACCTCGCACTGTTCGAGAAGTATCGCGCGCTCCGCGAGTCCTCCGAGTATGCAGCGCTCAGCCCTGCGCGACGGCGGATCGTCGATCACGCGCTGCGCGACTTTCGCCTTGGCGGCGCGGAGCTCGCGGTGGCGCAAAAAACGCGCTTTGCGCGCGTGCAGGAAGAGTTGGCGACTCTTGCGGCGAAATTCTCGGAGAACGTGCTCGACGCGACCAATGCGTTTTCCGTAGTGCTCGAGGACGAGCGGCGCCTCGCGGGAATTCCCGCCGACGTGCTCGCCGCTGCGCGCGAAGCGGCGCTCAAGGACGGCGGGAACGGCAAGCCGCGCTGGAAGTTCACGCTGCACATGCCGTCGTGGCTGCCGGTCATGCAGTACGCGGAAGACCGCGCGCTGCGCGAGACGATGTACCGCGCGAACGTCACGCGCGCCTCCGAGTTCGGCAAGCCCGAATGGAACAACACGCAGCCGATCGCAGCCATCCTGCGGCTGCGTAGGGAAGCCGCGTTGCTGCTTGGCTATCGCAATCATGCCGAAGTGTCGCTCGTGCCGAAGATGGCCCGTACGCCCTGCGAAGTGCTCGGGTTCCTGCGCGACCTCGCAAGGCGCGCGCGCTCCTACGCCGAGCGGGACGCGGCTGAGCTGCGCGAATTCGCGCGTGCCGAGCTCGGGATCGCGACGCTCGAAGCCTGGGATTACGCGTACGCATCGGAAAGGCTGCGCAAGAAGCGCTTCGACTTTTCCGATCACGAGGTGAAGCAGTACTTCCCGGAGAACGCGGTGCTGCCCGGCATGTTCCGGCTGGCGGAAACGCTCTACGGAGTGCGGATCTCGCAAGCACAGGCGCCCGCCTGGCACGAGGACGTGCGCTTCTTCGAAGTGCGCGATCGCGCCGGCGAGCGGCTCGGGCAGTTCTACGCCGACCTTTATGCGCGCGATTCGAAGCGCGGCGGCGCCTGGATGGATGAGGCGATCGCGCGGCGCCGCAAGAACGGCCGCGTGCAGATGCCGGTCGCGCACCTCGTCTGCAACCTGCCGCGTCCGGTCGGCGGCAAGCCGGCCCTTTTCACGCATGACGACGTGATCACGCTGTTCCACGAGTTCGGGCATGGCCTGCATCTGCTGCTGACGCGGGTCGAGGACCTCGGCGTGTCCGGGCTCTCCGGGGTGGAGTGGGACGCGGTCGAGCTGCCGAGCCAGTTCATGGAGAATTTCTGCTGGCAGTGGGAGGTGCTCGCGCCGATGTGCCGGCATGTCGATACCGGAGCACCGCTGCCGCGCAGCCTCTTCGAGCGCATGATCGCGGCGAAGAACTTCCAGTCCGGCCTCGACATGCTGCGCCAGATCGAGTTTGCCGTCTTCGACATGCGGCTGCATAGCGAAGCCGATCCGGACGCGAGCGCGCTCGATCTGCTCGACGAGGTGCGGCGCGAGATCGCCGTGCTGCTTCCTCCAGCGTACAACCGGTTTCCGAACGCGTTCTCGCATATCTTTGCCGGCGGTTATTCGGCGGGCTATTACAGCTACAAGTGGGCGGAAGTACTGTCTGCCGATGCGTACGCGGCGTTCGAAGAGCACGGCGTGCTCGATCCGGGCACCGGCGCGCGCTTTCGCGACGAGGTGCTCGCGGTCGGCGGCAGCCGGCCGGCGCTCGATTCGTTCCGCGCGTTCCGCGGCCGCGAGCCGCAGGTCGACGCGCTGCTGCGGCACAATGGTATGATCGCTTCACCCTCTGCGTGAGGAGCGTACCGATGCGTATCCTGCTTGCAATCACGCTCTGCGCGTTCACCGTCGGCGCGGGCGCGCAAGTCTATCGATGGACCGACGCCCAGGGCCGCGTCAACGTCACCGACTTCCCGCCCCCAGCCTCGGCGAAGGCGAAGGATGTGAAGAAGCTCGACGCTGGAATCGCCACCAGCGTTCCGGCCACCGCATCTTCGACCGCGCAGGAGCCTTTTGCGCTCCAGCAGGCGAAAGCGAAGTTCCCCGTCACGCTCTATACCGTGCCAAATTGCGAGGGCTGCAATGCGGCGCGGACGCTCCTCAATGCGCGCGGCGTGCCGTTCAAGGAAAACAGCCTGTCCGACCCTGCGCAGATCGAAGAGTTCAAGCAAGTCGTCGGCGGCAACACGGTGCCCGCGATCATCGTCGGCACTACGGTGCAGAAGGGTTTCGAGGAGAGCGCGTATCAGAAGCTGCTCGACGCCGCCGGTTATCCGACGACCGGAGTCGTTCCGCCACGCACCCAGGGCGAACCGACACCGACCGCGGCCGCACCGGCGGCGCCGCAAGTGAAGCCTGTCGCGCAACCTGAGCAACCCTCAGGGCCGTACAACCCCGGGGCTGCAGCGGCGGCGCCGGAAGTGAAGCCTGGGGCGGAATCTGAGCAAACCTCCGGACCCTACGCCCCCGGCGCGACCGCGCCACCGCCCCCGACCAAGAAGAAGAAGTGACGCGCTCGCGGCCGCGGGATGAAACTCGCGACCTGGAACGTCAACTCCCTGAAGGTCCGCCTTCCCCATCTGCTCGATTGGGCGGCGCAAGCCCAGCCTGACGTCGTCTGCCTGCAGGAAACGAAGGTCGAGGACGCGAAGTTCCCGCTGATGGAGATCCAGGCGGCCGGGTACTCGGCCGTATTCTCGGGACAGAAGGCCTACAACGGAGTCGCGATCCTTTCCAAAGCGCCGTTGACCGACGTGACCGTGGGAATGCCCGGCCTGGTGGATGACCACCGTCGCGTGATCGCAGGCTCGCTCGGAGACGTGCGCATCATCTCCGTCTACTGCCCGAACGGGCAGTCCGTAGGATCGGACAAGTACGCGTACAAGCTGCGCTGGTTCTCTGCGCTGCAGGGCTGGCTGAAGGAGGAGCTGGCGCGGTATCCGCGGCTCGCGATCATGGGCGACTTCAATGTCGCCCCGGAAGACCGCGACGTCTACGATCCGAAGGCATGGGAGGGTCACGTGCTCGTTTCCGAACCGGAGCGCGCCGCGTTTCGCGCGCTGCTCGAGCTGGGCCTCAAGGATTCGTTTCGGCTCTTTCCCCAGCCCGAGAAGAGCTACTCCTGGTGGGACTACCGGCTGTTCGCGTTCCGCCGCAACATGGGCCTGCGGATCGACGAGATCCTGCTTTCAGCCGAACTGGCGAAGACCTGCACTGCGTGCACGATCGACCGGGCGCCGCGCAAGCTCGAGAAGCCGAGCGACCACGCGCCGGTGGTGGCGGAGATCTCATGAGACGTCCCAGGACAGTAGTGGTCATTGGCGCGCTCGGCGTGATCGGCCGGTACGTCGTCACCAAGTTCGCTGGACTTCCCGAATGGAAGGTTGTCGGCTTGTCGCGCCGCCAGGGCGAGGACCGCGACAACGTCCGCTATCTTTCCGCCGATCTGCTCGATGCCGACCCGGCGCGTTCGAAACTCGCTTCGCTCCGCGACGCCACGCACATCGTGTACTGCGCTTTTCAGGCGGCCGGCTCGCAGGCTGCCGACTTCGCGCGCGGGATCGACATCAACCGCAACATGCTGGTCCACGCGGTCAGCGCGATCGACGCTGCGGCACCGGAACTCGAACGCGTCGTGCTGATCACCGGAACGAAGTACTACGGATCGCACCTGGGGCCGTTCCGCACGCCGGCGAAGGAGGACGATCCGCGCCACATGCCGCCGGATTTCTACTTCGACCAGATCGACTGGCTGACCGCGTTCCAGAAAGGCAAGCGCTGGAGCTGGGCCGAGATCCGCCCGCAGACCCTCTGCGGCTTCGCGCCGGGCACGCCGATGAGCATCGTGCCGGTGATCGCGGTGTACGCGGCGATCTCGAAGGCGCTCGGGCTGCCGTTGCGCTTTCCCGGCAAGCCCGGCGCGTACCGCGCGATCTACCAGGTGACCGAATCGACCCATCTCGCGAACGCCATCCACTGGGCCGCGACGACCTCGAGCTGCGCAAACCAGGCGTTCAACATCACCAACGGCGATTACTTCCGCTGGGTGAATCTCTGGCCGCGGATTGCCGAAGTCTTCGAGATGCCGTTCGCCGAGCCGCAGACGATCTCGCTCGTAGCCCACATGTCCGACAAGGGGCCGGTCTGGGACGCGCTCGTCAAGCGGCATGGCCTGCAGCCCTACCGGTACGAAGAAATCGTCGCCTGGCCGTTCGGCGACTATGTATTCGGCTGCGATTGGGACGTGATGACGAGCACCACCAAGGCGCGCCAGCGCGGCTTTCACGACGTCGTCGACAGCGAGGAGATGTTCATCCGGCTGCTGAAGCAATTCCGCGAGCAGCGTATCGTTCCCTGATGCGCACCATCGCTACCGGGTTGCGTTTTCCCGAAGGGCCGATCGCGATGCCCGACGGCACGATCGTGCTCGTCGAGATCGAGCGCGGAACGCTGTCGCGCGTCACGCCGGGCGGCCGGACCGAAGTCATCGCGAAGCTCGGCGGCGGGCCCAACGGCGCAGCGATCGGTCCGGACGGCGCGGTCTACGTCTGCAACAACGGCGGCCTGCGCTGGCACGAGGACCAGCACGGCTTGCGCCCGGTTGGACAACCAGACGGCTACGGCGGCGGGCGCATCGAGCGCGTGGATCTCGCGACCGGCGCAGTGCGGGTGCTCTACACCGGCACGGAGAAGGGGCCGCTGAAAGGTCCGAACGATCTGGTTTTCGATCGAGCGGGCGGCATGTGGTTCACTGATCTAGGCAAGACGCGCGAGCGCGACATGGATCGCGGCGGCGTGTACTACGCGACCGCGGACGGCTCGCAGATCCGCGAAGTGATCTACCCGATGCTTACGCCGAACGGGATCGGCCTGTCGCCCGACGAGTCGCGGCTCTATGTCGCCGTGACACACACCGGGCGGTTGTGGGCGTTCGACCTGGACGCGCCCGGAGTCGTGCGCCGGCGCAAGTTTCCTTCGCCGAATGGCGGCGAGCTCGTTGCCGGACTTCCCGGCTATCAGCTCTTCGATTCGCTCGCGGTCGACGCCGAAGGCAACATCTGCGTGGCTACGCTCTTCAACGGCGGCATCACGGTGATCTCTCCGGACGGCGCAAAGGTCGAGCACGTACCGATGCCGGACCTCTACACGACCAACCTGTGCTTTGGCGGGCCGGGGCTGCGCACCGCTTTCGTGACACTGAGCGTGTCGGGGCGCCTCGTCGCGCTCGACTGGCCGCGCGCCGGGCTGGCGCTGAACTTCCTGAATCGCTGATCCGGCGCGCGCGCCTTAGGCCGCCATTCCTTTTCGTACGCCGGGGCGCGCGGCCATCGCATCGCCCCAACGCTTGAGGTTCGGCATTTCTCCGGCCGCCTCGAGCATCGGCTTGCGCGCCGAGTAGTTCGGATACAGCATCAGGTCCGCGAACGACATCTCGTCGGCGAGAAATTTATGATCTGCGAGATGCTGATCGACGTTGCGAAAATAATTGACCAGCCGTGTCTTGAAGAAATCGGCGTTGGCGGGCGATTTCTCGGGCACCTGGGTTTCCGAGAAAAATACCGAGCTGCTCGTGCCGGCGATGTCGCTCGCGGCGGCGACGAACCATTGCCCGGCCATGGCGCGGCGCGCGCGGTTGGTCGGGATGAACTTTCCGGCCTTCTCGCAGGCATAGATGACGATCGCGCCGGACTGACAGAGCGTAAGCGGCTTGCCATTCGGCCCGTCGTGGTCGATGAGCACCGGGATCGCGCCCAGCGGATTCATCTTGAGGAATTCGGGCGTCTTCTGCTCGCCCTTGGTGAGGTCCACCTTGTGCACCTTGTGCTCCAGCCCGCACTCGGCGAGCGCAACCGCGGCGCGCAGCCCGTTCGCGGTGCCCCACATGTAAAGATCGATCATTGCGACTCCTTGTCCTCGGCAATAGGAATGGGAGTCGCTATTCTCCCACGACGCTCAATCGAGCATTGCGTACGCGGGCAGCGTGAGAAACTCGACGTAGTCGCCGGCGATCAGAGTCTCGAAGAGCCGCGCGCCCTCCTCGTACTTTCCGGAGCTCCAGCCGTCTTCGCCGAGAACCGCGCGCACCTTCGGCAGCTCCTCGGCGAGCAGCGAGCGGAACAACTCGAGCGTCACCTTGCGGCCGTCGTCGAGCACGCCCTTGCCCGAGCGGATCCACTGCCAGATCTGCGAGCGTGAAATCTCGGCGGTGGCGGCATCCTCCATCAGGTTGAACACCGGCACGCAGCCGTTGCCGGCGAGCCAGGCCCCGAGGTACTGGATGCCGACCGAGATGTTGTTGCGCAGGCCGCCTTCGGTGATCGGCGCAGAGGGCTGGAAATCGAGCAGGTCCTTTGCGGTCACTTTCACATCCGGCCGCTGCTTGTCGTACTGGTTCGGCTGCGGCATGTGCTGGTCGAAGATCTCTTTCGCGATCGGTACCAGGCCCGGGTGCGCGACCCAGGTGCCGTCGCACCCGTCGGTCACTTCACGCAGCTTGTCCTGGCGCACTTTTTCGAGCGCCGCCTCGTTTGCCTGCGGATCGTTCTTGATCGGGATCTGCGCCGCCATGCCGCCCATCGCCGGCGCCCCGCGCCGGTGGCAGGTCTTGACGAGCAGCAGTGCATAGGCGCGCATGAATGGAGCGGTCATCGTCACCTGCGAGCGATCGGCAAGGCAGAAGTCGCGGTTGGAGCGGAACTTCTTGATGCAGGAGAAGATGTAGTCCCAGCGGCCGATATTGAGGCCCGCCGAGTGATCGCGCAGCTCCCAGAGGAATTCGTCCATCTCGAACGCGGCAAGCACCGTCTCGATCAGGCACGTCGCGCGGATCGAACCGCGCGGGATGCCGAGCTCGTCCTGCGCCCGGTTGAAAATGTCGTTCCACAAGCGCGCTTCGAGATGCGACTCCATCTTGGGCAGGTAAAAATACGGCCCCGAGCCGCTCGCCAGCAGCGCTTTCGCGTTGTGGAAGAAATACAGCGCGAAGTCGAAGATCGCGCCCGCGACCGGCGCGCCGTCGACCCGCAGATGCTTTTCATCGAGATGCCAGCCGCGCGGACGCGGCAGAATCACGGCCACCTGGTCGTTCAACTGATAGCTCTTGTCGCCCTGCTGCAAAGTGATCGTGCGGCGCACGGCGTCGCGCAGATTGACCTGCCCGTCGACCATGTTGAACCAGGTGGGGCAGTTCGCGTCCTCGAAGTCCGCCATGAACGTGGACGCGCCGCAATTGAGCGCGTTGATGACCATCTTGCGGTCCGTCGGGCCGGTGATCTCGACCCGCCGGTCGAGGAGATCGCTCGGCTGTGCCGCGATCGTCCATTCGGACTCGCGAATCGCCCGGGTCTCGGGCAGGAAGTCGGGCAGCCTGCCCGCATCGAATTCCTTTTGCCTTTCGCGGCGGCGCTGCAGAAGCTCGCGTCGCCGCGCGTCGAATTCGCGATGCAGCAGGGCAACGAAACCAAGCGCCTCGGGCGTCAGGATCTCGGAAAACGCCTGGGAAACGGGTGCTTCGACCCGCACGCTCGGCTGCGGATGAGATGCGCGAAGGGGCAACGACATGGGAACTCCTTATTGCGCCGCAATATGAGCGCAGTATCGGAGATTTTTCGAGGCAGGAACAGCGTTCGGCGAACCCGCACAAGGTCCCGATATCGCGCTGCAAAAACAACCATATATCAGCGCTTGCAGGACCTTACGCGACCACCATTTCACATCGCGGAATGAGGTTCCGTGCCTCTTGCGTTCCCGCTCAGCCGGCCTTTCGATTGCGCGCCAACCAGCTGTCGACGAGCGCTACCGTCTGATCCACCGCGTCCGAGCGCATCCGCTTTTGCGCCGCCAGGCTCTGCACGAGGAGGTCGACGCGCTCGATCGCCGTTGCGCCCCCGGCGAGCGCGCGCGCAGCAGACGAGGGCTTGCTCAGGCCGCGTGCCGCGCTGGCGTATTTTTCGAACGGGACGAGGTCTTCCTCGGCCGCGCCGAGCGATCTGCACAACGCGCCCACCCAGTTGTAGACGGAGCGCGACGCATCGACATCGGCGTGCACGGCGTCGCAGATCGAGCGCATACCATCCTTCTGCACGCAGCGGTAGTTGCCGGTGAGCAGCATGCTCCACTTCGCCAGCGGCACGAATACCGAGTCATGCACCTTGAGCTTGACCGGAAGCTCGAGCTTGTCGCTGCCGAAGCGGACTGCTTCGATGTCGGCCTGCATCTGCCGGAGCACGGCAGTGTGGACGTCGGATGCAAATCGCGCGGCCTTGAAATTCGTCGGCAGGCTGACCTGCAGCACGTTGACCTTCTCTTCCGGCGGACGGAACGCCTGCGGGTCCGGGCTGCACAGCGTCAGCAGCGACGGATCGAAGCTCTGCCAGACCGCAGCGTCGCTGTAGCAGTGCTTCAGGTCGCCCGCCGAGACTCCCGGAATGCGATGCAGGTACGGCAAAGGCGGCATGTTCATGATCGACATGCAGGGCACTCTCGCCCGGGCTACTGCATCGAGCAGCTCGCGGACGCCCGGGGACCGGTACTGGGGCTCCTGCATCGCCAGCGCGACGAGATCGTAGTCGGAGGCATTCACTGCGGTAGGGACATCCGCCGAGAGCGAGCCCGGCGTGTCGCGCGAATCGATCTCGACTGGCGCGTCGCGCCCCTTGACCGGCAGCCGCACGCGCGTGCCTTCCCGGTTGATCAGCTCCGCTTCGGCCGCCAGGCAGACGAGCTTCACCTTGTGACCCGCAAGCAGGAGCTTGGTCGCCAACAAGGAGCCGTACGAAGCCCCCATTACCAGCGTGTTGTACTGAGCCTGCATGACCGGCCTCCTCCTCTCCAGCGTGCGACTTTACTCCGTCGGAAAAAAATAGGGACGGACCCCATTTCCCGGCTTAGAAAATGGGGTCCGTCCCTATTTTTTACTCCTCCGGGAGGTCGCCTTCGATACCGAGTTCCTGGATCTTGCGCGTGATGGTATTGCGGCCCATGCCGAGCAACGTCGCCGCCTCGATGCGCCTGCCTCCGGTGCGCGCCAGCGCGCGCGAGATCAGCGAGCGCTCGAACTGGCGCCCGAGCTCGTCGAGAATCCCCGTCTGGCCACGGCTGAGGCGTTGCTCTACCTCGCGCTCGAGTGCCGCGATCCAATCGGTGGGCGCAATAGCGGCCGAGGCGCCGCGGAATTCCACGGGCAGGTCGGCCATTCCGATGACCTGTCCTGGCGCCATCACATTGAGCCAGTGGCACAGGTTTTCGAGCTGGCGCACGTTGCCTGGAAAATCGAGGCGCGCAAGGTGCACGAGGACCTCTTCCGAGAGCCGTTTCGGTTCGATTCCGAGCTCGCGCGCGCTGCGCCCGATGAAGTGCCGCGCGAGGATCGGGATGTCGTCGCGCCTTTCCCGCAGCGCAGGCATCCGCACTCGAATCACGTTCAGGCGGTGATAGAGATCATCGCGAAACGTGCCGTCACGCACCCGCTGGTCCAGATCCTGATGGGTCGCCGCGATGACGCGCACGTTCGCCCGCAGCTGCTCGTGCCCGCCGACCCTGTAGAACGTGCCATCGGAGAGCACGCGCAGCAGGCGCGTCTGGAGTTCCGCCGGCATGTCGCCGATTTCGTCGAGAAAGAGCGTGCCTCCTTCGGCCTGTTCGAACCGCCCGCGCCGCAGCTGCTGCGCTCCGGTGAACGACCCGCGCTCGTGGCCAAAGAGCTCGGACTCGAGCAGGTCCTTCGGCATCGCCGCGGTGTTGATCGCGATGAAGGGGCGCGCAGCCCGCGCACTGTGGCGGTGCAGAGCGCGCGCGACGAGCTCCTTGCCGGTCCCCGACTCGCCGGTGATCAGGACGATCGCGCTCGACTGGGAGAGGCGCCCCACTGCGCGAAAGACTTCCTGCATCGCTTGCGCCTGGCCGAGGATCTCCGGGACTTCACCCGGCGATTCCTGCGCGGCTTCGACCTGCTCGCTATCCTCGAGCGCGCGGCGAATGAGCTCCACCGCCTGGTCGACGTCGAACGGCTTGGGGAGGTACTCGTACGCGCCGCCCTGAAATGCCGAGACCGCCGAATCCAGGTCCGAGTACGCGGTCATCACGATCACCGGCACCGCGGGATGTCTCTCCTTGACCCGCTGCAGCAGCTCGATCCCCGACGGTCCGGGCATCCGAATGTCGGATACGAGCACCTGCGGCGGCCCGTCCGCGAGCGCGCTGAGCGCCTCCTGGGCCGACTCGAACGAGCTGTAGGCGATGCCTTCGCGGCTGAGTGCCTTTTCGAACACCCAGCGGATGGAGCGATCGTCGTCAACGATCCAAACCGGATTCATGTCTATCCCAGCGATCATGCAAGCGGCAGAAGAATCGTGAAAACGGTGCGGCCCGGGCGGCTCGCGCACTCGATGACCCCTTGGTGGTTGCTGATCAAGGTTTGCGCGAGCGATAGCCCCAAGCCGGTACCGCCTTCACGCCCCGAAACGAGGGGGCTGAAGATCCTGTCCCGGATTTCTTCCGGGACACCAGGCCCGTCGTCGATCACCTGCAATTCTAGTGCCAGCCTGTAGCGCTGCCGCAGAACGGTGACCTGGCGAGCTACGCGCGTGCGGAAAATGATCGTGCCTCTGCGCCAGGGACGGTTCGCTTCCGACGTCAGCGCCTGGGCGGCGTTGCGGGAAATGTTCAGCAACGCCTGGATCAGCTGCTCCCGGTCCCCGTCCAGGTCGGGAACGCTCGGGTCGTAGTTGCACAGGATCGACACGCCATGCCCGAACTCGGCGATGACCAGCGTGCGCACGCGCTCGAAGACCTCGTGGATGTTGAGTGGCGCCGGCTGCCAGGGGCGCTGGGGCGTAAGCAGGCGATCGAGGAGCGCCTGCAGTCGATCGGCTTCCTTGATGATTACCTGCGTGTATTCGATCAGTTCGGAGCGTTCCAGCTCGCGCTCGAGCAGCTGCGCCGAGCCGCGCAGACCGCCGAGCGGGTTCTTGATCTCGTGCGCCAGGTTCCGCACGAGCTCGCGTGTCGCCGCCAGCTGATCCATGCGGCGCTCTTCACGCTCCATGCGCAACTGCTGCGCGATCGGCCGCAGCTCGACCAGCAGCACGGCATTGCCGTCATCGACGCGCGCAAGGACGCAGGCCAACGGCAGCGGATCGTGTCCCGGGCGTTCGTAATTCGCGTCGTGGGTCGCGTAGTCCCAGCTGGCGGTGGGCGCCTGCGTAAGCGCCTTTTCAAGGTCCGGCCCTTCCGCGAACAGCACCGGAAAGTGCTGTCCGAGCAGCGTACGCGCACCGATTTCGAGCAGGCTTTCGGCCGCGGGATTGGCGAAGATCACCGTGAGCCGTTCGTCCAGCAGGACGACCGCGGTGGCAAGCAGTTCGAGCCCGGCGTAGCGGCCGGCCATGACGGGCCCTTCAGCGGTACAGGTTGGCGAGCTCGCGCTTCAACGCTTCGATGTTCTGGCTGTGCACTTCGATTGCGTCCTTGTAGGGCTGCAGCCGCTCAAGCACCTTGGCGTAGTTTTTCTCGTCGCCGCCGCGCACGGCCTCCTGCTCGGCGAGCTTTCGCCGGGCATCGGCGAGCAGCGTTTCCTCCTGCGAAAGCTCGCGCTCGAGCGTCTGGCGCTGCTTGTCCTTCGCAGCCAGGCGATCGGAAGAGGATTCCTTGGGGAAGTTCTGCGGCGACGACGACTTCGACCCGGGCCTTGTGGACGGAACGACGGTCACGCGTTGCTGCTGGACGACGCGGCATTCCTTGCCAACGGTGTCCTTCTTCTCGTTGGTCAGGGTGGTCCGGCCATCCTTGTCCTTGCAGTTCCAGAGGGTTTCTATCCCGCCGGGGGCCTGCGCGTAGGCCTGCCCGCAAGCGGCAACCGCAACCAGAATCCATCGGAAGATCGAACGCATCGGTCGGTGTGGCAGAAAGCGTCAAGTCTATAAGAAAAAAGGGCGGGTCTCCCCGCCCTTCCCATATAACGCGCCAACCCCCGGTCGGGCTTACGAGCTGTAATACATGTCGAATTCGACCGGATGGGTGGTCATGCGAAAACGCGTGAGCTCGTCGTTCTTGAGCGCGATATAGGCATCGAGGATGTCGTCGTCGAACACCCCGCCCTTGGTCAGGAAGCCGCGATTCTCGTCGAGGTGCCGAAGCGCTTCCTCGAGCGACGCGCAGACCTGCGGGACGTTCTTGGCCTCCTCGGGCGGCAGGTGGTACATGTCCTTGTCGATCGGGTCGCCCGGATGGATCTTGTTCTGCACGCCGTCCAGCCCCGCCATCAGCATCGCCGCGAAAGCAAGGTAGGAATTCGCGGTCGGGTCGGGGAAACGAACCTCGACACGGCGCGCCTTCGGGCTCGAGACGTACGGTATGCGGCACGCAGCCGAGCGGTTCTTCGCCGAGTACGCGAGGTTGATCGGCGCTTCGAACCCCGGCACCAGGCGCTTGTACGAATTCGTACCCGGGTTGGTGATCGCGTTCAGCGCCTTCGCGTGCTTGATGATCCCGCCGATGTAGTAGAGCGCGAACTCGGACAGCCCCGCATAAAGGTTGCCGGCAAAAAGGTTGTTGCCGCCTTTCCAGATCGACTGGTGCACGTGCATGCCCGAGCCGTTGTCGCCGACGATCGGCTTCGGCATGAACGTCGCGGTCTTGCCGTAGGAGGCCGCGGTGTTCCACACCGTGTACTTCAGGATCTGCATCCAGTCGGCGCGCTGCACCAGCGGCGCAAAGCGCGTGCCGATCTCGTTCTGCCCCATCGCGCCTACTTCGTGGTGATGCACTTCGACCTCGACACCCTGCTGCTCGAGCGCAAGGCACATCGCATTGCGGATGTCACCCAGCGTGTCGATCGGGGGCACCGGGAAGTAGCCGCCCTTGACCGGCGCGCGATGTCCCATGTTGCCGGACTCGTAGTCGATCCCGGTGGACCAGGGCGCTTCCTCGGACTTGATCTTGACGAAGCAGCCCGACATGTCGACGTTCCAGGTCACGCCGTCGAAGATGAAGAACTCGGGCTCGGGGCCGAAGTACGCGACGTCGCCCATGCCGGTCGATTTCAGATAGGCCTCGGCGCGCTTCGCGATCCCGCGCGGGCAGCGGTTGTAGGGCTTGCCGTCGGCAGGCTCGATCACATCGCAGCTGATGTTGAGCACGGCCTCGTCGGTGAACGGGTCCATGCGTGCCGAGCTCGGATCCGGCATCAGCAGCATGTCGGACGCCTGGATCCCCTTCCAGCCGGCGATCGAAGAACCGTCGAACGCGTGTCCGACCTCGAACTTGTCCTTGGTGAAGAATTTGACGGGCACCGAAACGTGCTGCTCCTTGCCGCGGGTGTCGGTGAAGCGCAGGTCGACGAACTTCGCCTCCTTGTTTTTCAACATCTTCAAGACATCGTCGGCAGTCATTTCCATCTTCCGCTCTCCTGAATGGGCCACATGAAAGGAATGAAGTCGGCACGCCCGACCGGATTCGGTTGCTCAGCAGATTCCGTGCCACGCGTCCGTTGATCAGCCGGTGCTTGTCCGGCTGGTTTTTGCGCGATTCTAGCCCAGCAAATCGCACCGTGGCGGTGCGGCGCGCGGAAATCCGCACTGATTTCGTGCCTGCGAGGGTGGGCCTATAATTTCCGTACTGTGTCGGATATCGATCGAATCAGGCAGGCGGCGAGCGAGCGCGGCAAGCAGATGAAGCTTCCGTACGCGGGTGCTCTGCTGCCCGCCGAGGCGCATGCGTTCATGCAGGCGGGTGGGAAGCTCGTCGATGTGCGCACCCGGGCCGAGCTCGATTGGGTCGGGCGCGTGCCGGGCGCCGCGTTCATCGAGTGGAACAGCTACCCCGACGGCAGGGTGAACCCGGCGTTCCTCGACCAGCTCGCCGGGATCGTGCAGAAGGACGAGCCGGTAATGTTCCTGTGCCGCTCGGGAAACCGATCGCACTTCGCCGCGAACGTGGCGACACAGGCCGGCTGGCGCGAGTGCTACAACGTCCTGGAAGGATTCGAGGGCGATCGCGACGCGAACCAGCAGCGTTCCAACGTGAATGGCTGGAAGCATGCCGCCCTGCCCTGGGTGCAGGGCTAATCAGGCCGACCAGGTCACCCAGCCGAAATACGCAGTCACCAGCACCAACGTACCGAACGCGAGCCGGTACCACGCGAACGGGCGGAAGTCGTGGGTGGCTACGTAGCGGATCAGCCAGCGAATTACGACGAACGCGGAGATGAACGCCGCGACGAATCCGACCGAGAACGTGCCGATGTCGTCCGCGGAGAAGAGCGCGCGGTTCTTCCATAGGTCGTAGCCGCCGGCGGCGACCAGCGTCGGCACCGCGAGGAAGAAGGAGAACTCGGTCGCGGCCTTGCGCGAGAGGCCGAAGAGCATGCCGCCGATGATGGTCGCGCCTGAGCGCGAGGTCCCGGGGATCAGGGCGAAGCATTGCGCGATGCCGACCTTGAGCGCATCGAGCCAGGTCATCGCGTCCGCAGTCTCGACCCGGGCAGGGCGGGGCTTGCGCTCGACCCAGAGGATGATGAAACCGCCGATGATGAAAGCGAGCGCTACCGGCACGGCGTGAAAGAGGTAGCTCTTGATGTACTTCGAAAAGGCTAGGCCCAGCACCGCGGCCGGGATAAAGGCGACGATCAGATTGCGGTAGAGCGGGATGTCCACCTTGAAGAAGCGCGCGCGGTACTCCCATACCACTGCGAGCATCGCGCCGGTCTGGATCGCGAGGTTGAAGACGTTCCAGCGCTCGCCGGTAGCGCCGATCAGGTCGGAGGCAACGATCAGATGCCCGGTGCTCGAGATCGGCAGGAACTCGGTCAACCCCTCGACGATGCCGAGGATCAGCGCCTGCAGGAGCGTGGCGTCAGCCATGCGCCGCGCATGTTAGCGGAGAACTCAACGAGGCTGTTCTGCTAGGAAGGCCTGCACTGCCGGCCAGAAACCCGCGGTGCCATCGGTCGTATTGTGTCCGGCGCCGCCGAGCAGCACCCTGCGCTTCGGGCCTGCCCACGCGGCGAATAGCTTTTCCGCGTGGTCCGGCGGGATTACATCGTCGCGCTCGGCGATGAAGCACAACAGCGGTTGCTTCATATGCGGCGCGAGCCCGATCGAATCGAAGCGGTGCTTCAGCAGCCAGTCCACCGGCAGGTACCAGTAGTAGCGCTTTGCCACGGCGGCGATGCTGTCGTACGGCGAGACCAGAATCACGGCACGCACCGGGCGGTGGGCGGCGAGCTGCACCGCGACACCGCTTCCCAGGCTCCGGCCAAAGGCGAATACGCGCGCTGGGTCGATGCCCGGGAGAACGGACGCGTGGTCGTACTGCGCAAGCGCATCCGCAACGAGCGAGCGTTCGGACGGCGAGCCCTCGCTCGCGCCATAGCCGCGGTAGTTGAGGAGGAGCCACGCAACTCCGGGCGTGTCGCCGCGCACCGGATCGCCGATCGCCTCCAGCATGTGGGAGACTTCTTCGGCGTTGCCGCCGTAGTACAGCACGAGTGGCACGCGCTCGGCTCCGTGAGGTCTTACCAGCCAGCCGTGCAGCTTCGCGCCGTCGGCGGAAGAAATCGTGATCTCGCTCGCCGCAGGAAAGCGCCGTACGACTTCGGCGCGCCGCGCATCCGAAAGCGGTTGGCGGTAGAAGATCAGGCTTTCCTGCGTGAAGTAAACGACAAGCGGCAGCCCGACCGCGACCGCCACCGCGATCTTCGCCAGCGAGAACAGCAGCCCTTCGCCCCCCACTCAGACCTTCTGGTACAGCTCGCCGCCCTTCTTCACGAACTCGACCGCCTTTTCCTCCATGCCCTTCTGCAGCGCGTCCTCCGCCGACACGCCGAGCTTGTGCGCGTAGTCGCGCACATCCTGGGTGATCTTCATCGAGCAGAAATGCGGGCCGCACATGGAGCAGAAATGCGCGAGCTTCGCGCCTTCCTGCGGCAGCGTCTCGTCGTGGAATTCCTTCGCCGTGTCGGGATCGAGCCCGAGGTTGAACTGGTCGGCCCAGCGGAACTCGAACCGCGCCTTAGAAAGCGCGTTGTCGCGCGCTTGCGCGCCGGGATGCCCCTTCGCGAGGTCTGCTGCGTGCGCCGCGATCTTGTAGGCGATGATGCCGTCTTTCACGTCCTTCTTGTTCGGCAGCCCGAGATGCTCCTTGGGCGTGACGTAGCAAAGCATCGCCGTGCCGTACCAACCGATCATCGCTGCTCCGATCGCGCTGGTGATATGGTCGTAGCCCGGCGCGATATCGGTGGTGAGCGGTCCCAGCGTGTAGAACGGCGCTTCGTCGCAGTACTTCAGCTGCAGCTCCATGTTCTCCCTGATGAGCTGCATCGGCACATGACCCGGGCCTTCGATCATGACCTGGCAGTCCTGCTGCCAGGCAATCTTGGTCAGCTCGCCGAGCGTCTTCAGCTCGGCGATCTGGGCTTCGTCGTTGGCATCGTGGATCGAGCCGGGGCGCAGCCCGTCGCCGAGCGAAAAGCTGACGTCGTATGCAGCCATGATCTCGCAGATCTCCGCGAACCGCGTATAGAGGAAGCTCTCCTGGTGATGCGCGAGGCACCATTTCGCCATGATCGAGCCGCCGCGCGAGACGATGCCGGTCAGGCGCTTCGCGGTGAGCGGGATGAACGGCAGCCGCACGCCGGCGTGGATCGTGAAGTAATCGACGCCCTGCTCGGCCTGCTCGATCAGCGTGTCGCGGTAGATCTCCCAGGTGAGATCCTCTGCCTTGCCGTTCACCTTCTCGAGCGCCTGATAGATCGGCACCGTGCCGATCGGCACGGGTGCGTTGCGCACGACCCACTCGCGCGTCTCGTGGATGTGCTTGCCGGTCGAGAGGTCCATCACGGTGTCGCCGCCCCAGCGGATCGCCCAGGTCATCTTCTCGACTTCCTCGCCGATCGAGGAGGAGACCGCCGAATTGCCGATATTGGCGTTGATCTTCACCAGGAAGTTGCGCCCGATCGCCATCGGCTCGGTTTCCGGGTGATTGATGTTCGCCGGGATGATGGCGCGGCCGCGCGCCACTTCGTCGCGCACGAACTCGGGCGTGATCCGCTGCGGGATCGAGGCACCGAACGATTCGCCGGCGTGCTGCCGCGCCAGCAGCTCGCCGAGCGCTTCGCGGCGCTGGTTTTCGCGGATGGCGACGAACTCCATCTCCGGCGTGACGATGCCGCGCCGCGCGTAGTGCATCTGCGTGACGCAGCGGCCGGGCAGCGCCCGCCTGGGCAGGCGCTTGAGATTGAATCTGAGTTCCGCGAGCTTCGCGTCGGCGAGCCGTCCGCGCCCGTACTCGGAGCTCGGCCCGTCGAGCAGGACCGTGTCCGCGCGCTCTTCGATCCAGCGTTCGCGCAGCGCCGGCAACCCGGCGCGGATATCGATCCGCGCGCCAGGATCGGTGTACGGACCCGAAGTGTCGTAGACGAACAGCGGCGGGTTCTTCTCCTCGCCAAAGCCTGCCGCCGTGTCCGATTGCGTGATCTCGCGCATCGGTACGCGCAGGTCCGGGCGAGTGCCGGTTACGTAGACTTTGCGCGATGCGGGCAATGGCTGCACCGCGGCCTCGTCGACATGGGCGGTCGCGGCCAGAAATTTCGGGTTGGCGTTCATGGCGCTCCTTCGCAGAAACTGCGGGGCGCCGCGGAAGGCGGGAGTCGGACTCCACGCATCCCTACGGCGGCATTACCCGCGTCAGGTTCCAAGGGTATTTCTCACCCGGCCGGTCGTACTGCACGGCCAGGACCCCTGCGTGCTGGTTGCACGGTACGGGAAACACCGTGCCTTGACAAGGCGCTTTGGTAGAATTCGCGTCCCCGGGGGGTGTACTGCCTTGCGCCTGACATGAATCTCGAACAGGCTCGCCACAACATGGTCGAGCAGCAGATCCGCACCTGGGAAGTGCTCGACCAGGATGTGCTCGATCTGCTGTATGCGGTGCCGCGCGAAGACTTCGTTCCTTCGGCCTACCGCAATATTGCGTTCAGCGACCTGGAAATCCCGCTGGGCGAAGGCGAGCGGATGTGGCCGCCGAAACTCGAGGCGCGCGTGCTCCAGGAGCTCGCGGTTCAACGCAGCGAGCGCGTGCTCGAAGTCGGCACCGGCAGCGGCTACCTGACGGCATTGCTCGCGCACCGCGCGGCGCAGGTCTATACGGTCGAGATCCGGCCTGCGCTCGCCGAGTTCGGGCGCGCGAACCTCGCGCGGCACGGCAGGAGCAATGTCATCGCCGAAGTCGGTGACGGCGCGCACGGGTACCCCAGCTGGGCGCCGTACGACGTCATCGTGCTGACCGGATCGACACCGCTGGTGCCGCAGTCCCTGCTCGACAGCCTCGCCCCGGGCGGGCGGCTGTTCGCGGTGGTCGGGGATGCGCCGGCGATGGCAGCCAGGATTTTCGCCTGCGTGGCGCCAGGCGCCATTCGCACGATGGATCTCTTCGAAACCGTGGTTGCGCCGCTCGCCAACTGCGCACAACCTTCGCGTTTCACATTCTGATCGGCACCCCGCGAATGCGCTTCTGGACGATTCTGATCGCGTTGCTGCTGCCGCTTGCTGCCGGCGCGCAGAGCCTGCAGCAGGTCTATGGCGACGCACGGGGTTACGACGCGCAGTTCGCCGCGGCGCGCTTCGCGCTGCTGGCCGGACTGGAGAAGCTGCCGCAGGGCCGAGCGCTGATCCTGCCGACGCTCAACCTGGCGGCCAATGCAACATTCACGCGGCTCGACCTCGATTCGAAGAACGACGTTCTGCTGCCGCCATTCACCCGCGACTTTCGCACGCTCGGGTACACGCTGACGCTGACGCAGCCGGTGTACCGGCCGCAGAACTGGATTCAGTACGAGCAGGCCGAGGTGCAGGTCAAGCAGGCGGAGGCCATTTTCGGCCAGGCGGGACAGGATCTGATCCTGCGCGTGGCGGTCGCCTATTTCGACGTGCTCGCCGCGCAGGATACGCTCGCGCTGGTACGCGCGCAGAAAGCCGCGATCGGCGAGCAGCTGGCGCAGGCCAAGCGCAACTTCGAAGTCGGCACGGCCACCATCACCGACACGCACGAGGCGCAGGCGCGCTACGACCTCACGGTCGCGCAGGAGATTGCGGCGCAAAACGACGTCGACACCCGCAACCGCGCGCTGCAGCAGCTGACCGGCAAAGAGTACGGCACGCTGCAGCCGTTGCGTCCCGACGTGAAGCTGTCCCCGCCCAATCCCAACAACATGCAGACCTGGGTCGACATCGCGGAGAAGTCGAGCTACCCGGTGCAGATCCAGGAAGCGACCGCACAAATTGCCGAGCTCGAAGCAAAGCGCGCCCGGGCCGCGCATCGGCCGACGGTGGATCTCGTCGTCACCCATGGTTTGACGAACCAGACCGGCTCGTCGACTGTCGCGGTCGGCAGCGACATCACCGGGTCTACGCTCGGCCTGCAGCTTGCGTGGCCGCTGTATGCCGGAGGCGCGATCAGCTCGCGCGAGCGCGAGGCGGCGGCCAATTACGAGCGCAGCCGTCAAGACCTGGAAAACGCGCGCCGCTCGAGCGCGCTCACGACGCGCCAGTCGTTCCTGGCGGTCGCAAACGGCATTGCGCAGATCAATGCGCTCGAGCAGGCGCTCGTGTCCAGCCAGAGCGCGCTCGATTCGAACAAGCTCGGCTACGAAGTCGGGGTGCGCATCAACATCGACGTGCTGAACGCCCAGCAGCAGCTCTTTTCCACGCGCCGCGACCTGGCGGTCGCCCGCTACAACACGATCACCAATCACCTGCGGCTCAAGTCCGCCGCTGGAAGCCTCGGAGAAAACGACCTCGAAGAGGTCAACCGCGCGCTCGCGCCCTGACGGGGTTCGCAGCGCCTAGCGCCTTTCCAGTACCTGCCTGCAGACGGCGACGTGCCTCTGCACCGCGCCGCGATGCGCTGCGCACAAGCGCAGGCCCGCTTCACCCATCGCTGCGCTGCGCGAACGATCGCCGAGCAATGCGACGGCCAGGCGCACGGCATCCCCGGCATCCTGCGCCTGGACGGCGGCGCCGGCGGCGAGCGCAAGCGTGCTCGCCTCGGCAAAGTTGTACATGGAAGGCCCGAACACCACCGGCGTTCCCGTCGCGCACGCTTCGATCAGATTCTGCCCGCCGAGCGGAAGGAACGAGCCGCCGATGATCGCGACGTCCGCGGCCGAGTAATAGAACGTCATCTCGCCCATCGTGTCGCCGAGGAAAAAGCGGTCCTGCGGCCGCGGGCTTTCGCCGCGGCTGCGACGCTGCGCGCTCGGTCCGAGAAGCGCCGCGACTGCGTCGAAGCGCTGCGGGTGGCGCGGCACGAACACGGCGAGCGCGCTGGACGTGCTCGCCGAGAGTGCATCCAGCAGCAGCTTTTCCTCCCCTTCACGCGTACTCGCGAGCATCACCACGGGCCGCCCGAGCGCGGCCCGCCATGCGCGCCCCGCCGCGGCGTGCGCAGCGTCCGGAGTCATGTCGAACTTCAGATTTCCGCACACCGGGACGGGATTTGCACCGAGCGCCGCGAGCCGTGCCGCATCGGCCTCGCTTTGCGCACACGCGGCTGCGAGGGTTGCGAACGCAGGGCGCGTGAGTCCGTCCCATCTCGAGTAACCGCGGGCCGAGCGCTCGGACATGCGCCCGTTTGCCAGCACGACAGGCACCTTGAAGGCTTTGCAGCAGGCAAGCAGGTTGGGCCAGATCTCGGTCTCCATCAGCACCCCGAGGTGCGGGCGAAAGCGCTCGACGAACCTGCGCACCGCACCGGGATAGTCGTACGGCAGCCACGCGCTCGATACGGAGTCTCCATACATCTGCTGCAGCGCATCGCGGCCGGTCGCGGTGGAGCATGTGATCAGCAGCTCGTGACCCGCGAATTCCTGCTGCAACGCCCGAACGAGCGGCGCGGCGGCTCTCACCTCGCCCACCGACACCGCATGGATCCAGAGTACTCCACGTCCGGGCTCGACGCTGTACCGTCCGAAGCGTTCGCCGACTCGCGCGCGGTAGCCGGGCTCCCGCCTTCCGCGCCACCACAGCTTCGCCAGCGCGAACGGCAACAGCAGATAGAGCGCCGCGATGTAGAGCGCGCGCCAGATCACGACAGAGCCTCGAGCGCCGCAGTCACCGCAGCCGGTTGCGGGGGCGTTCCCGCGGCGCCCAGAGTACGCGCGCGCGCGCTTCCGTAGAGTCCGGTCATCGCGGGGTCCGAAGCGCAGAAGATTCCAATCGTCGGGACGCCAAGCGCGGCGCACAAGTGCGTCAAGCCCGTATCGACGCCTGCAGCGCATTGGGCGGCGCGCATCAGCGACGCCAGTTCCTCGAGCGACAGATGGCGCGGCACGACCGCGTCGGGAATCTGGTGCGCGATCGATTCGCAGCGCGCGCGCTCGCTCTCGCTTCCCCACGGCAGCACGCACCGGAATCCACGCGCAGCAAGGTCACTCCCGAGTCTCGACCAGCTTGCGTTCGCCCAGAGCTTTTCAGTCCGGCTGCTCATCGTCAGCAGGATCGCGCAAGGCGAACGCACTTCGATCGGCGGCGCGCCTTTGACGCGCAACGCATAGTCGCATGCGCCGTTCGCGGAATAACCGAGCGCGGCCGCAGCGAGTTGCCGATTGCGCTCCACCGCGTGCCGCCCGCGCGGCACTGCATGGCGAACGTCGTAGAAGAGCGCCGCGAGCGGCTCGCGCAGGCTCGCCCGGTCCATCCCGTGCTTTGCGCCCGAGGCGAGCGAGGAGAGGACGGCGCTCTTCACGAGCCCTTGCGTGTCGACCACGAAGTCGTACGCCTGCGCAGCGAGCGAGCGCCGCAGCGAGCCGATCTCCGACCAGATCGATGGATCCCACAGCGCGCCGCGCCAGCGGCGAACCGCGACCGGAATCACGCGCCGCACATGGGCATGCAGCGCGGGGATTGCAGCGAACGACTCCTCGACCATCCAGTCGATCTCGGCGCCGGGAAATGCGCGCGCCGCGTCGCTGACGGCCGGGCAATGATGGATCACGTCGCCGAGCGAGGAGGTCTTGACGAAAAGGATTCGCGGCACGGAGGGAAAATCGCCCTGCAGCGGTAAAATACCGCCGTTCTTTTCGCCCGATTCTAACCGGAAACCGCATTGGCCCAGCCGCTCTCGGTCGTGCTCGTGGTCCAGGATGCGGCGGCCCTGCTGCCCGCATGCCTAGCGAGCGTCGCATTCGCCGACGACGTAGTGGTGGTCGACTCCGGCAGCAGCGATGGCACGGCGGAGTGCGCTGCACAGCATGGCGCGCGCGTGGTGCGGCGCGATTGGATGGGATTCGGACTGCAGAAGCAATTCGCGGTCGGGCAAGCGCGCAACGACTGGGTGCTCTGCCTCGATGCGGACGAGCGCGTGTCGCCGGAGCTCGACCGCAGTATCCGCGCGGCGCTCGAGGCGCCCGTTTCGCCCGTATACCGGATGCGGCGCCGCAACCGCTTTCTCGGCCGCTGGCTCAAGCACGGCGAAGGCTATCCCGACTGGAGCACGCGCCTGTTCGACCGCAAGAACGCCGCCTGGAGCGACGACCCGGTGCACGAGAAAGTGCTCTATGCAGTGACTCCGGGAACGCTCTCCGGAGACCTTTTGCACGAATCCGCCGAAGACCTCGGCAAGTATTTCCAGAAGCAGAACCGCTATAGCACGATTGCCGCACAGCAGCTGTTCGAGCGCGGACAGAGCGCCGGCGCGCTGCAGCTCATCCTCTCGCCGCTCGTGCGCTTCACCAAGTTCTACGTGATGCGCCTTGGCTTCATGGACGGCGTGCCTGGCCTGGTGCACACCTCGATCGGCAGCCTCGCGAGCTACATGAAGTATGCCAAGCTGATCGAGCTCAACCGGACGCGCGACGCGCGATGAAAGTCCTCGTTACCGGCGTCGCAGGGTTCATCGGGATGCACTGCGCCGAGCGCCTGGCCGCGCGCGGCGACGAGGTGATCGGCCTCGACAACCTCAACCCGTACTACTCGGTCGACCTGAAGCGCGCGCGCCTTGCGCGCGTGAGCGGGCTTGCGGGCGTGCGGCTGCAGGAGCTCGACCTTGCAGATGCGGTCGCGCTCGAACAGCTCGTCGCGGAGACGAAGCCCGAGCGGGTGCTGCACCTCGCAGCGCAGGCGGGCGTGCGATATTCGCTCGAGAATCCCTCCGCTTACATCCAGTCGAACCTGGTCGGCTTCGCGAACCTGCTCGAAGTCTGCCGCCGGCATCCGCCGCAGCACCTGGTGTACGCGTCGAGCTCCAGCGTCTACGGCGCGAACCGGAGAGTCCCCTGGTCCGAGGCCGACGACGTCGACAGTCCGATCAGCCTGTACGCCGCGACCAAGAGGTCGAACGAGCTCATGGCGCATGTCTATAGCCATCTCTTCAGCGTACCGACGACGGGGTTGCGCTATTTCACCGTCTACGGCCCGTGGGGCCGGCCGGACATGTCCCCGATCCTGTTTGCGCAGGCGATCATGCAGGGCAAGCCGATCCGGGTCTTCAATCATGGGGACATGAAGCGCGATTTCACCTACGTGGACGATGTAGTGGAGGGAACGTTGCGCGTGCTCGGGCAGCCGCCCTCGGGCACTCCGCCGTACGCGCTGTTCAACATCGGCAACCACCAGCCGGTGGCGCTGCCCGACTACATCGCGGCACTCGAGGCTGCGCTTGGAAAGAAGGCGGTGACCGAGCTCGCGCCCATGCAGCCGGGCGACGTGCCGGTCACGTATGCGAATACCGAGCGACTCGCGCACGCGACCGGATTTGCTCCGTCGACGCCGCTCGAGACCGGGCTCGCAAAATTTGCTGCCTGGTTCAAGAGCTACTACGGCTATGCCTGAGCGCCTGGTTCCGGTGATTCTGTGCGGGGGCTCGGGCAGCCGGCTCTGGCCGATGTCGCGCAGGCTGCTGCCCAAGCAGTTCCTGCCGCTCGTCACCGAGCACACCCTGCTCCAGGACACCGTGCTGCGCCTGCGCGGGCTCGACGGGTGCGGTGCGCCGGTGGCAGTGCTCAATCAGGAGCATCGCTTTCTGGCGGCAGAGCAACTGCAGGCGCTCGACGTCACGCCGCGTTCGATGCTGCTGGAGCCGATCGGCCGCAACACGGCACCAGCGGTCGCCGCTGCGGCGCTGCTGGTCGCCGCAGAAGAACCCGATGCAGTGCTGCTCGTGCTGCCCGCCGATCACCTGGTCGCCGACGTGCCGGCGTTCCACGCGGCGGTGCGCAAGGCGGCGGCGATCGCCCGGCTGGGGCTGCTCGTGACGTTCGGCATCGCGCCGACGTTTCCCGCGACCGGATTCGGGTACATCGAAGCGGGCGAGCCGATCGCGCCGCACGGCGGCGCTTTCCGCATCCGCCGCTTCGTCGAGAAGCCGGACGCGCAGCGCGCGCAGGCGTTCCTCGCCCAGGGCGGCTATTTCTGGAACGGCGGAATGTTCGCATTCACCGCCGGCGCGTTTCTCGCCGAGCTCGAGCGGCTGCGGCCGGAAATCCTCGCCGCCACGAAGAACGCCATCGCGAATGCCGCCCGCGACCTGGATTTCCTGCGCCTCGATCGCGATGCATTCGCCGCGTGCCCGTCCGATTCGATCGACTACGCGGTCATGGAACGCACCGATCGCGGTGCCGTCGTGCGCGCCGAGATGGGGTGGAGCGACATCGGCTCGTGGTCCGCGTTGTGGGACACCGGAGCGCAGGATGCGTCCGGAAATGTCGCGCGCGGCGACGTGTCGCTGCACGACGCAGCGCGTTGCTATGTCCGCGCCGACGCGCGGCATGTATCGGTTCTCGGCGCCCAAGACCTGGTCATCGTAGAGACCGATGACGCGTTGCTCGTCGCGGCGCGCGACCGCGCGGAAGAAGTGAAGGAGGTCGTCGAGCGGCTCGACCGGCAGCAGCGCAGCGAGCACGTCTCACACACGCGCGTCTACCGGCCGTGGGGATACTACGAGACCGTCGACGAAGGCGTGCGATTCCAGGTCAAACGCCTGATGGTGAAGCCGGGACATGGCTTGTCGCTGCAGTTGCATCGCAAGCGCGCCGAGCACTGGGTCGTGGTCTCGGGCAAAGCCACAGTCACGCGCGGCGACCAAACCGAGACGCTCGAGGAAAACCAGTCGACGTTCATCCCGGTAGGCACGAAGCACCGGCTGCAGAACCTGACCGACGCGCCGCTGTTCCTGATCGAGGTGCAGTCGGGCAGCTATCTCGGCGAGGACGACATCGAGCGGTTCGACGACCGCTACGGGCGGACTTGAAGGTCCTGGCGTTCGCTCTCTACTGATGCACCTGCGCCACTACTTCGTCCAGCTGATGCTGCCACGATCCAAGAGCTAGACCGTACGCGCTCTTCAGCTTGCCGTTATCCAGCAGCGAATTGCGCGGGCGGCGGGCGGGAGTCGGATAGTCCTGCGACGTGATTCCGACAACGCGCACCTGCAGATGGTTGCTTGCCACAATCGCCTCGGCGAAGCCGCGCCAGCTTGTTTCGCCCGATGCAGTCATGTGAAACAAACCTTCAGGCCCGGCGCACCCCAGCATCTCAACGGTCGCCAGTGCGATGGCTGCAGATGACGTGGGCGCACCGATCTGATCGTCGACCATGCGCAGCTCGCTGCGCTCCCGGGCGAGTCGCAGCACGGTTTTTAGAAAGTTGTGTCCCCGCGGCCCGTACACCCAGCTCGTGCGCAGGATCAGATGGCGGCAGCCGCTTCCCTGGATCGCGCGCTCGCCTTCGAGCTTGGTCTTGCCGTAGACGCTCAGTGGTCGTGCCGGGTCGTCCTCGACGTACGGCGTTTTCTTCTCGCCATCGAACACGTAGTCCGTCGAGTAGTGGACCAGGAGCGCCCCGCAGCGGCGCGCTTCTTCGGCGAACACGCCCGGCGCAACTGCGTTGACGGCACCCGCGAGCGC
>Ga0075429_100000387_pt1 | contig 32378 bp, 26 predicted proteins | sample RhiMetdeltSRZDD3_FD_75295 | JGI IMG/M metagenome (GOLD analysis project Ga0075429, IMG submission 75295) | Populus rhizosphere microbial communities from Tennessee, USA - Rhizosphere MetaG P. deltoides SRZDD3 | ecosystem: Host-associated > Plants > Roots > Rhizosphere > Soil | place: USA...
CCGAGCACCTACGTCCGCCTCGGCGAGGTCGGCACCCTGTACCGGCTCGGCAACGGCGCGACCGACTGGGACGTCGCCGAGGCCGACTGCGCCGCCGACGCCGGTGGCACCCACCTCGCCGTGCTCGACGACGTCGCCGAGCTGGCCCTGGTCACGCGCCTGGTCGGAACCGGCGACGCGTGGATCGGCGTCACCAACCGCGTCGATCCGGATCGGTTCCTGACCGTGCTCGGCGACGACGCCGCGGTCCTGCCGTGGCGAAACGGCTTGCCGCCGGGCAACCGCAAGGTCTGCGTCGCGTTGATCGGCCCCGACCGCCTGGTCGACTGGTTCCGCTGCGGCGAGGCGCATCGCTACGTCTGCGAGTGCGACGGCGCCGAGCCGGATCCGGACGCGTTCTGACCGCTTGCCAGCCCCGGGCGTGCGCCCATAGTTCAGGGCAGGAGGGGCGAAAAGGAGGCGACGATGAGCTACGTCGAGGGGTTCGTCATTCCGGTCCCCACGGGAAAGAAGGGGGCGTATCGCGAGATGGCCGCGAAGGCGGCCGCGGTCTTCAAGGAATACGGCGCCACCCGGATCGTCGAGTGCTGGGGCGACGACGTGCCCGACGGAGAGGTCACCGACTTCAAGCGCGCGGTGAAGGCGACGCCGGGCGAGACGGTCGTCTTCTCCTGGATCGTCTGGCCGTCGAAGGAGGTCCGCGACGCCGGCAACAAGAAGGTGATGAACGATCCGCGCATGCAGATGACCAGCGACATGCCGTTCGACGGCAAGCGGCTCATCATGGGCGGCTTCGAGATCCTCGTCGACGTCGGAAGCGAGGTGCCGCGGTGATGGTGAAGCTCGACGTCGCCGGCCTCGAGGCGGCTTACCAGGGCCGCTGAGCCCCGGCGTCGCGCCAGAAGCCGGCGGTGCGGCGGTCGCGCCGCCACGCCCCCGGCGGCGCGCCGGTGAGGGCGCGGATGGCGCGCGTCATGTGCGCCTGGTCGGCGAAGCCGGTCGCCGCGGCGATGGCGGCGAGCGGGTGGCGGGTGCGCACGACCTCGAGCCAGGCGTCGCGCGCCCGCAGCTCGGCGCGAAACTGCCGCGGCGACACGCCGTAGGCGGCGTGGAAGCCGCGCGCCACCGTCTCGCGCGCCACGCCGGTTTCCTCGGCCCAGGTGGCGAGGCGCGCGACGTCGCCGTCGACGATCCCGGCCGCCAGGTCGTCGGGCCAGTCGCGGCGCGGGCGCGCGTGCGGGCCGGTCGCGCTGCGCGCCAGGTGCATCGCCTCGCGCGGGTCGCGCTCGGCGGCGCGCACCACCGCGTCGAGGTCGGCGAGCGGGACGACGCCGCCGAGGCCGTCGACGTCGTCCCACGGCAGGCGCAGGATCGCCGCGCCCGACGAGATCAGCCGGTTGGCGTGGCAGTCGAGCGCGGGCTGGATCAGGAGATCGCCGGCGCAGACGCGGACGCGCCCGGCGTAGCTCACCTGCTCGAAGCAGCCGGCGATCAGCACGATCGCGTACGGCTGCAGGTGGCGATGCCGCGCCAGGTGATAGCCGGGCGCGAGGACTTCGCGGCCGGGCACGATCGTCTTCGGAGGTGTCGGGTCGGTCACGGATCACATTCGTTCAAGACCGCGGCCGCGATCGAAGGTACGCCCGGCGGATGCGTCCCTCGCGCGCGATCGCGCTGTCATTGTTGCTCGGGGCCTGCGGCGGCGCCACCGCCGTCCGCGGCGGCGTCGCCGACCCCGACACGCCGGCGATCCTGCGGGCGCAGACGCAGGCGCTCCTCGACGCCATCGCGGTCGGCGACGCGAAGGTGTGGGACCGCTACCTCGATCCGCGCGTGGTCTACGTCTCGGAGGAGGGGGTGCGCGAGACCAAGGCGAGCCTCCTCGCGCAGCTCCAGCCGCTGCCGCCCGGCGTGTCCGGGACCATCGCGATCGGGCAGTTCGCCGTCGAGGTCCACGGCGACACCGCGGTGGTCGTGCACGTCGACGAGGAGTCCGAGGAGTACTTCGGACACCACCTGACGGCCGCGTACGTCACGACGGCCGTGTGGGTGCGAGGCGCCGCCGGCTGGCGGCTGATCGCCACCCAGGTGCACGCGGCGCTCACCGATCCGCCGGCGATCCAGCTGCCGGCCGAGCAGCTCGACGGGTACGTCGGCACCTACCGCCTGAACGAGACCGTGACCTACACGATCCGCCGCGACGGCGACCACCTCGTCGGCGAGCGGACCGGCCGGCCGCCGCAGCCGCTCGCGGCCGAGGTCCGCGACGTCTTCTTCGTCGCCGGCCAGCCGCGATCGCGCAAGGTCTTCGTCCGCGACGCCGGCGGACGCATCACCGGCCTCGCCGATCGCCGCGAGGGGCGCGACCTGGTCTGGACGAGGAGCCCGCCGGTGCGCTGACCGGGGCGATCCCGGGTGCGCGGCGCCATCGACTCGCGGCGCGAGTTGCGGCAGGTTTGCCGCGATGCCCGACTCGCTCGTCCTCGCTCCGACCTCCGACCCGCGCGTCTTCGTCGCGCCCGACGGCCGCCGCCTGGCGCCGCCGGCCGGCTGGGACTGCCTGCCGCCGGGGGACGCCGGGCTCACGCGCCGGGTCAAGCAGGCGGGACCGTCGTGGCAGGTCGTCGAGCGGCGCGGGCGCAAGGCCTTCTCGAAGGGGCTGTGGGCGCCGAAGGAGCACATCGACGCCGCCCGCCGTGCCCTCGACGCCGAGCGCTCGACCGACGAGTACACCCGCCGGCGCCAGGCCGACACCGCGCGCCGCGAGCGCGCGCAGACCGCGTACGCCGCCTCGTTCGAGGCTGAGGTGCTCGGCTTCCTGCGCTTCTCGCCGCGCTGGGCCGAGCTCGGCCGCGTCCTCGCCGCCCAGGTCGCGGCGCACGCGACGCCGGTCGGCAGCGGCACCGTCGCGCGGACGCAGCGGATCTCGATCGAGGAGCGCGCCGAGGCGGCGGTGATCGCCTGGATGCGCCACCAGACGACGCTCTACGACGACATGGCGGTGCCCCGGGTCAAGGGGGCTCGCCGCGAGCTCCGCCGCGAGCTCGCGGCGATCTCGCGCGGCGTCCTCGCCGCGCACCGCGACGAGCGGCCGCACGCGCCCGCCGCCTGCTCGCTGTGCACCGCCCTCGCCGCCGCACCCCGCAGTTAGCGTTTCCGGCCGTTTCCTGCACTCTGGTACACTCCCGTCGATGGACAGGGGCACCCTGATCGCGGGTCGCTTCGTCGTCGAGGGTCAGCACGCCGCCGGCGGCATGGGGGAGGTGCATGTCGCCACCGATCTCGAGACCGGGCGCCACGTCGCGATCAAGGTCCTGCGCTGGCACGGCGAGTCGGTCGAGGCGCGCTTCGCGCGCGAGGCGTCGGTGCTGGCCGCGCTGTCGCATCCGGGCATCGTCCGCTACGTCGCCCACGGCCGCATGCCGACCGGCAACGCCTACCTGGTGATGGAGTGGGTCGACGGCGTCCTCCTGTCGGATCGCCTCAAGCAGGGCCCGCTGTCGATCGCCGACAGCCTGCTCCTCATGAGCCGGATCGCCGACGCGCTCGCGATCGCCCACGCCCGCCGCATCGTCCACCGCGACCTCAAGCCGAGCAACCTCCTGTGCGAGGCCGGCGAAATCGGCCAGGTCAAGATCCTCGACTTCGGCCTGGCCCGCAACGAGGCGATCGCGCTGCGCGATCTGACCCGGACCGGCGACCTCGCCGGCACGCCCGGCTACATGGCGCCGGAGCAGGCGCGCGGGCTCCACGACGTCGACGCCCGCGCCGACGTCTACTCGCTCGGCTGCGTCCTGTTCGAGTGCCTGATCGGACGGCCGCCGTTCTCGGGCGACCACGTCTACGCGGTGCTGGCCAAGATCCTGGTCGAGGAGGCGCCGCGGGTGTCCGAGCTCCGGCCCGAGGTGCCGCCCGCCCTCGACGATCTGGTGATGCGCATGCTGGCGAAGGATCCCGACGCCCGCCCCGCCGACGCCTTCGATCTCCAGCTCGAGATCGCGCGCATCCGCCCTGGCGACCCGGCGGAGCCGGCGCAGCGCCCGGCCCTCGGCCTCGGCCACGCCGAGCAGCGCGTCCTGTGCGTGATCCTCGCCACCGGCGACGGCCTCGACCTGGCGGCCGGGCCGCGCGAGACGCTGGCGACGACGGTCAAGGCCCACGGCGCCATCCTCGAGTCGCTCGCCGGCGGCTACGTGGCGGTCCTCTCCGGCGTCGCCGGCGCGATGACCGACCTGGCCGCGCGCGCTGCGCGCTGCGCGCTGTCGGTGTCGTCGCACCTGCCCGGCGCGCGCGTCGCGGTGGTGACCGGCCGCGGCGTCGCCCGCCAGCGCGTCCCGATCGGCCCGGCCATCGACGCCGCGGCCCGGCTCCTGGCCCGCCCCGGCGCCGCGACCATCCGGATCGACGAGACCACCGCCGGGCTCCTCGATCCGCGCTTCGAGGTCGCCGAGGTCGACGGCGGGCTCGCGCTCGTCGGCTTCGCCGAGTCGCGCGACGCGGCGCGCACCCTGCTCGGCAAGCCGAGCCCGTTCGTCGGTCGCGAGCGCGAGCTGGCCAACCTGCTCGGGCTGCTCGAGGAGTGCCAGGTCGAGCCGGTGGCGCAGGCGGTGCTGATCACGGCGCCGCCCGGCGGCGGCAAGTCGCGGCTGTGCCAGGAGTTCCTGCGCCGCGCCGAGCAGGGCGGGGCGCCGGTCCAGGTCTGGATCGGGCGCGGCGATCCGATGTCGGCGGGCGCGCCGATGTCGATCGTCTCGCGCATGATCCGGCGCGAGGCCGGCATCCGCCACGGCGAGCCGGCAGAGGACGGCCGCCAGAAGCTCGAGGCCCGCGTCGCCCGCCGGGTGCGCCCCGCCGACGTCGAGCGGGTCGTCACGTTCGTCGGCGAGGTGTGCGGCGTGCCGTTCCCGGATCACGATCGGCCGGCGCTGCGCGCGGCGCGCGGCGACGCCAGCGCCATGGGCGATCAGACGCGGCGCGCCTTCGAGGATCTGGTGGCAGCCGAGTGCGCCGCCGGTCCGCTCATCCTCATCGTCGAGGAGCTGCACTGGGGCGACCTCGGCACCGTCAAGCTGATCGACGCCGCCCTGCGCACGCTGTCGCGGCGGCCGCTGATGGTGGTGGCGCTGGCCCGTCCCGAGGTGAGCGCGCTGTTCCCCGACCTGTGGGCGGCGCGCTCGCTACAGGTGGTGACCCTGCGGCCGCTCACCGATCGCGAGGCGCGCCGCCTCGTCGAGCGGTCGCTCGGGGCGCAGCCGGACGCGGCGACCACCGCCCTGGTCGATCAGGCCGGCGGGAACCCGTTCTACCTCGAGGAGCTGATCCGCGCCGCCTCGCTCGGCCACGACAACCCGGGCACGGTGCTGGCGATGATCGGCGCCCGCCTCGAGGCGTTGCCCGGCGAGCACCGGCGCCTGCTGCGCGCCGCCAGCATCCTCGGCGACTCGTTCTGGCCGGGCGCCCTGCACCGGCTCGTCGGCCGCGATCCGGGCTGGGTCGACAAGGTGATCGCCGAGCTGGTCGAGCAGGAGTGGATGGTGCGTCACGTCGAGTCGGCGCGCGCCGGCGAGACCGAGTACGGCTTCCGCCACGACCTGGTGCGCGAGGCCGCGTATGGCATGCTCACCGACGACGATCGCCGGCTCGGCCACCGGATGGCGGCGGAGTGGCTGGCCGAGCACGGCGGCGCCGAGCCGATGACGATCGGCGAGCACCTGCAGCGCGGCGGCGAGCCCGGCCAGGCGATGGACTGGTTCGCGCGGGCCGCCCGCCAGGCGCTCGACGGCGATCTCGGCGCCGACGCCGCGATCGACCGGGCCCGGCGCGGCCTCGCTTGCGCGGCCGAGCTGCCGGCGACCAGCCCCGACGAGATCGGCCGGCTGCGCGCCATCCTCGCCGAGGCGTACAACTGGATCGGCGCCAACGCCGAGGCCGAGGCCGACGGCCTGGCCGCGCTGGCGCTGGCGGCGCCGGCGACGACGCCCTGGTACGCCGCGGTGTCGCAGATCCTGCGGGCGGCGGGGCGGCTCGGGCACTTCGATCGCGTGGTCGCGCTCGCCGAGCAGCTGCGCGCCGCCGCCGTCGACGACGCCGCCGCGGCGGCGTGGATGCGCGCGGCGGTGGCCGCCTGCGACGTCCTCCTCATCCTCCATGGCGCGCGCAACGATCTCGCGGCCGAGCTCCTGCACGGCATCGAGGAGCGCCTGCCGCGCACCGCCGAGGCCGATCCGTGGCTGCCCGGGCGCGTCGACATCGTGCGCGCCTGGCTCGCCGGCGTGCGCGGCGATCCGTACGGCTTCCTGGTCCACATGCTGCGCGCCACCGGCGAGCTCGAGCGCATCGGCCACCAGCGGCTGGTCTGCCAGTGCCGGCACGACGTCGGCATGATCTGCGCCCGGCTCGGCGCCTGGGACCGCGCCGAGGCGGAGCTGCGCTTCGCGCTGGCCCAGGCCGAGCTGCTCGGGCTGTCGGGGCTGGTGCCGATCGCCGAGCAGAACCTCGCGTTCGTGCTCGCCCATCGCGGTCGGCTCGACGAGGCCGAGCAGCTGGTGTCGCGGTCGATCGACGCCTTCGCCGCGCAGCGTTATCCGCTCATGGAGGCCGCCTCGCGCCGCTACCTGGCCGTGATCCGGCGCGCCGCCGGCGACCTCGCCGCCGCCGAGGTGGAGGTGGAGCGCGCGGTCGCCCTCGACGACGCGCCGACCCCGGTGCGGGCGGCGGCGCTGGGGATGGCGTCGCTGCTCCGCCGCGAGCGCGGCCGCACCGCCGACGCGGTGGCCGCGGCGCGCGAGGGGATGGCGATCCTCGGCCAGCTGGGCGGCATGCTCAAGGGCGAGGCGCTCCTGCGCCTGGCCCTGGCCGAGGCGCTGCACGCCGCCGGCGACGTCGCCGGGGCGCAGGCGGCGATCGCGGCCGCCCGCGACCGGGTCCAGCAGATCGCCGGCCGCATCGGCGATCCGGAGCTGCGCGCGAGCTGCCTGGCCGCCGTCCCCGAGCACGCGCGCATCCTCGCCCTCGCCGCCGCGTGGGCCGGCTCCTCGTAGCCGCTTCAGATGTGCAATCGATTGCCGTGCTGACATCGAACCTGGCGCGTGCGGACGCGGCCGGAACCTCGATTTCCCGCTGGTACTGCGGCGCCCGTCCGGTGGTACGCAGGGGAGCAATCATGTAGTTGACGGTCGCCTCACGCCGGGCGCATTGTCGATTTCGGGCCGGCGCGCGATCGTGCGCACCCGAGGCGGGATCGCCCGCGACGCTGCCCGTCTGGGGGAGTCATGACCTGCGCGCGTTCGCTGGGGATGGTCGTCATTGCGTTTGTCGCATTGACTCATGGCGTGGTGTCGACCGCGACTGCCGATGAGTATTCGGCGGTGAAGCCCAAGCCACCGCCGTACTCGGTCGCCTGGCAGCTGCGCTCCCCCTCCGCCGGCAACTCGGTCCGCTCCGACACCGCGGTCGCGACGTTCGACGCCGCCGAGGGCAGCGGGCTCACGGTGGTGTCGGCGCTGTCCGCCTCGTACAAGGTCACGCCGACCCTGGCGCCGAGCATCCGGGTCGCGTTCATCCACAACGCGCCGCCGATGGGCGAGGCGGCGGAGGCGATGTCGAATCCGGTGGTCGGCGTGACCTGGGCGCCGCCGTCGGCGGTGCCGAGCCGGAAGGTGGCGTTCTTCGCCGGCGTGACCATCCCGATCGGCACCGGTGGCGGCAACGGCGGCGACGTGGCGATGCTCGGCGCCAACAAGGCCGCGGTCGCGGCGCGCTCCGGCATGGACAACGCGCTGTTCGCGATCAACGACACCGCCGTCTCGGTCGGCGTCGACCTCGCGTACATCGCCGATGGCCTGACCGTGCAGGCGGAGGCCACCGTCCTCGAGGCGATCCGGGTGCGCGGCGACCAGGTCCAGGCCGACGCGACCAAGACCAACCTGACCTCCGGCCTGCACGCCGGCTACTTCGTCCTCGACTTCCTGTCGATCGGCGCCGAGCTGCGCTACCAGCGCTACCTGTCGACGCCGTCCTTCGTGGCGGCGACGCCGACGAACCGCGACAACCTGTCGGTCGCCGCCGGCCTGCGCGCCCACTTCGACCTCGGCGACAAGCGCTGGCTCCGGCCCGGCATCGCCTACGCCCGCGGCCTCGACGATCCGATGACCGGCGCCGGCTACAGCGTCGTTCAGGTCGACGTGCCGTTCGCGTTCTGATTTCTCAGCGCGCTCCGGCGGGGAGCTGCCCCGGGGCCCCGCGTGCTCGGGCGTTCCGCCCTGCGCCGCGATCCCTGCCCCTCGCCTCCGCGCGCGAGTACGCTTGCGAGGTGGACGCCCTCGTTTCAACCGCCTGGCTGGCCGAGCATCTCGATGACCCCGCGCTCGTCCTCTGCGACGTGCGCTGGTACCTGAAGGGCAAGGTCGGCCGCGACGAGTACCAGCGCGGCCACATCCCGGGCGCCCAGTTCGTCGACCTCGAGCGCGAGCTGTCGGCGCACGACCGCGGCGGCCCGGGCCGGCACCCGCTGCCGTCGGCCGCGCAGATGGCGGAGGTGCTGTCGCGCCTCGGCGTGACCCGCGACTCGATCGTCGTCGGCTACGACGACGCCGGCGGGTCGATCGCGGCCCGCCTGTGGTGGCTGCTCGACTACTTCGGCCTGGGCAACGGCCGCGTCCTCGACGGCGGCATCACCGCCTGGATCGCCGAGGGCCGGCCGCTCGAGACGGCGACCGCGGCCCGCGCGCCGGCGCCCGCGCTCTCCCTGGCACCGGCGCCGGGGCGGGTCGTCGACGCCGCGGCGGTCGACCGGCTGCGGACCACCGGCGCCGTCCTCGTCGACGCCCGCGCCCGCGAGCGCTACCGCGGCGCGGTCGAGCCGGTCGACGCCCGCGCCGGCCACATCCCCGGCGCCCGCAACGCGCCGCACGTCGAGAACCTCGACGCCGGCGGCCGCTTCCTCGCCCCCGGCGAGCTGCGCGACCGCTACCGCGCCCTCGGCGCCCTCGACGCCGACACCGTGGTCGCCTACTGCGGCTCGGGGGTGACCGCGTGCCACGCGATCCTCGCCCTGTCGCTGGCCGGCCGCGACGACGTCCGGCTCTACGAGGGATCGTGGAGCGACTGGTCGCGGGATCCGGACCGGCCGCTCGCCACCGGCGACGAGTAGCGCGCGGCTTCGATTGCCCGCGCCAGCGACCGGGTCGCCGCGCGCATCGTCGACGGCGGCACGCCGCCGAAGCCGAACACCAGCCCCGACCGCCGCCGGCGCCCGAGGCCGTAGCTCGAGATCGCGCCGACCTCCACACCGAGCCGCGCCGCCTCGGCGGCGACCCGGCGGTCGGAGACCGGCACGCGCAGCGACGCGACCAGCTGCATCCCGGTGTCACACGCGGCGGGCGCGAGGAGGTCGCCGCAGTCGGCGGCGAGCGCCGCTGCCAGCGCCTCGCTGCGCTCGCGGTAGGCCGCGCGCATCCGACGCAGGTGGGTGGCGAAGTGGCCGTCGGCGAGGAAGACGGCGAGCGAGGCCTGGTCCATCGCCGACGCCGGCGCCGGCAGCGACGCCCGCGCCGCCGCGAAGGTGTCGACCACGGCCGGCGGCACGACCACGTAGCCGATGCGCAGGCCGGGGAACATCGACTTGCTGAAGGTGCCGACGTAGACGACACAGCCGGCCTCGTCGAGGCCGTACAGCGCCGTCAGCGGCCGCCCGCGGTGGTGGAACTCGCTGTCGTAGTCGTCCTCGATGACGACGGCGCGGGCGCGCGCCGCCCAGCGCAGGAGCGCGAGCCGCCGCGGCAGCGCGAGCGTGACGCCGAGCGGGTACTGGTGCGACGGCGCCAGCAGCACCGCCCGCGCCCGCGGCGCCCGCGCGATGCCGGCCGCCACGTCGAGGCCCTGGTCGTCGACCGGGATCGGGACCGGCCGCGCGCGCGCCCCGATCACGGCGCGACGGGCGCCGAGATAGCCGGGGTCCTCGACCCAGACCGCGTCGCCGGGATCGACCAGGAGGCGCAGGATCTCGTCGAAGCCGGGCTGGGTGCCGGTGGTGATGAAGACCTGGTCGGCGGCGCAGCGGACGCCGCGGGTCGCCGTGACGTGGGCGGCGATCGCCTCGCGCAGCACCGGCAGCCCGGCGGCGTCGGCGCCCTCGAGGAGCGCCGCGCTCGCGCGCGCGTGGCAGCGGGTCGCGATGCGCGCCCACAGCGCCACCGGGAAGAGATCCAGCGCCGGGACGCCGGGGCGAAACGCGCGCGGGGCGGTCCCGACCGGCGGCGTCCCCGACGGGCCGGCGCGCAGGGCGCGCGCGACCCGCGAGATCCGCGGCGGCCGCGCCGGCGGCGGCGGCGGCGCGTCGCGGGCGCCCAGCCGGGCGCCGAGATCGACCGGCAGCTCGGGCGCGACGCGCGTCGACGACGCCGCGCGCGTCACCACGTAGCCCTCGGCGGCGAGCCCGTCGAGCGCCTGCAGGACGGTGACCCGCGCCACGCCGAGGTCGCGCGCGAGCTGCCGCGACGACGGCAGGCGCGCCCCCGGGGCCAGCTCGCCGGCGAGGATCCGGGCGCGCAGGCCGTCGAAGATCTGGGCGTGGAGCGGGGCGGCGGCGCGCGGGTCGAGCGGCAGCAGGACCGAGGCGACCCGGGCCCGACGGGCCCGCGCGATCTGGTCTGGTCGATTCACCATGAAGTGGCACTGGTGACCATACCAGCTGCGCGCCATGGTGCGCGGGTGACGAGCGCAGCCACCCGCACCACCGGCTATCTCCACGGCTACACCGACGAGGAACGCGATCGCCTGCGCGTCCAGGCGCGCGCCCTGGCCCGCTGGGTCCATCGCGACCTGCCGTACGCCGGCCGACGGCGCCTGATCGAGGTCGGCTCCGGCAACGGCGCCCAGCTCGAGCTCCTGCTCGAAGCCTTCCCCGGGCTCCACGTGACCGGCGTCGATCACGCCGCCGAGCAGCTGGCCGCCGCCGAGCAGCTCCTCGGTCCGTCCGGCGAGGGGCGGTGGCGCCTGGTCCGCGCCGCCGCCGAGCGCCTGCCCTTCGCCGCCGGCGACTTCGACGCCGCGTTCCTGTGCTGGATCCTCGAGCACGTCGCGTCGCCGGAGGCGGTGCTCCGCGAGCTCCACCGCGTGCTCGCGCCGGGCGCGCCGGTGGTGGTCACCGAGGTGATGAACGGCACGCTCCACCTCGATCCGCCGGCGCCGTGCACGATGCGCTACTGGGACGCCTTCAACCGGCACCAGCGCGCGCTCGGCGGCGATCCGTACGTCGGCGCCCGCCTCGGCCACCACCTCCATCACGCCGGCTTCCGCGCCATCGAGACCGGTCTCGCCGACGTCATCTTCGACGACCGCGATCCGGCCGCGCGCGCCGCCATCTGCGACACGTTCGAGGAGCTCCTGCTGTCGGCCGCGCCCGGCCTGCGGGCCGCCGGCGCCATCGACGGCCGCGACGTCGACGGCATGCGCGCCGAGGTCGCCGCGCTCCGCAGCGGCGACGGCGGCGTCTTCTTCTACGCCTTCGTGCAGGCGCGATGCGCGGCCTGATCGCAATCGTCGCGGTCGCGCTCGCCGGGTGCGCGCCGGCGCCGGTGCGCACCGAGCCCCCCGCGCCCGCGCCCGCGCCGGCCCGCGACGGCCAGCGCGACTTCGACTTCGAGATCGGGTCGTGGACGACGCGCCTGTCGCGGCGGCTGCGTCCGCTGACCGGCTCGAGCACCTGGGTCCGGTACGAGGGGACGACCGTGGTCCGCACGATCTGGGACGGCCGCGCCAACCTGGTCGAGCTGGTCGTCGACGGCCCGGCGGGCCGCATCGAGGGGCTCAGCCTGCGGCTCTACGATCGCGAGTCGCGGCAGTGGAGCCTGCACTACGCCCGCAACGGCAGCGGCGAGATGAGCCCGCCGGCGGTCGGCCACTTCGCGAACGGCCGCGGCACGTTCTACAGCCGCGAGACCCTCGATGGCCGGCCGATCCTCGTCCGCTTCGTGATCTCGGACATCACCGAGACATCGTGCCGGTTCGAGCAGGCGTTCTCCGCCGACGACGGCGCGACCTGGGAGGTCAACTGGATCGCGGTCGACACCCGCGCCGAACGTTAGGGAATATCGACCCAGACCTCGGCGGTGAAGATGCCGCTCCGCTGCTCGCGCTCGGCCAGCGTCTTCGCGATCGTCGCGATCGTGCGCTCCGGCTGGACGCTGGCGAGGGTGGCGCCGGCGCGGGTGACCGTGATCGGCTGGTCGAGATCGGTCATCTCGTCGGTGAGCCGGATCGCCAGGCGGTGATGGGTCGCGTTCTCCACCTCGAAGTTGGACCCGGAGCGGGACACCCAGAACTGCATGCCGCTGACCGCCCACTCCTCCTCGACCGCCAGCCAGTAGAAGCGGGCGTGGGCGACGTCGTCGTTCACCCACACGACCTTCTCCGGCAGCGGCTTGCGCGTGAACATCGCCATCCACGGCACGGCGACGGCGTCCTCGAGGTCCATCCAGTGGCCCTTGCCGTCGTGGAGCTGCAGCTCGTGCACGTAGCCGTCGGCATCCGTCTGCTGGAGCTGATCGAGCGTCGCCTTCCACTCGGTCAGCTTGGCGTTGCGCATGTAGGCGTCGTCGAGGGCGCCGACGTGGCCGGTGAAGCCGATGTTACGCAGCGGCAGCGGCGACGCGTCGTTGGGGTGGCCGGCCATCATCGCGGCCGCGGCCCAGCGATCGGCCATGCGCGGCGCCAGCTGGTAGACGCCGTCGCCGCCGGCCGAGTAGCCCATCACGTAGACCTTGTTCGGGTCGACGCCGGCGAACGCGACGTGGTTCGCGATCAGCCGGTCGAACAGCGGGTCGATGTGACCTTGATGCCACAGGTTCCACTCGTCGGTCGGCGCGCGCGGGGCGAGGTAGATGCCCTCGGCCGGCTGGTACAGCGTGATCTGGTTCTGCCACTGCTGCTCGTTGACCTCGGGCGGCGCCTGGCCGCCGCCGTGGAGCGAGATGTAGAGGCTGTGGCCGCCGGCCGGCGCGTCGCCGAAGGTCCGGAAGTCGTACTTCATCGTCTTGCCGGCGGCGGTGACCGTCTTGGCGGTCAGCTCGGCCTGGCGCTCCGGCTCGATGCGCGCGCGCAGGTCCTCCCACAGCAGGTCGGCGGCCGTCTCGGCGTCCTCCCGGGACAGCGCCACGGTCGCGAACGGCTGGTCCTGGATCGGCGGTCGCTCCGCGGCCGGCTCCGACAGGTAGTCCCGGAGATCGTCGAGCGGGCCCGAGCTTCCGCAGGCCGCGACGGCCAGCATCGAAAGGGCGACGAGCGCGACGCGTATGCGATGCAGCTGCATGGAGCCAGCTAGCGCGAGCCGCTCCCGCGAGGCAAGCGCCCGACCACGACGCTCGCTAACAGGCGCCGTGGCGGGCCCGGTTGCGCTGCTGCCGGCACCGAAAGGAGCAATGATGAGGTCCACGATGGTCGAGCACGGGAACCTGGTGTGACATGCCGCCCCGCGAGCCCACCCTGAAGCGAGCGGCCAACCCGATGCCGGCCTACGTGCGCGCCGCGCTGGTCGACCGCGGCCTCCTCGCCGCGTACCGGAGCCGCCCGCCGTACCAGCGGAACGACTACCTGGGCTGGATCGGCCGCGCCAAGCAGGAGCCGACCCGCCAGCGCCGCCTCGCCCAGATGCTCGACGAGCTCGCCGGCGGCACGCGGTACATGAAGATGGCGTGGTCGCCGATCAAGGTGCGGCGGCCCGCGAGAAAGGCCCAGCCATGAGCGTTCCCGCTCTGCTTCGTGGAGCGCGGCACCGAGCTCACCGGGCGGCGCTGAGACCGTACTCTGCCGCACCGTCGCGGTCGCGGTCGTGATAGCGGTCGCGGATGCGCGCCCCTCCGCTGGTCACGCTACTCGTCGCGGCCTGCAGTTCTGGTCACGGTCGCGAGGTACCCAGGGTGCCGGCGCAGCCGGCCGCCGCCCCGGCGTCGCCGGCAGCGACCGCGGCTGCCGCCAGCGACTCGCCGTCGCACCTCGGCATGGTGCTCCTGGCGTCGCCGATCCTGCCGACCGCCGACGCCGTGATCGCGGCCTATGCCGACATCGCCGGCGCCGCGGCACCGCTCACGCTCGCCGACAGGAATGACGTGACGCTCATCTTCGACGTCGGCATCGACGAGACTGCCATCGTGGCGCTCATGCCGGCGCCGGTGCCTGACGGCGAGGCCGACGACGCCGCGCGGTTCAGCCTGTCGGGACACGCCGGCTGGAAGCTGCCCGCGCACCGCGCTCATCTCATCGTGCGCGTCAGCGGCCCAGAGGGACGGGCTCCCATCGCCGTACTCCGCGATGCGACCCATGTCCTGGCGGCGATCACGAAGGCGAGCGACGCCGTCGGCGTCTACGTCGGCGCGGCCAGTGCGACCCACGAGCCGTCCTTCTACGTCGACACCGCCCGGCGCACGCAGACGCCGGTGATGCTATGGAACGGGTTCAGCCTCGCGCGCGAGCCGGATGGCCGGCTGAGCCTCCTCAGTCTCGGGATGAAGTCACTCGGGCTCAAGGATCTCCTGTTGACGGCGCCGCCGGCTCAGGGGCCCGCGGCGTTGGAGTACTTCTTCATGCTCCTCGCGTACGTCGCGGATCGAGGCGAGGATCTGCCGGACGGCGACACCGTCGGACGGACCGAGGAGGAGGTCCTGCCGGTGCGCCACGTCCCATCGCCGCTCGGCGACGGGCGCACGGTCTGGCGAGTCGACATGCCGTGATGTGAGGGGGCGTTACTCCGCCGAGCTGGGGCCGTTCGGGTTGTTGGGGGACAGGCAGCGCGCGCCGGCGGGCATGACGACGCACTCTCCGAGGCAGCAGGCGTTCGCCTCGCGGGGGCAGACCCGGTTGCTGCAGCGGAGCTGATGGTGGCGGCTGAAGGTCGCCACGCCGTCGCCGTCACCGTCGGCCGCGATCTCCTGCCCCGCCCAGTACGGGTCGTCGGCGTCGGCCTCGGACGCGACGTCGGTGATGCCGTCGGCGGGGTCCGGATCGGCCGGCTGATCGACGGCGCAGCCGGCGGCGATCAGGGCGGCGAGAAGGGCGAGGAGGGAGAGGAGGGCGATGCGGGCAGGGGAAGTGATGGACGTACGCATGAAAGGACTCCGTGTTGGGTCCCGCCCGTTGAGCAACCCGCGTGCCGCCCGTGTGCCGGATGCGCCACCGTCGCACGCGCAGCGATCTCGTCTAGTTGCCGCTCGCATCGCCCCGCGCGCGGCCGCCGACGCGTGGCCGGCCGCGGCCCGGCCACCCGCCGCCCTCGGTCCAGGCCCGCGTCGTCCGCTATGCTGCGCGCGTGATCGAGCCGCCCGAGGTCGCCGTCGTCGGAGTGGGCGCGATCGGCGGCGTGTGCGCGGCGGCGCTGGCGGCGGCGGGCCGCGCCGTCGTCTGCTGCGTGCGCACGCGGTTCGACGCGCTGGTCGTCGAGGGCCCGGGCGGGGCGATCCGGTGCGCGCCGCGGGTCGCGACCGACCCGGGGCAGGTGCGACCGGCGCGCTGGGTCGTCGTCGCGACCAAGGCGCACCAGACCGACGGCGCCGCCGCCTGGCTGGCGCCGCTCGCCGCCGGCGGCGCCCGTGTGGCCGTCCTGCAGAACGGGGTCGAGCAGGTCGCGCGCCTGTCGCGCTGGCTCGACGCCGATCGGATCGTGCCGGTGGTGGTGGCCTGCCCGGCGACCGCGATCGCGCCCGGGCACGTGATCCAGCGCGCCGCGGCCCGGTTCACGGTCCCCGACGACGCCGGCGGCCGCGAGCTCGCGGCCCTGTTCGCCGACACCGCGATCGCGATCGAGCGCACCGGCGACTGGCCGACCGCGGCCTGGCGCAAGCTCTGCTCGAACGTGACCGGTGGCGCCCTCGCCGCGCTCGCCGGCGCGCCGGTCCGCGAGGCGCGACACCCGCGCCTTCGCGACCTGGCGCTCGCCCTCGCCCACGAGTGCGCCGGGGTAGGCCGCGCCGAGGGGGCGGACGTGCCGGCGTCGTTCGCCGACGAGGTCGCGGCCGAGGCGATGGTCTCGTCGGGGGCGCCGTCGACGCTGGTCGATCGACGGCACCGCCGGCCGCTCGAGGTCGACGCTCGCAACGGCGCGGTCGTGCGGCTCGCGCTGCGCCACGGCATCGCGACCCCGGCGAACGCCCGCGCCGCCGCGCTCATGGCGCGCGCCCACGGCGATCCCGACCGCGATCTGCTGCCGGAGCTGGCGACCGCCCTGTGAGCGCACCGCGGTCTGGTGCGCCGCGGCCGGACGCCGACGCCGCGGCCCCTCGCGCCGCACCTGGGCCCGGCAACAGTGCGCGGCTACAGCGATATCGCGCGTGAGCCCCGTGGCACCGGCGCTGCAATGCGCACCTTCGAAACAGGAGGGGTGCAATGCGACTCTCGGCCTGGCTTACGACGTGGGTGGGTGTCGTTGTCGGTGTGGCCTCCGGGTGCGATCTCGAGGTGGACGGCGCGAAGCCGCCGGATGCCGGGCCACCGGCGACCGACGCGCCGCCGCCGCCGCCGTCCGATGACGCGGCGCCGACCCCGGATTCCGGCCCGCCGGTCCCGCGCGTGCGCATCGTGGCCTATCTGCCCAACTGGAGCGGCAGCTACGGCGACTGGGCGCGGCGGATCGACTTCGCGAAGATGACCCACCTCAACCTCGCCTTCGCGACCCCCGACGGCAACAACGACTGGAGCATGGGCGCTGACGACGACGACGTGCGCGCGCTCGTCGCGGCCGCCCACGCCGCCGGCACCCAGGTCCTGGCGTCGCTGGGCGGCGGCGGCGGCGATCAGCGGGTCATCGCCCGCTACCGCGACGCCGGCAACATCGGCCCGCTGGTCGACAAGCTCGCCGGCTTCGTGTCGAGGCTCGGCCTCGACGGCGTCGACATCGACATCGAGGACCCGAACAACATGGGACAGAACTACTCGAGGTTCGTCGACGCGACCGTCGACGCGCTCCGGCCCGACGGCAAGCTCGTCACCGCGGCGGTCGCCCAGTACCTGCAGGACAGCATGGCCGACGAGACGCTGCACACGTACGACTTCGTCAACGTCATGGTCTACACGAACTACGACGACAGCGTGGACCAGCTCCGCTTCTACACCGAGGAAAAGCACGTGCCGGCGGACGAGGTCACCCTGGGCGCCGCGTTCTTCGGCACCGACAACAACGGCGGCTACTACGGCTACTCCGACATCCTGCGCGCCGACGGTGAGGCCTGGACCCGCGACCAGGCCAGCATCGGGGGCCGGACCGTGCACTACACCGGTGTCGAGTCGATGAAGCGACTCGCGGAGTACTCGAAGGGCTTCGGCGGGATCATGTTCTGGGAGCTGTCGCTGGACGTCGAGGGAACCCATTCGCTGTACCGGGCCATCCAGGACACGATGTGAGGCCGGCCATGCGCGTCTCGACACGATGTCTCGCCGCGGCATGGCTCGTGGCCGTCGCGGCCTGCGATCTCGACCTCGGACCCGGCGGGCCGCCGCCCGCGACCGGCGACGCGTCGGCGCCCGACGGGACCCCACCCGACGGCGCGCCGCCCGCCGACGCCCCGGTCGCGCAGCGGTTCAGCGTCCTCGCCTTCTACAATGGCACCTACGACCCGGCGCACATCGCGTTCGTGCACGAGGCGATTCCCTGGTTCGAGCAGCGAGCCGCGGAGCACGACTTCGCGTTCGAGTCGACCACCGACTGGAGCCGCCTGAACGCGACCGATCTCGCCGCCTACCAGGTCGTGATGTTCCTGGACGATTCGCCGCCGCCGGGGCAACAGGCCGCGTTCGAGGCGTACATGCGGCACGGCGGCGCCTGGTTTGGATTCCACGTCTGCGCGTTCAACACTGATCCATCGAGCTGGGACTGGTACCACAACCAGCTCCTCGGCACCGGCGCGTTCCACAACAACACCTGGGGACCGACGACGGCGGTGCTGCGCGTCGAGGACCGCACCCACGCGGCCACCGCGCACCTGCCGGCCACATTCACGTCGGCGGTCAGCGAGTGGTACAGCTGGGACCGCGACCTGCGCGCCAACGCCGATATCCGGATCCTCGCGGCGGTCGATCCGGTCAGCTTCCCGCTCGGCACCGATCCGGATCAGTCGTGGTACGACGGCTACTTCCCGATCCTGTGGACGAATCGCAACTACCGGATGCTGTACGCGAACTTCGGCCACGACGGGATGAACTACCAGACCAACACGCCGACGTCGTCGACGTTCGACAGCGAGGAGCAGAATCGCTTCCTCCTCGATGGGCTCCTGTGGCTGGGCGGCCGCGCGGGGGCGCCATGAGAGGCGCGGGCGCGCTGATCGCCGCCTGTCTCGCCGCGGCGTGCGGCGAGAGCGCGCTGCAGCCCGACGCCCCGGCCGCGAGCGCCGACGCCGCGCCGGACAGCGCGGCCGATGCGGCGCCCGACTCGCCGCCGGACGCCGACGACGGCGAGGCGCGTCGCGCGGTGCTGGCGCTGATGGAGCGGGTCGCCGACTGGCAGATCTTCCAGCTCGAGGGCAACAGCGCCTCGACCTGGGAGGAAGCCACGTTCTACGCCGGCCTGGTCGCGACCTACACGTCCACCGGCGAGCTGCGCTTCTTCGAGGACCTGTTCGACTGGGGCGAGCGCAACGGCTGGACCCCGCGCGTGGATCGCATGCACCCGGACAACCAGTGCGCCGGGCAGACCTACCTCGAGCTCCACCTGCTGGACGGCGTGCCGGCGCACCTGGGCGGCACGCGACAGGTCATGGACCAGGCGCTGGCGCAGGACCGCCGCGGCCGCGACGTCTGGTGGTGGTGCGACGCGCTGTTCATGGCGCCGACGGTCCTGGCCCGCCTCGGCGCCGCGACCGACGACCCGGCGTACGCCGCCGCGCTGCACGCGAAGTGGTGGGACGTCCGCGACGCGCTCTACGATCCCGACGAGGATCTGTTCTTCCGCGACGCCAGCTACCTGCGCGCGCGGTGCCCGAACGGCGCCAAGATGTTCTGGTCGCGCGGCAACGCGTGGGTCGTCGCCGGCACCGTGCGCGTCCTGCAATACCTGCCCGCCGACGACCCGCAGCGCGGCCGCTACGTCGAGCTGCTGCGCCGGATGGCGGCGCGGCTGGCGAGCCTGCAGCGCCCCGACGGCTTCTGGTCGTCGTGCCTGACCGACGCGGCCGCCTATCCCGAGCCGGAGACGAGCGGCACCGCCGGGTTCGTGTACGCCATGGCGTGGGGCGTCAACGAGGGCCTCCTCGATCGCGACGCGTACCTGCCGGTGATCCGTCGCGGCTGGCGTGCGCTGGTCGGCGCCGTCGACGACCGCGGCAAGCTCCACTGGGTGCAGAAGGTCGGCTCCGCGCCGGCGACGACGATCTCCGACGACACCCGCCCGTACGGCGTCGGGTTGTTCCTGCTCGCGGCCAGCGAGGTGGCGCGGCTCGCCGCCGATCTCGAATGACGGCGAGGCTAGTCGCGGCCGTCGCACACCACGTCCTCGAGCAGCCGTTGCTCCTCGGCGAAGACCTCGAGCGCCGCCTCGCCGGCGCGGTTGGTCGACAGCGACACCACGATGCTGCGCGCGCCGTCACCGCTGATCGCGCTGCGCGTCGAGTAGCCCAGCGTGTCGCCGAAGTGGGTCCACAATGTCTCGCCGCAGCGGCTCGGGAACGCCATGACGCCGAGGCCGTAGCGCAGGCCCGGAAAGACCTCCTGCAGCGGCGTGGCGAGCACGGTGCGCTCCATCTCCGCCATCTCGGCCGGGCCGAGGAGCTCGCCGGTTCGCAGCGCGCGCCAGAACCGCGCGAGGTCGTCGGTCGTCGTGACCAGGCTGCCGGCGGCGTCGGCGAAGGTCTGGTTCTGGAGCGTCACGTCGACCAGCGCGCCACCGTCGACGAACTGCTCGTACCCGCGCGCGTGCGGGCCGGGCAGGTCGGGGTCGTCGCCCGGATCGGTCGTCAGCCGCAGCTCGAGCGGCGCAAGGATGCGCGCACGCACCTCGTCGCGCCAGTCGCGGCCGGTGGCGCGCTCGATGATCATGCCGGCGAGGACGTAGTTCGTGTTCGAATAGCTCCACGCCGCCCCCGGTGCGAAGTCCGGCGGGTGGCGGGTGGCGATCGCGACCAGGTCGACCGGCTCGTGGTGATCGAGCCGGTGCTCCGCGTAGCGCTCGGGAGTGATCGTGCTGAAGAAGTCGATCGTGTAGTTGTAGATGCCGCTCGTGTGCTGGAGCAGGTCGCGGATCGTGATGCGCGTGGCATCGAGGCCGTTGCCCGCGACCACGCCCGGCAGCCAGGTGTCGACGCTGTCGTCGAGCGAGACCCGGCCCTGCGCGACGAGCTGGAGCATGACGACCGCCACGAACGTCTTGGTGGCGCTGCCCATGCGGAACCGGGCGTCCCACGGCACCGGTGCCGCGCCGTCCGTGTCTGCCCGCCCGCTGCGCGCGAGCGCCCGCTCGTCGTCGACGTCGACCTCGGCCAGGACGCCGGTGATTCCCGCCGCCTCGAGCGCGTCGAGGTGGTCCTGGACCTTCGCCATCAGCGGGCTGTCCTCGAGCGGGACGCAGGCGCCGACGGTTGCGGCGACAGTGACGGCCAGCGCAGCCGCGCGGAGAGAGAGGGCGTATCGCATGGGCAGGCTCCTTTGCCCCGCTCCAACACGGCAGCGCGCCGGATCTGTCACCGCCGGCGGACGCGCGCATGCACCTCGGCGCAGGCTCGCAGCCGTTTTTCGCGTTGCAGCGCCTGGCCGACGAGCGACAATGAGGCGTGGCCGAGGACATCCAGTGGCGCTTCGAGATGTCGCGAGAGGTCCTACCCCGGCTCCAGCAGAGCCTCGAGTGGGCGCTGCAGCGCCAGAACCAGCGCATCGTCCAGGCGCTGCCGACCGAGCGGCGGCCGCTGGCCGAGCGCCAGCGGCTCGTGACCCGGCTCGCGGTCGCCGGTCTCCTGATCATGGTGTTGCTCTACCTCCTCGATCCGGCGGGGTTCCTTCGATCTCCCGGGATGTTCGTCATCGCGTTCCTGTTCGTCGGCGGCCTCGTCGCGGCGAGGTTCCTGCCACAGATCCGGGCCTGGTCGCGCCGCACGGCGGGCTCGATGCTCACCGCGCAGGCGGCGCGGACCTTCCGCAGCGTCGAGAAGCAGGCGCCCTACACGATCGAGTACCGGCTGTCGGGCGATCACCTCGAGGCGCGCGTCGAGAAGCTCAAGCTCGTCCGGCAGCTCGATCTGCGGGCGGCCGCCCGCGTCCTGTACACCCCCGACGCGCTGTTCGCGTTTCGCCGTGACCGCGCGGCGGCGCCGTTCCGCTTCGTCTACACGCCCGGCGACGACGAGCGGTCCGCGCTCCTCGCGGCGTTCGCGCGCTGCGGCGTGACCGCCGAGCCGATCGAGGGCGACGTCGACGGCTACGTGGCGCCGATCGCCACGGCGCGCGTGCACCGCGAGTAAGAATGGCTAGTAGAACCCGCATTCTCGTCCTGCTGTCCGCGGCAATCGTGCTCGCCATCGCCCTCGGCGGGGGTGTGCGTCGATGCAAGCCATCTGCGTTCATGCTGCCAAATGAACGGAGAGCGCGGGCGAGCGTCGTGCAGATCCTGTTCTTGCGCGGACGAATCCTGATCCGCAACGAGCGCTCCGATCTCTTTGCGTCTGACGACGACGGCAACTCGTGGCGCGCGTTGTCGGATAAGCCCGAGACGTTGAGCGTCGCGAACGGTAACGACCTCTGGGGTGCGCACGGGTGGCCGGGACGCCATGAAGGTCCGAGCGCTCGCATCTGGTACTCAGCGGACCGGGGGGAGACGTGGTCGAGAACGGAAATCGAGCTGCCGAAGGATCGCAGCGAACCTCTATTTCCCCGACTACCGGCAGCGTTCGTCCACGAGCCGGGCGATCCGCCATTGCTTCTCATGTCGGACTTTCAGCTCGTGCGCCCGGAGCTCGTGGCGAGGTCCTCCACATGGAAGAGGCTGGGTTCGCCCATCCCAGGCCTCCGTCCCTCGCGCGGCACGATCGACTCCAGCGCGGCCGGGCGACAGTATCGAGGTTCAATCTACGTCGCGTCAGCCGGGTCCATCTTCTTCTCCGGTGACGAAGGGGTGACGTGGGCGATGCGCCCTGTTCACTCGTTCATGGACGCGCAGATCCGGTGCCGAGCATCCGCCTGCTACGCACTGCTGATGCAGCTCGGGTCGGAATGGAACGGCCTCGTGACGACACCGGCGGGGACGAACGACTGGACGTCGTCTACCACCTTCGACCTGGCTACGGTCGCGCGCGCGCTGACCGCCGATGGTCGCCACGGAGCGGTCAAGCGCTTCGGCGCCACAGCCATGGTCCCGACGGACGACGGCGTCTACGTGGCAGGCATCGTCGATGCCGGGGAACAGGCGTGGGGCGCTGTGCTGCTCGTGGATCGCGACGGTGCGATCACGAGTGTTGGCCACGGCGTTCCAGAGGGTCTCTGGGTCCTGGAGCAGGCGCCCGATGGAACCCTGTGGGCCGGTGGCCGGGGTGCGTATCGACTGCAGGGTGGTCAATGGGTCAGCACGTGGTCCGCCTCGAACTGAACGTTGGCTCGGGTGGACCGGCGCCGTCCGTGTGGCGGACGTCATGCTACGTTGCGCGTCGACCATGGCCCCGGTCATCCCCGATCCGCGCCGCATCAAGGCCTTCGCGAGCGAGGCGGCCTTCGAGAAGTGGCTCGCCGCGCATCACGACCGCGAGCCGGAGATCTGGATCAAGATCCACAAGAAGGCGTCGGGGCTGGCCTCGATCACGGCGGCGCAGGCGCTCGAGGTCGTCCTGTGCTGGGGCTGGATCGACGGCATCCGGAAGGCGCTCGACGAGCGATCGTTCCTGCAACGCTACTCGCCGCGCGGGCGCAAGAGCCGGTGGAGTCAGATCAACCGCGATCACATCGCTCGGCTCGTCGCCGCCGGCCGGATGACGGCGCACGGCCAGCGCGAGGTCGACGCCGCGAAGGCCGACGGCCGCTGGGACGAGGCCTACGCGCCGATGCGCGCCACCACCACGGCGACGGTCCCCGACGACCTGCGCGCCGCCATCGAGGCGAATCCGCGTGCCCGCAAGACCTTCCGCGCGCTCGGCAAGCGCGACCTGTTCGCGCTCGCGTTCCGGACCAACGCCATGAAGACGCCGGCGGGGCGCGCGAAGAAGATCGCGGAGCTGGTCGACAAGCTGGCCCGCGGCCTGAACGCCGCCGGCCACGTTCCGGCGCGGCCGGCGCCGAAGGCCGCCGCGGGCGCGCCTACCGCGCGGAGACGGTCAGCTGGTAGTCGTCGTTCAGGAGGCCGCGGCCGTAGCGCACCACCTTGATGCGTGGTTCCAGCACGCCGGCTCCTCGCGGCTGCAGTAGCCACTTTGATCTCGCACGAGCCACAGGTGAGCGCCGCCAGGGTTCCGCCGGACCTACTTGCCGCCGATGAACTCGAGGAGCGCGCTGTTGAGCTCGTCGGCGTGGGTCCAGTTCAGGCCGTGCGGGGCGCCCTTGAGGACGACCAGCTTGCTGCCCTTGACCAACTCGTGGGTGCGCTTGCCGCTGGCGGCGAGCGGGACGATCCGATCGTCGTCGCCGTGGACGACCAGGGTCGGGACCGCGATCCCGGCGAGGTCGGCGCGGAAGTCGGTGCCCCAGGCGGCGACGCAGTCGTGGGTGCCCTTCGGCGAGGCGCCGGCCGCGATGAGCCAGCTCAGGCGGACGACCTCGTCGCTGATCCGTGTCCCGCCGAGCGCGTCGACGTTGTAGAAGTTCTGCAGGAACCCGGCGAGGAAGCCGAGGCGATCCTTCGTGATCGCGGCGCGGATCCCGTCGAAGACCGCGAGCTCGATGCCGGCCGGGTTGTCCTGCGCCTTGAGCAGGTACGGCGGCACGGCGGCGATGAACGCGGCGCGGGCGATGCGCGAGCTGCCATGGGCGCCGAGGTAGCGCGCGACCTCGCCGCCGCCCATCGAGAAGCCGACCAGCGTCACGTCGCGCAGGTCGAGCTTGCTGAGGACCTTGTCGAGGTCGTCGGCCAGCGTGTCGTACTCGTAGCCGGTGAACGGCTTGCTCGAGTCGCCGAAGCCGCGGCGGTCGTACGTGATCACGCGGTGACCGGCGCGGGTCAGCGCCAGCACCTGCTTCTCCCAGGCGCGACCGCTGAGCGGCCAGCCGTGGATCAGGACGACCGGTTTTCCGTCGCCGTGATCCTCGTAGTAGAGGTCGATCGGCGTCGAGTTCTCCTTGCCGACATTGATGAACGCCATGGCAGTCCTCCTCGCGGACGACGATGGCGCTGCGCACCGGCGAAGTCGAGCGGGAGTGATCGCGACGTCACCGCGCGCGCGCGCGGACCGGCCACAGCGCCAGCAGCAGCAGCGGCGCGGTCGCGAGCGCCGAGATCGCGGCGAGCATCGCGTAGCCGCTGACCTGCACGACCACGCCGGACAGCGCGGCGGCGGCGGCGCCGGCGAGACCCATGACCAGGTCGTTGAAGCCCTGCGCCGCCGGGCGGATGGCGACGTCGACGGACTCCGAGAGGAGCGTCGAGCCGGCGACCATCGTGCCGGACCAGCCGAGCCCGAGGAGGACGAGCCCGGCGGTCAGCTGGCCGGTGTGATGGTCGGCGAGCCCGGCCACCGCGCAGGCGAGGATCAGGAGGCCGGCGCCGAGCAGGATCACCGCGCGGCGCCCGATCCGGTCGGTGAGCCAGCCGACCACCGGAGACAGGGCGTACATGCCGGCGATGTGCAGGCTGACGACGATGCCGACGATCCGGAGCACGTCGCCGTGAGCGTGGCCGCCGGCGCCGATGTGCACCGGTGTCATCGACATGACGGCCACCATCACGACGTGGCCGATCGCGACCGCGGTCAGCCCGAGGCGCGCCGACGGGCTCGACACCACCGCGTGCCAGCCCTCGCGCGCCTGCACCCTCGATGCGGGACCGCCACCTGCCGGTCCGTCGGAGCGGGCGTGGGCCCGCGCGACCGCGAGCGGATCCGGGCGCAAGAGCGCCCACAAGAGCAGCGCGGCGACGCCGAACGCGAGCGCGCTGAACACGAACGGGCCGGTGTACTCGCGCAGCCGCCAGCCGCGAACCGCTCGATCGGCGAGCGGCGCCAGGTTCGGTCCCGCCACGGCGCCGACGGTGGTCGCCCAGACCACGAGCGACAGCTGCTGGCCGCGCCGCTGCGGGTCGGCCAGGTCGACCGCGGTGTACCGGGCTTGCAAGTTGGCCGCGGTGCCGCCGCCGAACAGGGCCATACCGACGAGGACGGCGGCGAGCTGGTCGAGCGTCGCGCCGGCGATGACGACCGCCGACCCGACGATGCCGGTCGCGTACGCGAAGACCAGGCCGGGTCGGCGCCCGCCGGTGCGCATGAGCCGCGTCGCCGGCACGGCGAGCAGCGCGGCGCCGATGACCGCGGCGCTGGCGGCCAGCCCGGACACGCCGGCGCCGCCCATCTCGGCGGCGAGCAGCGCGCCGACCGAGATCCCGATCGCGGTGCCACCGCCGCCGATGATCTGGGTCGCGAACAGCACCCGCAGCGTGCGTCGCTGCACGCGGGCGGCATCGAGCTCGGAGGGGGCGGGCAGGGTTCAGCGATTCTACGTGAAACCGCGACGAGCCAGTGCGCTCGGCGGACGGCTAGACTCGCAGGCGCCATGGCAACGCGTCGGAAGCGGATCAGCGTGGCGGAGCGCCGCGCGCGGCTGGCGCGCCGGCATCACCTCGCCCCGGCGTCGCGGGCGACCAGCGTCGTCGAGGTCGCGCGCGATCTCGTCTGCCTGCACGCCACCGATCCGTCGACGGTGTACCTGTCGGCGTGGGCGCGCCTGGAGCGGCCCGAGCGCGAGGCGGTCGACGACGCGCTGTACCGCGACCGCGCACTGCTCCGCATGCTGGCCATGCGGCGGACCATGTTCGTCGTGCCGGTCGAGGACGCGCCGATCCTGCACGCGGCGGCCGCGGTCGCGGTCGCCCGCCGCGAGCGCCAGCGCAACGAGCAGCTGGTGGCGCTCCTCGGCGTGCGCCACGCGAAGCGCTGGCTGCGCGACGCCGAGGCCGCGGCTCTGGCCGAGCTCGCGCGGCGCGGCGAGGCCACCGCCGCGGAGCTGGCGCGCGACGTGCCCGCGCTCGGGCGCAAGGTCCGCGTCAACGTCGGCAAGAAGTACGAGAGCGACATCGGCATGGCCAGCCGGATCCTGATCGTGCTCGCCGCCGAGGGCCGCGTCGTCCGCGCGCGGCCGCGGGGGACGTGGATCAGCAGCCAGTACCGCTGGAGCGCGATCGAGACCTGGCTGGGCCGGCCACTGCCGGAGCTGGCCGCCGACGACGCCCGGGCCGAGCTCGCCGCGCGCTGGCTCGCCCGCTTCGGACCCGGGACCGAGGCGGATCTCGGCTGGTGGACCGGCTGGCCGTTGCGCGACGTGCGCGCGGCCGTGCAGCGGATCGGCGCGGTCGAGGTCGATCTCGACGGCGTCCCCGGCCTCGCCCTGCCGGACGATCTCGAGCGGGTCGAGGCGCCGCCGCCCTGGGTCGCGCTGCTGCCGTCGCTCGATGCCACCACGATGGGCTGGCAGGCCCGCGACTGGTACCTCGGCGAGCACCGGTCGGCGCTCTTTGACACCAGCGGCAACGCCGGGCCGACGATCTGGGTCGACGGCCGCATCGTCGGCGGCTGGGCGGTCCGCCCCGACGGCGAGGTGGTGACCCGCCGCCTCGAGGACGTCGGCCGTCGCGCCGCCACCGCCGTCGAGGCCGAGGCCGCCCGCCTGACCGGTTGGCTGCAGGGGATCGGGGTCGTGCCTCGCTTCCCGACCCCGCTCGGCAAGGAGCTCCTGGCTACGTCGGCGCGCGGCGCGCCCCGGCCCGGCGCGCGCCGCGGCGGGGCCGCAGCAGCGCGAGCGCCACGAGGCTGATCAGCGCCAGCGGCGGCGCCGCCGGAGCATCGCTCGCGGAGCAGCAGCCGCCGACGGCACCGCCGCCGCCGCCACCACCGCCGGGGCCGGCGTCGCTGTCGGTGACGGCGCCGTCGCCGAGGCGCAGGATGTCGATGAAGCAGAGGCGGGTCAGCACGCTGCCCTCGCCGTTGCCCAGCGTCAGGCGCCCGTCGCGGACGACGACGTTGCGCGTCACCTCGACGAAGTGCTCGGCGTCGCTCGGCGTGCCGTCGAGGAACGGCTCCCCCTCGGCGACGACGTGGTACGAGCCATCGGCGTACTGGGCGTCGCCGGCCACCAGGTGCACCTGGTACTCGCCCTCGGGCAGCGCGATCTCCCACGAGTACGTCTCGCCGTCCTTCTCCATCAGGATCGTCGTGTCGTAGCGCTGGTCCTGGTGGACGTCGCGATCGCGGCTGAGCGGGTTCATGCGATCCCACCCGTACTCGATCCCACCCTCGCGCGGCCCGAACGCGGCGCCGTCGTCGACGAGGTAGCCGTCTGGCACCGGCGCGCCGGCCGGCTGGAAGTTGATCCGGATCGGCGGGCCGGCGGCGCGGAAGGTCGCGGTGTAGGTCGTCGCCGTCGCCGGCACCACGACCGCGTGCGCCGCCGCCTCGCCGTCCGACCAGTGATCGAACACGTACGTGGTGTCGCCGACCGTCTGCGGCTGCGCCGCGAGCGGCAGTTGCCAGCCCTGCCAGGCGTCGAACGTCGACGGCGCGGCCTGCGCGACGCCGTTCACCGTCAGCATCAGCCCGGTCGGCTCGGTCGCGATCGAGATCGGCACAACCGTCGGCGTGAGATCGATCTGATCGCTGCCCTCCTGGCCGCTCGAGTCGGTCGCGGTCACCGCGACCCGCAGGTGCGAGGTGCCGACCGCCGCCAGATCCTCGGGCCCGTCGGGCACCACCTGGACGTCGTTGCCGGTCTCGGAGGCGAACGGGTGGGTGTGATCGGCGTGGACCTTCTGCACCGTCCACGACAGCGCCGACGCCGGCAGGGCGCCGTCGTCCGGGTCGGTCGCGGTCGCGTGCAGCGTCACCGCCTCGCCGACCACGAAGGGCGATCCGTCGGCCGGGCTCGTGATCGTGACCGTCGGCGGACGGTTGCCGGGGAAGATCGCCACGCTGGCGCTGTCGGTCAGCGGCGGCTGGCCGTTGTCGGTGACCGTCAGGGTCGCGTTGAACGAGCCGGCGCGCGTGTACGTGTGCGTCGCCGTCGCGGTCGTCGTCGTCTGGGTGGCGCCATCGCCGAAGTCCCACGCGTACGAGGTGATGCGGCCGCTCGGCTCGCCGTCGTGGCTGCCGCTGCCGTCGAAGGTGACCGCGAGCGGGGCCGGCCCCGACGTCGGCGACGCGGTCAGCTCCGCGACCGGCGCGGAGTTGACCGACGGCCCGTCGATGCGACCGAGCTTGTTGCCGTTGAACGACAGGTAGTAGAGGCTCTGGCCGCCGGCCGGGTTGGGGCCGACGCGCAGGTTGACCACGCTGCTCTCGCCGAACCCGCGCGCGAACGGGGTCCGCGTCCAGTTGCCGTTCTGCTGCTTGATCCGGAACACCGTCCCGCAGGTATAGTCCGCGAACAGGTACGAGCCGTCGTACGTGCTGCCCCACGAGCCGTCGACGACGAAGGCGCCGCCGGTGATGCAGCGGCAGGCCACCCCGTCGACCTCCATGCCGATCTCGTAGGCGTGGGTCGGGCCGGTGGTGCCGGAGTCGCTGGTCGGTCCCTGGTTGTCGTTCCAGCCGTAGTCGGCGCCGGGCTGCCCGGTGTCGATCTCCTCCCAGTCGCCGCCGATGTTCTGGCCGACGTCGTTGATGAACAGCCGGCCGCTGCCGCGTTGAAAGGCGAGGCGGTACGGATTGCGGAAGCCCCAGGCGTAGGTCTCGCGGCACGGCTTGCTGTCGTCGTGCGGATACTGCGGCGCCTGGCCCGGCGCGGCGCAGCGCCGCGATCCCGGCGCGCTGATCCACGGGTTGCCGGGCGCGGGCTCGCCGTTGTCCTTGCGGACCCGGAGCACCTTGCCCTGGAGGATCGACTTGTGGCGGGCGTTGCCGTTGCCCCAGCCGGTGGCGTTGCTGTCGAGGTCAGCGCCGGAGTCGCCGACCGACACATAGAGGTAGCCGTCGGGGCCGAACTCGAGATCGCCGGCGTTGTGCCAGCCGTTGTTCGACAGGATGTTGTCGAGCACCAGCGTCTCGTTCTGCAGGGTCCTGGTGGCAGCGTCGTAGTCGTAGCGGGCCACCCGATTGACCACGTCCTGACCGTCGGGGTCGCCGATCGGACAGTTGGCGCCGCTGTTCTTCTTGAACGTGTAGTAGAGGAAGACGTCGTGGGTGGTCGCGAACTCGGGATCGACCGCGACGCCGAGCAGCCCGCGCTCGCGGTTGCTGCACACCTTGGACGACAGGTCGAGCGCGACCGTCACCGTCGGCGCGCCCGCCCCGCTGCTGACGACGTGCACCTTGCCGCGCCGGCTGAGGACCAGCATCGTGCCGTCGGGCAGGAAGTCGAGCGCGATCGGCTCGACGACCGCCGTCGTGATGACGTGGTCGCTGAATCCGGTCGGGACCGTGATCGGGATGGCGCTCACGGACAGCTCGCGTTCGTCTCGCGAGCACGAGATCGCCAATCCGACGCCGACGACGGCAATGAAGTGACACCACGAGCGGGAGCGGGTGAGCATGCCCCCTCCTTTCTCGCGTTCACTTTTACTGCCCAGTTCGGTCCGGAATGTTCAGTTCACACCATAGGTATGGCGAAGAACGATCAGGCCACTACCTGTTCGATCGATTACCAGCGCACGCGGAGGCGGGCACCGAAGGTGCGGGGCGGGTTGTAGAAGCGGAGATTGGCGCCCGGAGTCGAGATGACGCTCGTCACGTAGGTCGTGTCGAGCACGTTGTTGGCATAGAGGCCGATCTCGACCCGATTCTCGGGATGGCGCCAGCTCGCGCCCAGGTCGATGCGCGTGTAGGTGGGGACCTCGTCGTCGAGGCGGGCCGGGTTGGCGCGGACCTGCATGTACGAATCCGACGTCGGCTCGGGGCCGTTGACGCGCGGCAGCAGGTTGCCGCGGCCGTTGAACACGGTCATGTAGTGCCGATACCGGGTCTGCGCCGACGCGATCCAGTCGAAGGTGCCGGCGCTGGTGACGAGGTGCTGGCTCACCGCGTAATTGGCGGTCACCGGCGACGCGCGCGGCAGCCACTTGCCGCCGATGTCGACCTGGTAGTCGGTGATGTCCCAGCCGAGGCGACCGTCGGTGACGATGGTGTGGTCGGCGAAGCGAGCATTCATCACGAGCACATTGCCTGCGACCTGCAGGCCGAGTGGCAGGTCCTTGCCGGCGGTCACCTCGAGGCCGTACATGAAGGTGTCGGCGACGTTGGCGCGCACCGCCGCCGCCGGCGGCCCGACGTCCGGATCGTCCGGGTCCGGGTCGGGCGCCGTCGCGACCAGGGTCTGGAACACCTGGTCGTCGTAGGCGTAGGCGAAGGCGGCGCCGTTGAGCCGCAGCGAGCGATCGACCAGCAGGTTCTTCGAGCCGAGCTCGAAGGCGATGACCGACTCGGGCCGGTATTCGCTGTTGAACAGGGTCTTGCCGCCGCCCTGGTACACCGTGTCGTTGAAGCCGGCGCCCTTGTGGCCGGTGGTCACGCTGCCGTACAGCAAGTTGGCGTCGGCCAGATCGTACTCGGCGCCGACGCGCCAGTCGAAGAAGACGTCCTTGACCTGGTTGTTCTGCGGCACGATCGAGCCGTCGCGGATGCCGATGCCGTCGCGGTAGCCGTAGAGGCAGCGGTGGTCGTCGCTCATGATCGGCGCGGCGCCGGTGTCGCCGGCCGGCGCCGCGTTGCAGATCGCCGAAGGCAGCTCGTCGCGCGCGCCGAACGACGCGACGCCCTCGAGGAACACGTCCAGCGGGTCGCGGCCGGCCACGTCGTAGTTGTCGCGATCGAGGCCGCGGTAGCGGAAGCCCTCGGTGCCGAACCGGCCGCCCGCGAAGTCGAAGCCCCACAGCGCCCAGATGCCGTGCTTGCGCGACTTGCTCTCGCGGGTGACGCGGGCGCCGCTGAAGATGCGCAGCCGCTCGTTCACCTTGGCCGTGGCGTCGGCGTAGCCGGCGACCGAGCTGCCCCGGACGTCGGGCATGTTGAACTCGCCGCCGCCGAAGTAGTTGGCCGGGTCGCTGACCTCGCCGAGGAAGGTCTTTTGATCCTCGTGGAACCCGAACAGGCCGGTGGTCCAGCGGACGCGGCGGTCGTCGGGCGACTGGGCGCGCAGCTCGCCGATGTACGAGCGCGAGGTGGCGTCCCAGAAGCCGGAGCTGTACTGGTCGAGGTTGATGGCGTCGAGGTCGAGGCCGGGATAGGCGACGCCGGTGTTGCTGCCGTAGACCTGCTGGTAGCGCAGGTCGCGCACCGAGCCCAGGCCCTGCAGCCTCACCGGACCGAGGTCGTACTCGAGCTCGAGGCGGCCGCCCTGATGGTAGGAGTCGACCGACGGCTCCTCGCCCCGGTAGATGACGGCGCGCGGGTTGGCGATCCGGTTGGGATCGATCGGCGCCGGCCGGCCCATGGCGTCGACGTGGGTGAGCGCGCCCTGCATGTTGGTGCCCAGGTAGCCGGTGCCCTTCTGCTGCAGGTAGTCGTAGGAGGCGGTGAGCGACAGCCGTGACGACGGCTCCCAGCGCGCGGTGGCGCGCACCGCCACGTCGTCGGCGCTCTCCGCCGCCGAGATGTCGCGGATCGGGCCGACGTTCTCGTAGTACGGGTCGTGCTCCTCGGAGAACGCGGCCAGGCGGAGCGCGAGCCGGTCGCCGATCGGCTGGTTGAACATGCCGCGGAAGATGCGCGAGCCGTAGTTGCCGCCCTGCGCCTCGACGTAGGCGTCGATCTCGCGCAGCTTGGGTCGAGCGGTGACGACGTTGACGCTGCCGCCGAGGGCGTTGCGGCCGCGCAGGGTCCCCTGCGGCCCGCTGTTGACCTCGACGCGCTCGACGTCGAACAGCATCGCGCCGGCGCCGCGCGGGCGCGGGATGTAGACGCCGTCGAGGTGCAGCGCGACGCCGGGGTCGCCGAGCTCGGTGTTGTTGTCCGAGCCGACGCCGCGGATGAAGATCTCGGTGTTGCCCTGCTGGGTGCCGATCTGCAGGCCGGGGACCAGCGACGACAGCTTGTCGACCGAGCTGATGCCGAGTGCGTCGAGCTCGGCCTGCGAGAACGCCGCGGCGGTGCCCGGGTGGTCCTGCAGGTCGACGATCCGGAAGTCCGAGGTGATGACGATGACCTCCTCGCCGGCGAGGGTCAGGACCTCATCGTCGGTCAGCGGCGCCGGCCCGGGCGCGGCCACGGAGGGAGCGGCGGAGGCGGGGGCCGCCGGCGCGGCGGGGGCGGGGGCCGCCGGCGCGGCGGGGGTAGGGGCCGCCGGTGCGGCGGGGG
>Ga0075429_100000389_pt1 | contig 32222 bp, 24 predicted proteins | sample RhiMetdeltSRZDD3_FD_75295 | JGI IMG/M metagenome (GOLD analysis project Ga0075429, IMG submission 75295) | Populus rhizosphere microbial communities from Tennessee, USA - Rhizosphere MetaG P. deltoides SRZDD3 | ecosystem: Host-associated > Plants > Roots > Rhizosphere > Soil | place: USA...
TAGTCGGGGCTCGACGCGCCCCACGAGCAGCGCGGCAGTTCATCAGGGCCTGAGACCAGGTTCACCTGCCCTCGTCTATCAGGTCCCCGTGGAACGGGTAGTGCACCACAGTCATGCACCAGACCAACACCACACCGCTGCGGGCTGACGAGCTCGCAGCCGTCGACGCGTTCTGGCGCGCCGCCAACTACCTCTCGGTGGGCCAGATCTACCTGCTCGACAACCCCCTGCTGCGGGAGCCGCTGACCGCCGACCACATCAAGCCCCGGCTGCTGGGCCACTGGGGCACCACCCCCGGCCTCAACCTCCTCTACGCCCACCTCAGCCGGATCATCGGGGCCCGGGACAAGACCCTGATGTACGTCATCGGCCCCGGCCACGGCGGCCCCGGCCTGGTGGCGTGCAGCTGGCTGGAGGGCACCTACAGCGAGACCTACCCGGGCATCGGCCGGGACGCCCTCGGCATGTCCCGGCTGTTCCGCCAGTTCTCGTTCCCCGGCGGCGTCCCGAGCCACGTGGCGCCCGAGACGCCCGGGTCGATCCACGAGGGCGGCGAGCTGGGCTACTCGATGTCGCACGCCTTCGGGGCCGCGTTCGACAACCCGAACCTGCTGGTGGCGTGCATCATCGGCGACGGCGAGGCGGAGACCGGCCCGCTGGCCACGTCGTGGCACTCGCCGATGTTCCTCGACCCGGCCCGCGACGGCGCCGTCCTGCCGATCCTCCACCTCAACGGCTACAAGATCGCCAACCCGACGGTCCTGGCCCGGCTCCCCCACGAGCAGCTCGACGCGCTGCTCCGGGGCTACGGCTACGCGCCGCACCTGGTCGCCGGGGACGAGCCCGAGGCGGTCCACCAGCAGCTCGCCGCCACCCTCGACCAGGTCGTCGACGAGATCGACGCCATCCAGTCCGTGGCGCGGGCCGAGGGCGCCGATGCGGCCAAGGGCCTGCACTGGCCGATGATCGTCCTGCGCACCCCCAAGGGCTGGACCGGCCCGGTCGAGGTCGGCGGCCTCCCGGTCGAGGGCCTGTGGCGAGCCCACCAGGTGCCGCTGGCCGCCCCTAAGTCGGACCCCGAGCAGCTGGCCCAGCTGGACGAGTGGCTGCGGTCGTACCGGCCAGACGAGCTGTTCGATGCCGACGGCGCGCCCCGCCCCGAGGTCGTCGGCTGGCTGCCCCAGGGCGAGCGCCGCATGAGCGCCAGCCCCCACGCCAACGGCGGCCGGCTGCTGCGGCCGCTGGAGCTGCCCGACATGCGGGTCCACGCCGTCGAGGTCGACAAGCCCGGCCAGGCCCGGGCCGAGGCCACCCGAGTGCTCGGTCACTACCTGCGGGACGTGTTCGAGCTCAACGAGCCGTACGCCAACTTCCGGCTCTTCGGCCCCGACGAGACGGCGTCCAACCGCCTCGACGCCGTCTACGAGGTGACCCCCAAGGTGTGGGCGGGCGAGATCCTGCCGACCGACGAGCACCTGGCCTCCGACGGCCGGGTCATGGAGATCCTCTCCGAGCACACCTGCCAGGGCTGGTTGGAGGGCTACCTGCTCACCGGCCGCCACGGCCTCTTCTCGTGCTACGAGGCGTTCGTCCACATCGTCGACTCGATGTTCAACCAGCACGCCAAGTGGCTCAAGGTCAGCCGCCACCTGCCGTGGCGCATGCCGATCGCGTCGTTGAACTACCTGCTCACCAGCCACGTGTGGCGCCAGGACCACAACGGCTTCTCCCACCAGGACCCCGGCTTCATCGACCACGTGGTGAACAAGAAGGCCGAGGTCATCCGGGTCTACCTGCCGCCCGACGCCAACACACTGCTGTCGTGCGCCGACCACTGCCTCCGCTCCCGTGACTATGTCAACGTGATCGTGGCCGGCAAGCAGCCGGCGCCGCAGTGGCTGTCGATCGAGGACGCCATGGCCCACTGCGCCCGCGGCGTCGGCGTGTGGGAGTGGGCGAGCAGCGACGGCGCGGGCGGCGAGGGCGGGGACGGCGGCGGCGACCCGGACGTGGTGCTCGCCTGCGCCGGCGACGTCCCGACCGTCGAGACGCTCGCGGCCGCAGACCTGTTGCGCCAGCACCTGCCCGAGGTCAGCGTCCGGGTGGTGAACGTGGTCGACCTGATGCGGTTGCAGCAGCCCAGCGAGCACCCCCACGGCCTGCCCGACGCCGAGTTCGACGCCCTGTTCACCCCCGACCGGCCGGTCATCTTCGCCTACCACGGCTACCCGTGGCTGATCCACCGCCTCACGTACCGCCGCACGAACCACGACAACTTCCACGTGCGGGGCTACAAGGAGGAGGGCACCACCACCACGCCGTTCGACATGGTGGTGCGCAACGACATCGACCGCTACCACCTGGTCATGGACGTCATCGACCGCGTGCCCGGTCTCGGCGAGCGGTCGGTGGGGGTGCGCCAGGAGATGGTCGACCTGCGCAACGCCCAGCGGGCCTACGCCTACGCCAACGGCGACGACCCGCCGGCGATCAGCGACTGGACCTGGCCGGGGTGAAGGTCCTCGTCGTCAACACGGGGTCGTCCAGCCTGAAACTGACGGTCCTGGCGGACGGGTCCGCAGTTCCGGTTGCGGCGACCCATGTCGCGAACTGGGACGGCTCCGACGTGAAGCCGATCGCGGCACTCGTCGAGTCGGCCGGGCCGGTCGACGCCGTCGGGCACCGGGTGGTCCACGGCGGCCCCGAGCTGGTCGGGCCGGTGCTGCTGGACGACGCGGTGGTCCAGCGGATCGGGGCGCTGGTCCACCTGGCGCCGCTGCACCAGGGACGGGCCCTCGCCGGCATCACGGCCGCTCGCGAAGCCGTCGCCCCCGACGTGCCGCAGGTCGCCTGCTTCGACACCGCCTTCCACGACACGCTCCCGGGCGCGGCGGCGACCTATGCGCTGCCCGAGGAGTGGCGGTCCCGCTGGGGGCTGCGGCGCTACGGCTTCCACGGGCTGTCGCACGCACACGCCGTGGGGCGGGCCGCCGAGCTGGTCGGGCGCCCGGCCGACGACCCGTCGTTGCGGGTGGTCAGCTGCCACCTGGGCGCGGGCGCGTCGCTGTGCGCGGCCCGGGGCGGTCGGTCGGTCGACACCACCATGGGGTTCACCCCGCTGGAGGGCCTGGTGATGGCCACCCGCGCCGGCTCGGTCGACCCCGGGATGGTCTTGTGGCTGATCACCGACGGAGGCCTGGCCCCCGAGGAGGTTCGGGACGGGCTGGAGCACCGGTCGGGCCTGACCGGTCTGGTGGGGACCGGTGACCTGGCCGCGATCGTCGTGGAGGCCGACGAGGGCGACCCTGCGGCGCAGCTGGCCCTCGACGTCTACACCCGGGCGCTGAGCCAGGCCGCGGCGGCGATGACGGTGTCGTTGGGCGGCCTCGACGTGCTGGTCTTCACCGGCGGGGTGGGGGAGCACGCCCCGGTGGTCCGGGCCTTGGCGGCAGAGCGCCTCGCCCCCCTCGGCGTCGTCGTCGACCCGGCCTCCAACGACGCCATCCCCGACCCCGTGGCCGCCTCGCCCGACCGGATCATCAGTCCCGTCAACGCCCCTGTGACGACCGTGGTGATCGAAGCTCGCGAGGACCTCGAGATCTTCCGCCAGGTGCGGGCGGTCGCGCTCAGCTGACGCCGGCGGTGGGGAGGGCGGTGAGGCCGGCGCGGCGGGCGAGCTGGAGGGTGGCGTCGGAGGGGGTGGCGCCCAGCTCGGCGAGCGCCGCGTGGCACTGGGCCAGGCGCTGGCGGGCCACGGAGCGGTCGCCCCGCAGCAGCGCGGCGCTGGCCAGCACCCCGTAGGCGTCCTCGTTCCAGGTGTCGGCGGCGAGGATGCGCTTGGCGACGCTCTCGGCCTCGTCGGCGTCGCCCCGGCCGAGCAGCAGCTGGGCGGTGCGGGTGGCGGTGGCGAGGAAGCGGGCCCGGAAGTGCGCCCGCTCGATGTCGAGCCAGTCGGCGTCGGCGACGTCGGCCCCGAGGTCGCCGCGGTAGAGCGCGGTGGCCGCCAGCCCGTGCTCGAGCGCCGCGGAGGGCGAGCCGTCCGACTGAGCGCGCCCCGCCGCGGTGACGTGCTCGTCGAACTCGTCGACGTCGACCCGGAGGTACGGCCCGGTCATCAGTTCGACCGCCTGGCCCTCGAGGCGCACGAGGTAGGGCGGCTCGCCGGCCTTGCGCCACGGCTCGAGCGCCCGGAGCAGGTAGTTGAGGGTGACCCCGAGGTTGTTGCTGGCCGCCTGGTCGTCGAGGTCGGGCCACAGTGCCGCCATGATCGCCGCCCGCTGGGTGCGGCGGTGGGCGACGAGGAAGGCGATCAGCGATCGCACCCGGGCCCGGCGCAGGTCGGCGTCGCTCACCTCGTGGATCCGGCCGCTCGTGCCCTGGTCCCGGGCCAGCATGAGCGGCCCGAGCACCGAGATGTGGGTGACCAGCGGCGGCGGCGCGGGCAGGGTCCCGAGGAGCGCCTTGGCCGGCTTGGCCAGCGGGTCCTTGCTGGCGGCGAGCTCCTGGATGACGGTCCGCCCGGCCGGTCCCAGGGACTCCAGCAGCGCGGCACCTTCGGACCGCCCGATCGCGGCGAGGCGGACGGCCAGCTCGGCGGCGTGCCGGTGGTGCAGCATGGCCCGGACGCGGCCCACGTCGCTGAGGTCGAGCCGCCACAGCCGGTCGGCGTCGGCGCCCTTCCGTGCAGCGACGATGGCCCCGGCCAGCTCCCGCGCCCGGGCCAGGTGCCCCCGGAGCTGGGTGATGTCCCACGTGATCCGGGCCTCGGGCACGAGGATGTAGCTCAGGCTCAGGAAGTGCCGCCAGGCCCGGCGGTCCGCGCCCAGCTGGGGCTCGCCGTGGGGTTGGATCACTGACTGCAGGGTCGCCGCCGCGGCTGGCTCGTCCCCGCGGGCCAGCTGCAGCGAGGCGACGGCCAGAGCGTTGCGCGGTGACATCACGCCGAGCGGCTCGCTGTGGATGTCGGCCGCCTCGGCCAGGCATTCTTCGGCCCCGGCGATGTCGCCGATCGACGACATCGCCACGCTGGCGTTGACCAGGCCCTGGGCATGGATCGACGCGACCCCGGCCAGGCGGAGGGCGGCCAGCGCCTCCGGGATCGCGGCCACGGCCTCGTCGACCCGACCAACCGCCAGCTTGGCCCGGATGTGCAGCCCGCTCAGGATCGCGGTGATCGCCGGGTCCGGTGCGGGCGGCGGGGCGTCGGCCAGGGCGACGACGTGCTCCGGTTCGCCCCGGTCGATCAGCACCCCGCCCCGCAGCCAGGTGGCCATCGCCTGCCACACGGGGTCGAGGACGTCGGGCCCGATGACGTCGAGCTCCTTCAGCACGTCGTCGTCCCGTCCGACGAGATCGGCGATCAGGGCGCGGATGAACGCAGCCAACCCCGCGGCGGTCGGGTTCCCGGTCCGCTCGATCTCGGTGATCCGCAGCACCACCTCACCGCCGATCGAGCTCCGGTCCTGCCGTCCCCAGGCGAGCCGGCCCAGCTGGGCGAGTGCAGTCAGCTCGGCCTCGATGTCGCCGGCGTCGCGGCACGCGTGCGCCGCCTCCCGCAGCGGCTCGATGGCCGCGGCCGGCTGGGTGAACGCCAGCCGCAGCGCGTAGGCCAGGCGCCCGCCCGGGGAGGTGCGGACCTCGGCGGGACTCGCCGAGAGGCACTGCTCCAGCTGGCTGGGGTTGATGCGCTCGCTGTGCAGGCCGGCGGCGCGCAGGACCTCGGGCGCCGTGTCCCAGAGATCGGCGCCCTTGACCAGGGTGAACGCCTGGTCGATGCGGTCGCGTTCGAGCAGGTGGCGGACGGCACGCTTGCGGAACCGGGCCCGTTCCCGGGGGCCGAGCTCGATGCCCGGAGCGGTCCGCCAGAGGTCGTGGGGCACGTACCAGCCGTCGCTGCCGTGGGCGATGAGCGGGATGCCGGCCAGCTCCTGCGCCAGGTCGACCGGCTCGCGGGTCACCGCGGTGGCCAGCGGGTCGTCGGCGCCGCCAAGGTCGCTGACGATGGCGAGCAGCCGCCGCCGGGCGTCGCCGAGGGGCTGCAGCACCTCCTCCCAGAGGTAGGCGCCGGTCTGGGGCCGGTCGGTGCTGGCGGCGAGCTCGGCGATGGCCGGCCATCCGCCGCTGACGTCGAGCCGGGTCACGTCGGTGCGGCGCCGGGCGGCGAAGTCGCCCAGCTCGTCCCGGGAGAGTCGCAGCTCGCTCTCGCCGAGCCGCAGCAGCTCACCCCGGCTGGCGAGGCGGGCGAGGCCGAGCGCCGGCTCGGTGCGGCTGGTCAGCAGGACGTGGCCGTTGCTGGGCAGCGCCTCGATCAGGTCGGCGAGCCACTGCGCGCCCGCTCCGCCTGAGCGCAACCGGTGGGCGTCGTCGAACACCACGCACACGTGCTTCGGCGACCGCTGCCACATGGCTTCGGCGACCGCGCCCGAGGTCAGCGCGTCGGCATCGAGGATCTCGCCGTTGGTCGGCGCGGCGCCGGCCAACGCCGTGGCGACTGCGACGCCCAGGGCGTTGCCGTCGTCGTCCTGGGGTTCGACACCGACCCAGACGTCGTCGCCCCGGGGCTCCAGGCGGTTCTCGGCGAGCACTTGGGCGATCAGCGTGGTCTTGCCGAGGCCCGGCCCGCCGACGATGACCGTGACGCGGTGCTCCCAGCGATCGATAAGCGCGCGGAGCAGCCGTGGCCGCCGCACTGCGTCGAGCCGCGGCTCCGGCGGGTCAAACCGGAACGATCGAGGCACTGCACTCAACGTAGGCGGACGGCCCGACTAAGGATCGACTATCTGAGGGGTTTTTCACTCGAGCCCATGAAGGACCTCCTCCGCTTCACCGATCTCAGCAGTGTCGACCTCTCAGGGCTCGTCGCCTTCGCCGACGACATGCGCCGCCACCCCAGACGGGCGTGTCGCGAGCTCGCCGGGGAGCTCGTCGTCCTCTACCTGACCCAGCCGTCGACCCGGGCCCGGGTGACGTTCTCGGCGGCCGCCGCCCGGCTCGGCGCGTCGGTCGTGGTCGTCGGGCCGACCGAGTTCCAGCTCGGGTGCGGCGCGTCGGTCGATGCGATCGCTCGCACGGTCAGCCTCTACGCCGGGGTGGTCGTGGCCCGAACTGACGACCACAACCTGGTGAGGCTGGCCGGCGAGTCGACCATCCCGGTGGTCAACGGCCTCAGCGACCGCGACCAGCCGTGCCAGGGCATCGCCGACGCCATCGCCATCGCCGATGCGGTGAGCACGCTTGACGGGCTGCGCATCGCCTTCGTCGGCGATGGGGCGAACATGGCCATGAGCCTGCTGGAGATGAGCGGCCTCGGGGCGGAGCTGGCGGTCGCGACCCCGCCGGACCACGCCCTCGACCCCGCGGTGCTGCGCGACGCCCGCCGGCTGGCGGAGCGGGCCGGCGGCACGGTGACCGAGGCCCGCTCCGCCGACCAGGCCGTGGCCGCCGCCGACGCGGTGTACCTGAGCCCGCGGCACTGCGCGGCGCCGGGCCACATGGGCGAGATGCCAGGATTGACCGGGGCGACCGAGGCCGTCGACCGGCTGCTGGCGCCCGCCGCAGCACACGCTCCGCTGCTGGTCTGCCAGCCGACGCGGCTCGCCGGCCACGTGGCCCGCGACCTGGTGCGCCATCCGCGCTCCCGACTGCGCCAGCAGGCCGACAACCGCATCTACGCCGCGGCGGCGATGCTGGTGGCCGCGCACCAGGGCCGGCTGGAGGGGGTCGACGACCGGGCGCTGGCTGCGGTGTGAGCTGAGGGGGGTGCGGGCGATGACCTGGTTGGCCGACGCGCTGGTGACGTTGTGGAGGAAGCCGTCCCCGGGCGGCCTGGGCTCGGAGTGGGAGCCGCCGGCGTCGGCCGAGGAGATCGCGGCGGCGTGGCCGGACTCGCTGATCCCGGACGACGCGGTCGAACTGTGGGCGGTGTGCCGGTCGGCTCGGCTCTACGCCGACACGGCGTACGGGCAGTGGGGCCTGGTCCTGCTGTCGCCTGCGGCGAGCGCCGCCCGTACCGCCTTGGAACGTGCGGCCCGTCCCGAGGACGTCACGGCCGACGATCTGGTGATCGGCGAGTTCCTCGGCGACCTCGACCTGCTGATCCTCGCCCCCGGTGAGCGGGACGAGCGGCGGGTGCTGGTCGCTCTGCCCCTCGATCCCCGGGTCGAGTGGTACGGGGTCGGTTCGTCGCTCGCCGACTTCCTCGTCGCCTACGGCGAGGCGGACGGCGACAAGTGGTGGGAGGCCGGAGCCGAGTGATCGCTACGGGATGAGGACCGCGGCGCCGGTGAGGCGGTCCTCGGCGAGGTCGGTGAGTGCCTGGTCGGCCCGATCCAGCGGGTAGGGCGTGGTCGTCACGGTGATGCCGAGGCGGGCGGCGAGCGCCAGCAGCTCCTCGCCGTCGGCCCGGGTGTTGGCGGTCACGCTGCGGACCTGGCGCTCCCGGAACAGGTGGGCCTGGTAGTCGAGCGGCGGGACCGTGGTCAGGTGGATGCCGGCCAGGGCCAGGGTGCCGCCCTGGTCGAGGGCCGCGAGAGCGACCGGCACCAGCTCCCCGGCGGGGGCGAAGAGGATGGCGGCGTCGAGCGGCTCGGGCGGGAGCGCGTCGGCCGGGCCGGCGGAGTCGGCGCCGAGGCTGAGGGCGTGGCGCTGGGCGGCCTCGGACCGGGTCAGGACGTGGACCGTGGCGCCCTGGGCGAGGGCGATCTGGGCGGTGAGGTGGGCGGACCCGCCGAAGCCGTAGATCCCGAGACGGCCGCCGGGCGGGAGCTCGGCCCGCTTGAGCGCCCGGTAGCCGATGATGCCGGCGCAGAGCAGGGGCGCGACGTGCTCGTCGTCGAAGGCGTCGGGTAGCTCGTAGGCGTAGGCCTCGTCGACGACGGCGTGCTCGGCGTAGCCACCGTCGGCGTCCCAGCCGGTGAACGCCGGGGCGATGCAGAGGTTCTCGCGGCCCTGCCGGCACCAGCGGCAACGCCCGCAGGTGTGGCGCAGCCAGGCGATACCGGCCCGCTGGCCGGGGGTGAACCGGGTCGCCCCGGGGCCGACGGCGTCGACATACCCGACGACCTCGTGGCCGGGCACGACTCGGCGGCGCTTCGGCACGAGGTCGCCCTCGGCCAGGTGCAGATCGGTCCGGCAGACCCCGCAGGCGGCGATCCTGACCCGGATCTCGCCGGGGCCGGGTTCGGGGGTCGGCTTGTCGACGGCGACGAGGGGGCGGGTCGCCATCGGGCCCGGGGTGTCGACGACCCACGCCTTCATAGGCGTCGGACGCTACCCACCCGACTTCTGGGAGGCGACGTACTCGGCCGCTCCGGCCATGAACATGTCGATGTCGGCGAGCTTGGTGACGGCGATGTCCTTGAACCACCCCGGCACGTAGAGCTGGTGGGCGCCGGCGTCGAGGGCGGCGAGGACCTCGGTGGCGACCTCCTCGGCGGTGATCGGCTCGATGTCGGCGGCCACCGGTTCGTTGTCCGGGGCGTCGAGCAGCTCGGTGGCGACCAGGCCGGGGTGGACGACGAGGCCGTGCACGCCGCTGTCCCACAGGTCGATGGCCAGGGCCTCGGCGAAGGCGGTGATCGCGGCTTTGGAGGCGTCGTAGGCGGCCTCGCCGGGCGAGCTGAGCGTCGCCGCGACCGACGAGATCGTCACGATCCACGCCTCGGTTCGCGCCCGCAGGTGGGGGAGCAGCGCCAGGGTCAGCCGGACCGGCGACAGGTAGTTGACCAGCATCGCCCGGTCGACGTCGTCCGGGGTCAGGTCGGTGACGTGGCGTCTCAGGGGTATCCCGGCGTTGTTCACGAGGATGTCGAGCCCGCCGAGGGCGTCGGGCACCTCGGCCGCCAGCCGGTCGACCGCCGCCAGGTCGGCGAGGTCGACTGTCCACGAGCGGGAGTCCGGCGTGTGGCGCCGGCAGTCGGCCAGCACCTCGGCCAGCCGGCCCTCCCGGCGGGCGCAGATGCCCACGGTGGCCCCGGCCGCGGCGAACGCCCGGGCCAGCGCCGCCCCGATGCCCGACGACGCCCCGGTGACGAGGACCTTCTTCCCGGCAGCAGTGAACATTTGTGACACCCCCGTTAGAAACGCCGATGGCGTATCTTGCCCGACCATGAGCAGTCGTGGGGGCGCACCGCATCCGTTGGGGCCGTTGACCGAGGAGGAGGTGCGGATCGCGGTCGAGGCGGTCCGGGCCACCGACCGGCTGGACGAGACCGCCCGCTTCGCCACGGTCGCGCTCCACGAGCCGGCCAAGGCCGAGCTCGCCGCGTGGGTGCAGGGCGAGGCGCTCTCGCGGCGGGTACGGCTGGAGATCGTGCCCGGCCCGTCCGCGTCGGTCGTGCACGCCGTGGTGGCGGTGCCGGCCGGGGTGGTGACCGAGTGGTCGGTGCACGAAGGCGTCCGGCCTGCGCTGCTGGTCGAGGAGGCGTTCAACGCCATCGTCGCCCTCCACGAGTGCCCCGAGTGGATCGCGGCACTGGCCGAGCGGGGCATCGACGACCTCGACAAGGTGCAGATCGACCCGTGGCCCACGGGCAACTTCGGGGTCGACGCCGAGGAGGGGCGCCGGGTCGCCCGCTGCATCGCCTACTACCGCGACGACAAGGAGGCCAACGGGTACGCCCGGCCCATCGAGGGGCTGCTCGCCCGGGTCGACGTCGCCCGGGGCGAGGTGCTGGAGGTGCTCGACCTGGGGGTGACCCCGCTGCCGGCCGACCCCGGCAGCTACTACCCCGAGGACAACCAGCCGCTGCGGGACGACCTGCGGCCAGTCGCGATCACGCAGCCTTCGGGCGCCAGCTTCACGGTCGACGACGGCAACGAGATCCGCTGGCAGCGGTGGTCGCTGCGGGTGACCCTCGACCCGCACGAGGGGCTGGTGCTGCACACGGTCGGCTACGAGGACCAGGGCTCGGTCCGTCCGATCCTGCACCGGGCGTCGATCTGCGAGATGGTCGTGCCCTACGGCGACCCGGGGCCGATGCACGGGTGGAAGAACGCCTTCGACGCCGGCGAGTGGGGCCTCGGGCGACTGGCCAACAGCCTGACCAACGGGTGCGACTGCCTGGGCGAGATCGTCTACCTCGACGCCGTCTCGGCCGACGAGCAGGGCAACCCGGTGACGCTCCGCCAGGTCGTCTGCCTCCACGAGGAGGACTACGGGATCCTGTGGAAGCACCAGGACCTGCACACCGGGCGGACCGAGGTGCGGCGGTCGCGGCGGCTCGTGATCTCGTCGATCGCGACGGTGGGGAACTACGAGTACGGCTTCTACTGGTGCCTCTACCTCGACGGCTCGCTGCAGCTGGAGGTGAAGCTGACGGGGATCATGTCGACCCAGGCGGTTGCTCCCGACGTGTCCTCTGGGGCTCTGGCCCATGCGCGGGTTGTGGCCCCGGGGCTGGCGGCGCCGCTGCACCAGCACCTGTTCTGCGCCCGGCTCGACGTCGACGTCGACGGTACGGCGAACGAGGTGCACGAGGTCGACGTCGAGCCGCTACCTCCCGGGCCGGACAACCCGTGGGGTAACGCCTTCGTGGCCCGGGCGACCCGGCTGGAGCGGGAGCTGGAGGCCCAGCGCTCGGTCGACCCGGGGCGCAGCCGGACGTGGCGGATCACGTCGACCTCCCGGCGCAACGCGGTCGGCGAACCGACCGGGTACAAGCTGCTCCCCGCCGCCTCGCCCACGCTGCTCGCCCACCCGATCTCGTCGGTGGGGCGGCGCGCCGGGTTCGCGGCGCACAACCTGTGGGTCACGCCGTACGCGTCCGACGAGCGGCGGGCGGCCGGCGACCACCCGAACCAGCACCCCGGCGGCGACGGGCTGCCGGCGTGGACGGCGGCCGATCGGTCGCTGGTCGACGCCGACGTCGTGGTGTGGCACACGTTCGGCGTCACCCACGTGCCCCGACCGGAGGACTGGCCGGTGATGCCTGTGGAGTCGACCGGCTTCCACCTGATCCCCGTCGGGTTCTTCGACCGCAACCCTGCGTTGGACGTGCCGCCGCCGGCCTCGGACTGCGAGGTTTCTAACGACCACGTCAACAAGTGACGTAGGCTCCGGACGATGAGGATCGTGCTGGATACCGAGCGCTGCACCGGGCACGGGCGCTGCTACACGGTGGGCGCTGAATTCTACGAGTCCGACGACGATGGCTACTGCGCCAAGCCCCCCGAGCAGGTACCGCCGGGTCTCGAGGAAGCTGCGCTCCGGGGCGCCCGCAACTGCCCCGAACGGGCCCTCACGGTCATCGAGGAGTGACGCCGGCGATGCCGCCGCCCTCCCTCGCCGCCCGCCCAGCGGCCCGAGGCGAGGCTCGCCGAGTGACGCTCGCGATGGTGCGGCCGCGCTGCCTCACCGGGCGACGGGCGGGCCGAGGCGGTGGTCGCTGGGTGACGCTGGCGATGGTGCCGCTGGCCTGTTTCGGTGCCCGGCCAGCAGGCCGAGGCGAGGCTCGCCGAGCGATCTTCGGCCCGGGGCCGGGCCGGGCTACGGTGCTCGACGAGTGACGCTGCTGCTCCTGCTGGAGATGGTCGCCTCGCTGCTGGGGGACCGGCGTGCCGTCGGATCGCAGGAGCCGGGGGACGGCCTGAGCTACGCCGAGCTGCTGTCCCGGGCCGGCGCCGGAGCAGCGCTGCTGCAGGAGCGGGGCGTGCGCCACCTCGCATACGTCGGTGCCAACGACACGGCGCTGCCGGTGGCGCTGTTCGCCTGCGCCTGGGCGGGCGTCCCGTTCGTCCCGTTGAGCTACCGGCTGGCCCCAGCCCAGCTCCGTGACCTCCTCCACCGCCACCCCGACCTCCTGGTCCTGACCGACCACGCCCTCGACGTCGACGCCCCCGTGATGTCGCTGCGCGACTGGGAGACCGCTTGTGCCGGGGGCTCGGCTGGCCCCCTGTCCACGACCTCGCCGGACGACGTCGCGGCGCTGCTCTACACGAGTGGCACCACGGCGTCGCCGAAGGTGGTGGTGCTACGGCACCGGCACCTGACGTCGTACGTGATCGGGTCGGTGGAGCTGGGCTCGGCGGGGGAGGACGACGCCACGCTCGTCAGCGTTCCGCCGTACCACGTCGCCGGCCTCGCCGGGGTCGCGTCGAACGTGTACGCCGGGCGCCGCCTCGTCTACCTGCCGTCGTTCGACGCCGATCGCTGGCTGCGGACGGTCGCCGTCGAGGGCATCACCCACGCGATGGTCGTGCCGACGATGCTCGCGCGGATCGTCGATCGCCTCTCGGAGGTGTCGCCTCAGGCTGCGGCCACGGCGACGGCCACGCTGCGGTCGCTGGCGTACGGTGGGGCGAAGGTGCCGGACCGGGTGCTCGATCGGGCCCTCGCCGCGCTGCCCCACACCGGCTTCATCAACGCCTACGGGCTGACCGAGACCAGCTCGACGATCGCGCTCCTCGGGCCGGAGGACCACCGGTCGCCGACCCGGCGGGGCTCGGTGGGTCGCGTCGTGCCCGGGGTCGAGGTCGACATCCGGGCAGGGGAGATCTGGGTGCGGGGCGAGCAGGTGTCGGGCGAATACCTGGGCGACGGGGCCGCCAACGACCGGGACGGCTGGTTCCCGACCCGCGACCGGGGTCACGTCGACGCCGACGGCTACCTGTGGGTGGAGGGTCGGGCCGACGACACGATCATCCGCGGCGGCGAGAACGTCGCGCCGGCCGAGATCGAGGCGGCGCTGCTGGCCCATCCGGCGGTGCGGGAGGTGGCGGTGGTGGGCCTGCCCGACGACGAGTGGGGGCAGCGCATCGCGGCGGTCGTCGTGCCGGCCCAGGGTGCTGCGCTCGATCCGGACGACCTGCGGGCGTGGGCCCGGCCGGTCCTGCGGTCGGCCAAGACGCCCGACGTCGTCGTCTTCCGCTCGGTGCTGCCCTACACGGAGACCGGCAAGCTGCTGCGCCGCCTGGTGCTGGCCGACCTGCAGTCGTCGCTGGCAGCCGATGCCGAGGTCAGTCCGACGACGGAAGCGGCTGGGCGCCCTTGAGCTCCAGCGACTGGCCGTCGACGGTGAGCGAGCCGTCGCCGCCCCGGGTGCAGAGCAGCTCCAGGCCGAGGTCGTCGCGGACGTAGCGCTTGCCGATGGCCGTGCCATAGCCGCTGCCGGGGTCGGTGGCGGCGACCCGGGGTTCGTCGGTGCCCAGCGCCCGCATGGCCACCCCGCCGCAGCGCAGGTCGACGTCGGTGCCGTCGGTGGCCCGGACCACCACGATTTGGGTGTCGCAGGTCGCGCTCTCGAGTCGCAGGCCGGGGTGCAGGTTCATCATCGCCAACTCCATCGTGGTTCGCGCTTCTCGAAGAAGGCCCTTCGAGCTTCGGTCGCGTCGTCCAATCGGAGCAAACGATCGGTGTAGTCCTGTTCGATGCGGTATGCGTCCTCGAGGGGGAGGCCGTCGACCCGGTCCATGGACTCCTTGGCGAGGCGGAGGGCGAGCGGGCTCTTGGCGGCGAGGGTGCGGGCGAGGTCGCGGGCGGTCTCGGCGAGCTGGTCGTGGGGGACGACGGCCCGGACCGCGCCGAGGCGGTGGAGCTCCTCCGCGGGCACGAGCTCGCCGGTGAAGAACATCTCCCGGGCCTTGTAGGGCCCGACCAACCGGGTGAGGTGCGAGCTGGCCCCGAGCAGCCCGACATTGATCTCGGTGGTCCCGAAGGTGGCGCCCTCCGCTGCGACGATGATGTCGCAGCACGCCGCCAACGCCAGCCCCGCCCCGATCGCCGGCCCATTGACCGCGGCGATCACCGGGACCCCGCTCCCCTTGATCGCCCACATGGCGCTACGAGCCCTGGCCCCCGGATCCAACACCTGCGAGGGTGTCGGCTCCTCGCTCTCCTGGGTGAAGGTCTTGAGGTCGATGCCGGCGACGAAGGCTCGCTGGCCGGTGGCGGTGAAGATGGCGACCCGGACGTCCCGGCGGTCCCGGAGTGAGTCGAAGAGCTCGGCCAGGCGCCCCATCGTCGGCCGGTCGATGGCGTTCACCGGCGGCCGGTCGAAGGTGACCGTCGCGATGTCGTCGCTGACGTCCAGCCGCAGGTGCTCGCCGAAGTCGGGGGTCTCGAGGGTCTCGGACACGGTCACAGGATGGCCTTGGTGGCCTTCAGGTCGGCGATCTCCTCCCACGAGAGGCCGGCCTCGAGCAGCACCAGCTCGGTGTGCTCGCCGTGCTCGGGTGCCCGGTCCACGGCGACAGCCTCCTCGTCGAACTGCGCCGGGCTGGCCACCAGCTGCACCGCCTGGCCGTTGCCCGCGGTCATCGTGGGCAGGTAGCCGTTGGCGACGACCTGGGGGTCCTCGTACAGCTCGTCGAGGCTCTGGAACGGCGTCCACACCCCCTCGAAGTCGGCGAGCACCTCCTTCCAGTGGTCCAGCGGATGGGCGCCGAAGGCTTCGTCGAGCCGGGCGACGCACTCCTCGGTGTTCGCCGCCCGCGCGGTGGAGTCGCGGAAGCGCTCGTCGGTGGCCAGGTCCGGGAGGCCGAGCCGGGTCACGAAGTCGGCCCAGTGCTTGTCCGACTGCAGGAGCATGAGGCTGATGTAGCGGTCGTCGGCGGTGCGGTAGGTGCCGACGCCAGGATTGTTCGACATCGGGCGGTCGGCGCCCGACGACAGCCGCTTCAGGCCGAACAGCTTGGAGGCGATGACCATCGGGGAGATCTGCCACATGGCGGTGGCCAGCAGTGACACGTCGACGACGCTGGTCTCGCCGGTGCGCTCCCGCTTCACCAGCGCCGCGGCGATGGCGCCGGCCATCGCCAAGCCGCCCATGACGTCGCCGAAGGCGGGGGTCGGCTGGCCCGGCGGCCAGCCGTTGCGGTCGGGGAACGTGACGGCGACCGCACCCCGGGCCCAGAACGAGGCGCCGTCGTAGCCGCCCTTCTCGGCGTCGGGCCCCTTCGGCCCCTGGCCGGAGCCCCGGGCCACGATCACGTTCGGGTTGCGGGCCCGGAGGTCGTCGACGTCGATGTGGAGCTTGCGGCGGACCTGGGGAAGGTAGTTGGTGAGGACGACGTCGGCGGTCTCGACCAGGCGCATCAAGGTCTCGTGGCCCTCGGGTCGGCTGATGTCGATGCCGACCGAGCGCTTGCCCCGGTTGGGCTGCTCCATCATGAAGTTGACGGCGGTGTCGCCCCCCGGGAGCAGGCCCGACGTGACGAGGCCGCGCTGGGGGTCACCGGTCACGGGGTGTTCGACCTTGATGACGTCCGCCCCCCAGTCGACCAGCACCGACCCGCCGGACGGGATGAACATCCAGCTGGCGATCTCGACGACCCGCACGCCCTCCAGTGGTCCCGACATGCTCCCCTCCGGGTGCTCGCTGCGGTGATGGGGCACCCTAGCGCCCGGGCCGGGTGACAAGTGACGCAAGTGTTATATCTTGCTCGCCATGAGCGACCGGCCGTTCCGGGTGCTGCCCCGGGTCACCCCCGAGACCGAGGCCTTCTGGGGCTCGGGCGCCGACGGCCGCCTGCGCTTCCAGCAGTGCAGTGCCTGCGGGCTCGTCGTGCACCCCCCGGGGCCGATCTGCCCTTCCTGCAGAACACGAACACTTGTTCCCACCGAGGTCTCCGGACGCGCTACGGTGGCCTCGTACACCATCAACCATCAGCCGTGGATCCCGGGCTTCGACCCTCCCTACGTCGTCGCCATCGTCGAGATCGACGAGCAGCCCAGCGTCCGCCTCATGACCAACATCGTCGGTTGCGCGCCCGAGGATGTGGCCGTGGGGATGCCGGTCCAGGTCGTCTTCGAGCAACACGAAGACGTGTGGCTGCCGTTGTTCGAGCCGATTCCAGCGGGGGCGCCTCTCGATGCACCCCCGGGCGCCGACACTCCGACCGAGGCGGCAGCTGACGCTCCGGTCGGGGGGAGCCTCGAAACCCCCGGCACGGCGACAGGTCCCGACGACGGGAGCACCGCCGCGGGCGTCGCCGTCCATCGGGCGAACAACCGAGAGCGAGGCAAGCAACGAGGTGAGCGACACGCCGTGATCTCGGGCGTCGGGCAATCCGACGTGGGGCGGCGGCTCTACCGCAGCCCCATCGACCTCACGGTCGACGCCTGCCTCGCCGCCATCGCCGACGCCGGCCTCACGCCCGAGGACATCGACGGCATCGCCACGTACCCCGGCGCCATGGACACGCCGCCCGGCTTCTCGGGCGTCGGGGTCACCGAGCTACAGGAGGCATTGCGCTTAGAGCTGGATTGGTACAACGGAGGCATCGAGAACCCAGGGCAGCTGGGCTCGGTCGTCACCGCCTGCGCCGCGGTCGCCGCGGGCTACGCCCGGCACGTGCTGTGCTTCCGCACGGTCACCGAGGCGTCGGCCCAGGGTGACGCCGGCCGGGCCAGCGTCACCATGGGTGGCAGCAGCTCGGGCGGCGGGGGAGCGGGTGGCGGCTCCGGGTTCCGGATCGGCGGCTTCATGCAGTGGAAGCTCCCGTTCGGGGCGGCCTCGGCGGCCAACTGGGTGGCGATGTACGCCCAGCGCTACATGACGACCTACGGGCTCACCCGGGAGCAGCTGGCCCAGGTGGCGCTCACCTGCCGCCGCCACGCCGGGCTGAACCCCAAGGCCGTGTACCGCGACCCCATGACGCTCGACGACTACATGAACGTGCGGATGATCTCGACGCCGCTGTGCCTCTATGACTGCGACGCGCCCTGCGACGGTTCGACCGCCGTCGTCGTGTCCGCGGCCGACACGGCCCCCGACCTGCGCCGGCCTCCGGTGCGGATCGAGGCCGTCGGCTCGGCGCTGCGGGGCCGCAACTCCTGGGACCAGTGGGACGACCTCACCACCATGGCCTGCCGCGACGCCGGGGCCATGCTGTGGGAGCGAACCGACCTCAAGCCGAGCGACGTCGACATGGTCCAGCTGTACGACGGGTTCAGCTTCATCACCGTGGCGTGGCTCGAGTCCCTCGGCTTCTTCCCGAAGGGCGAGGCCGGGCCGTTCCTCTCCGACGACCCCGGGCGCTTCCTCTACGACGGCGACCTCCCGCTGAACACCAACGGCGGCCAGCTGTCGGGCGGTCGCCTGCACGGCTACGGCCTGCTGCACGAGGCCTGCCTCCAGCTGTGGGGCGAGGCCGGCGACCGCCAGGCCTCCCGCCGCCCCGAGCTGGTCGTCGCGGGCGCCGGCGGCGGCAACCTCGCCGCCTGCCTCCTCCTGTCCCGCTGACCGCTGTCCTGGCCGCCGACCCGCTGACTGTCCACCGAAGGAGCCCGACCTCGATGCCGATCCGGTACGAAGTAGCCGAAGATCGAATCGTCCTGATCACGATCGACGCGCCGCCTCGCAACGCCCTGGACATGTACGCCTTCCGGGACCTCGCCGGGGCCTGGCGGCGGTTCCGGGACGACCCCGACGCCTGGGTCGCGATCGTCACCGGTGTCGACGACGCCTTCTGCGTCGGCGCCGACCTGAAGACCTACATCCCCCAGATCACCGAGCTGTCGAAGCAGATCGCGGCGGGCGAGGTCACCGAGGTCGACGGCTGCCGCCTGTCCGACGGACCCTTCGCCGTCCTGCGACCGCCCAAGGTCAAGATCTACAAGCCGATCGTCGCCGCGGTGAACGGCTTCTGCACCGCCGGCGGCATGGAGCTGCTCTGTGGCACCGACATCCGCCTCGCCACCCCCGACGCCCAGTTCGCCGTGATGGAGCCCAAGCGGGGTCTCTTCGCCGGCGGCGGCACCACGGTGCGCCTGCCCCGCCAGCTGCCGTTCCCGTTGGCCATGGAGCTCCTCCTGTGCGCCGACCTCGTCCCCGCCGACCGGGCGCTGGAGATGGGCCTGCTCAACCAGGTCGTGCCGAAGGACCAGCTGCTCGACGAGGCGCTGGCCGTCGCCCGCCGGATCGCGGTCAACGCCCCGCTGGCGGTCCAGGCCACCAAGGAATCGGTCCTGCGGGGCCTGGCCCTCGACTACGAGGCCGCCCTCGACCTCGAGAGCGAGCTGGCCAACAAGATCTTCGCCACCGAAGACGCCAAGGAGGGCCCCAAAGCCTTCGCCGAGAAGCGCCCCCCGTTCTGGCAGGGGCGCTGACCTCGGCGAACGGTGGTCACACCGGGGTGAAGCCGACCTCGGTGAAGATGCGGTTGCCGGTCTTGTCGGCGGCGTGGATCTCGATCTTGTACTCGACGCCCTTGTCGAGGAACTCGGCCGGGACCGTGAGGCTGGTGTCGTTGCCGGCGAGGCGCACGTCGAGCACCCGGAGCGGCCCCTCCCGGGTCACGATCACCTCGTAGCTCTGCGCACCCCGCACCGGCGCCCAGCGGATGACCGCGTGGCCGGCCGGCAGGGTGCCGCCGTCGGTCGGCGCCAGGAACCTCGGAGCGGCGAGCACCGAGTGCGAGAACGGCACGGTCGCCCGCAGCCGCCGCCCGTCGATGGTCTCGCCGGAGAAGCGGTAGTTGCCGGCCGGGAAGAGCTTCTTGAACTCGCTGAAGGGAAGCTCGGCGAACGGCGGCTCGCTGCTCTCGGAGAACAGCTCGGTCAGCCCGAAGTCCTCCAGCACCCCGGTTGCCTCGAGGTCGACGATCTGCTTGCCCGATGGCGTGCGGATCTCGAAGGACTTCCACTCCTCGGCGTCGACGAACACCTGGAGCCCGGCGTCGCCGTCGGTGGCGTTGTACTCGAGCTCGAGGCGCGCGTCCTTGAACGGCACCGTGGCCTGGCGGTGAGAGGCGCCGCCCTCTGACTGCAGGACCAGCGGGATCGCCAGGGTGAAGACGCCGGCGGTGCCCAGCACACCCAGCAAAGGTCGATAGCGCATGTCGGTACTCCCTCGTGAGGCCGCCGCCCGGCTGGCGGTCGGCCCCGTCGGAGTACCAACGCCCCGCTGACCCGCCCCTGACGCGTTCCGCGGACGTTCAGGTCAGCGCTTCGGGAGCTTGATGGCGCGGTCGGCGATGATGTTCTTCTGGACCTCGGTGGCGCCGGCGCCGATGGACGTGAAGCGCTGCCAGGGGTACTGGTGGGTCCAGTGGCCCTTGTCGACGGCATCGGGGCCGCCCCGGGCCAGCACCCCCGCGGGGCCGAGGATGTCGACGCCCAGCTCGGCCAGCGACTGCGACAGGTGGCTCCACTGCAGCTTCGCCAGCGACACCTCGGGCCAGCCCTTCTCGCCCTTCAGCACCTTCGACAGCGCCCGGGCGTTCAGCAGCCGGGTGTACTCGATCTGCGTGTGGAGCCGGGCGATCCGGTCCCGGATCGACGGGTCCGCCAGCGCGTCCGGGTTGTGCGTGCGGGCGGCGGCGATCATCCCGTCCAGCTCGTAGCGCAGCCCGATCGAGATCCCCGACGACCCCACCCGCTCGCTGGTCAGCGTCCCCATCGCGACCAGCCACCCCTCGCCCTCCCCGCCCAGCCGGTAGGCGACAGGGACCCGGGCACCGGAGAAGCGCACCTCGCAGAACATGGCATCGCCCGTGATCTCCCGGATCGGCGTGCACGTGATCCCCGGCGTGCGCATCGGCACGATCAAGGCGGTGATCCCCTCGTGCTTGCGCCCCTCCGCGATGGCCAGAGGGTCGGTCCGCACCAGGAAAAGGCCCCAGTCGGCGAGGTGCGCGGTCGAGATCCAGATCTTCGTCCCGTCGAGCACGTACTCGTCACCGTCGGCGACGGCCATCGTGCGCAGGTTGGCGAGGTCGCTGCCCGCCTCCGGTTCCGAGAACCCCTGGCACCAGTGCTCCTCGGCGTCCAGGATCGACGGCAGCCAGCGCTGCTTCTGCTCGTCGGTGCCCCAGCGGATGATCATCGGCCCGATCTGCCAGATCCCGTTGGGGTTGAACAGGCCAGGGGTGCGGGCCCGGGCCATCTCCTCGCTGTAGATCACCGACTGCATGACCGTGGCGTCGCGCCCGCCCCACTCGACCGGCCAGTTGATCGCCGCCCACCGCCCGGAGTGCAGCACCTTCTGCCAGGCCCGCCCTCGCTCGAACCGGCCGACGATCCCCGGCGACTGCGGCCGCTCCGAGTCCGAGGCCGAGCCACCACCGTGGGCCTCCAGGAACGGCGGCAGGTGCTCGTCGATCCAGCCCCGCAGCTCCGCGCGGAACGCCTCGTCCTCGGGCGTCGATGCGAAGTCCATGCAGGGGACCATACATGACGCAAGTGTTAGATTCCCACCGATGGACTTCACCTTCAGCCCGGAGCAGGAGGCCCTGCGGGGGGCGGTCCGGGACTTCGTCGAGCGCGAAGGCGGGAGGGACCTCGTCCGGGCCGCCGTCGAGGCCGACGCCCGGCTGCCCGACCCGGTCTGGCAGCAGATGGCGGGCCTGGGCTGGGCCGGGCTGTTGATCCCGCAGGAGCACGGAGGCCTCGGCCTCGGCCTGGTCGACCTCGTCGTCGTGCAGGAGGAGCTCGGCCGGGCGGCGTTCCCCGGCCGCTACCTGTCGTCCGCCGTCGAGGCCACCCTCGCCGCGCTCCGCCTCGGAGCAGGCGACCTCCTCGCCGAGATGGCCACCGGCGCTCGCACCGGCACGCTTGCGGTCGAGGAGCTCGGCAGCGTCGAACCCCTCGGCGAGATCCGCACGAAGGCCCACGGCGGCCGGCTCGACGGTGTGAAGCCGACCGTCCTCGACGGCGACACCGCCGATTGGGCCCTCGTCGTCGCCCGGGACGACGACGGCCTCGGCACCTACCTGGTCGAGAACCCCGAGGCGGAACCGGTGCCCAGCCTCGACGTCACCCGTCGCCTCACCCGCCTGGAGCTCGACGGCCGCCCGGCCCGCCGGGTCGGCCCGCCCGGCGACCAGACCGAGCTCCTGCAGCGGGTCGTCGACGACATCGCCGTCGCCCTCTGCGCCGAGACCGTCGGCGCCTGCGAGGCGGCCCTGCACCTGGCCATCGAGTACTCGAAGGTCCGGGTCCAGTTCGACCGTCCGATCGGCAGCTTCCAGGCGATCCGCCACAAGATCGTCGACATGCTGCACAACCTGGAGCTCGCCCGGGTCGGCACCCACTACGCCGCCTGGGCCAGCGACACCAGCGATATCAGTGATTCGGAACGGTCCGTGGCCGCCGCCATGGCGAACGGTTTCGTCGGCGAGGCGGCGGTCATGGTCACGGCCGAGAGCATCCAGGTGCACGGCGGCGTCGGGTTCACCTGGGACGTCGACTGCCACCTCCACTACCGGCGGGTGAAGCAGAACGACGTGCTGTTCGGGCGGAGCGCCTGGTACCGCCAGCGTCTCGCCGACCTGGTCCTCACCGAGGCCGCGGGGGGAGCACAGTGAGCGAGCGGGAAGCCGTCATCGTCGGGGCGGTGCGTACGCCCGTCGGCAAGCGCAAGGGTGCGCTGGCCGGCTGGCACCCGACCGACCTGCTGGCCCACACCCTCCAGGCGCTCCTCGAACGCAGCGGCCTCGACGACCCCGCGCGCGTCGACGACGTCGTCGGGGGCTGCGTCACCCAGGTGGGGGAGCAGGGCTGCAACGTCACCCGCAACGCCTGGGTGGCCGCCGGCCTGCCCCAGACCGTGCCGGCCACCAGCGTCGACCGCCAGTGCGGCTCGTCCCAGCAGGCGCTGCACTTCGCCGCCCAGGGTGTCCTCGCCGGCGCGTACGACCTGGCCATCGCCTGTGGTGTCGAGTCGATGACCCGAGCGCCCATGGCTTCCAACGCCAGCGGCGGCCTCGGCCCCTTCAGCTCCGACTTCATGACCGCCTGCGACGGCCAGCTGAAGACCCAGTTCGAGGTCGCCCAGATCCTGGCCGAGAAGTGGGGCATCACCCGGGAGGAGATGGACGCCTTCGCCCTCGACAGCCACCGCCGCGCCGCCGCAGCCACCGAAGCCGGCTGGTTCGCCGACGAGATCGTCCCCACCCCGATCAAGGACGCCGACGGCCGCGAGACCGGCGAGCTGCTGACCCGGGACGAGGGCATCCGGCTCGACACCTCGCGGGAGAAGCTGGCAGCGCTGGGCTCGGCGGCGTCGTGGGACCCGTCGCTGGCGCCCGACATCACGGCCGGCAACTCGTCGCAGATGTCCGACGGCGCCTCGGCCGTGCTGGTCGCCGACCGGGCGACGGCCGAGGCGCTGGGCCTCCGGCCCCGGGCGGCCGTACGGCACATGATGGTCGCCGCGGAGGACGCGGTGCTGGTCCTCTCGGCTCCGAACCCGGCCACCCGCAAGCTGCTCGACCGCTCCGGTCTGGCCATCGGCGACTTCGACGCCATCGAGTGCAACGAGGCCTTCGCCGCCATCGCGCTCATGTGGGCCCGCGAGTTCCAGCCCGACATGGCCCGGCTCAACCCCCGGGGCGGGGCCATCGCGCTCGGCCACCCGCTCGGGGCCAGCGGCGTCCGCCTGGCCACCACGCTGCTCCACCACCTCGAGGCCACCGGGGGCCGCCTCGGCTTCCAGACCATGTGCGAGGGTGGGGGCCAGGCCAACGCCACGGTCATCGAGCGCCTGCAATAGCGAACATTCGCACCCGCTACGGTGGCCTGCCTGACAGGCAGTGCTCATCGGCAGTGGGATCGTGATGGCGAAGCGGATGTTCCTGACCCCCGGCTCCTGCGCGGTCGCGATGGCGCTGGTGCTCACCTCGGCGGCGTGCAGCGGCGGCGATGACGAGGACAGCAGCGAGGCCAAGGATGTCCTCAGCGAGCACCAGCAGGAGCTGATCGCCCAGGCGGAGCCCGATCCGTCGTGCGCCACGGAACCACCGGCGGCTCCCGCCGACGCCTCCCTGGTGCCTCTGGAGGTCCTGAAGCTCGACGGCACCTGCCTGACCACCACCACCGAGCACCTGCCCGAGGACGAGGTCGAGCAGCGCCGGGCCGAGCTGGCGAAGGATCCGAACGTGGTGGCCTCGTCGGTCGCCCGCCCCGCCATCGCCGAGCAGACCGGCGGCGACGACCGCCGCGGCGCGCAGTGGGGGCTCGACGCCCTCGGCGCGCCCGCGGGCGCGTCACAGCTCGGCTGGCCCGACGGGAGCGGCTCGTTGCTGGCCGTCATCGACACGGGCGTCGACGCCGGGCATCCTGACCTCGGTGACGCCGTCGCCGGCCGTCGCCACTACCCGGGCGAGGACGAGCTCGACCCGGGGGAGCACGGCACCCACGTCGCCGGCATCATGGCCGCCCGCCCCGACAACGGGGGCATCGTCGGTGTCGCCCCCGCGGCGAAGCTCCTCGACGTCCCCATCTGGATGGCCGAGGGCGGCAAGGAGGTCAACAAGCCCGCCGGGTCCTGGGAGTCGGCCCTCGTCTGGGCGGTGAACAACGGGGCCGACGCCGCCAACATGTCCTTCTCCCAGCCGCTGGAGGACTTCACCGAGGAAGACCTGCAGTTCTCCACGGCAGCCGCCGACTTCGCGGCCCGCAACGACACGGTGCTCGTCGCCGCCGCCGGCAACTGTGGCGGGAAGATCCAGAGCGTCCCGGTCCTGCGGGACTGTGCCCACCGCAACGAGCGGGTCGTGCCGGCGTCGCTGCCCGGGGTCGTCGCCGTCGGAGCGGTCGAGCAGGCGGGCGACCAGGCCACTGACGAGCTCACCCTCACCGGCTTCTCGACGAAGAACGAGGACGTCGACATCGTGGCGCCGGGCAACGAGATCCTGTCGACGCTGCCCGGCGACAAGTACGAGGCGTGGCCCGGGACCTCGATGGCCGCGCCGTTCGTCACCGCTGCCGCCGGCGTCGCCCGGTCCGAGCAGCCGATGGCCGGTGACGATGTGATCATCCGGGCCATCGTCGGCAGTGCGGACCCCCGCCGCCTCGTCGGCAAGGACCGGGGCAACATCGGTGCCGGCGACGGCTTCCTCGACATCGCCGGGATGCTCGACGAGCTCCAGGCCGCCGACGAGTCGCAGACCATCGACCGCGGCGCCGGCCCCACCCAGGCCGCCTGGGCCGAGGACGGCGGCACCACGCTGTTCGAGTTCGACGGGAAGCAGGTGCACGAGGTCACGGAGATCAACGCCGGCAAGAACGTGCGGTCGATCCGCTGGTCACCCGACGGCACCCGGATGATCGGCATCGACGGCGCCACGCTCTTCTCGTGGTCGGTGAAGGACGGCGGCGAGCCCGCGGTGACCACATGCCAGAACTGCGACCGGGGATCGGTCGAGTACCTCGACGCGCCCAAGGGCAAGGACCTCGTCGTCGAGGTCAACTACGACGGCACCCTGCTGCCGTACGACGCTGTGACGCTGGAGCCGCTGGAGCAACAGCAGAAGGAGCTCACGTTCCCGCCGAAGGGCCAGGCCGGTGACATGACCCTGCGGGGCAGTGCCGACGGGCAGTTGTTCGTCGAGCAGTCCGGGGGCGCCCACGAATCCGAGACCCTCTGGGTGATCGACCCGGACTCCGGCAAGGCGGGTGCGTCCTACTCGATCCTCGGCCAGGTGCGGGACGACATGGCGGTCAGCGCCGGCGGCGAGGAGATCGCGTTCCAGACCGGCTACGTCGACTGCGACGCCACCAACCGGGTCTACGTCATCGGCGCCGACGACCTGAGCGAGGTCGCCACGCCGGCGACGCCCCCGGGGATGATCGTCGACGACCTGTTCTTCAACGGCGACGCGCTCTACGCCAGCATGATCAGCGCGGACGAGGCCAGCACCCCGTGCACCCGGTTCGGCAACGCCGGGCTGTGGCGCCTGGAGGGCAACGGCTGGAAGCAGGTCGACACCACGTCGTCCATCGCGGCCCGCCCGCTCAAGGGCAGGACCGGCGCCGCCACGGCCGGCTGGCTCCGCGTCGAGACGACCGGCCACGGCGTCTTCAACCCGCCGCTGCGCGACGACCCGGCCAAGGGCGACGTCGGCCCGGTCGACCTCAACCTGCTCCTCTGGTCGACGCCCACCGCCCGCGAGGTCGATCCCTAGCGCAGGTCGAAGGCCACCTTGATGGCGCCCGTGCCGTCCTGGTCCTTCAGGGCGAGGAACGCGTCGTGCCAACGGTCGAGCGGGAACGTGTGGGTGAGCAGGCCGTCGAGGTCGACGCGGCCGTCCCGCACCAGGTCCAGGTAGTGGGCCATGGCGTGCTGGGTCATGCCCTCGACGGTCTCCAGCCCGAAGGCGTTGGAGCCGACGAGCCGGAGCTCCTTGAAGTACCAGGGCGTCCACTCGCAGCGGGCCAGCTTGCCGACACCCAGCTGCACGAGCGTGCCCCGGGTGGCCAGCACCCGCACCGCGACCTCGACCGTGGTGGCGGCGCCGATCGTGTCGTACACGACGTCGATGGCGCCGGGGTGGGTCACCGGCAGGCCGTCCCATGGCTTGCGCAGGACGCCACCCGACCACTCGGCCAGCTGCTCGACCAGGGCCTCGCGGGGCTCGGGGGCGAACACCGTCGCGCCGAGCCGCTCGGCCAGGGCCACCTGGGCCGGCCACTTGGCGATCACCGCGACGTCGACCGAGGGGTACAGCGCCCGCAGGGCCGCGACCGCGCACGACCCCAGCGCGCCGGCGCCGTACACCAGCGCCCGCCCAGCCTGAGGCGGCGGGTTGCGCACCACCGCGTGCAGCGAGACCGAGAACGGGTCGGCGAGCACCGCGGCCTCGTCGCTGACGCCGTCGGGCACCGGGATCATCATCTGGCGGTGGGCGGGCAGCAGCTCGCCGTAGCCGCCGGGTGCCTCGGAGCAGGTGCCGGTGTGGATACCGCGGGCCAGGCCGCCCTGGTCGAACGACCAGCAGAGGCTGTAGTCGCCCGCCTCGCAGGCGGGGCACAACGGGTCGACGCCCCGGGGGGCGCAGGACAGCCACGGGTTGAGCACCACCCGCTGGCCGGGTGCGATCCCGGCGTCGACCACCGCCGGCCCGGCGTCCTCGACGGTGGCCACCACCTCGTGCCCCAGCACCTGGGGAAACGAGATGAAGGCGGTCATCGGGTTGTCGCCGTCGCCGTCGAGGAACACCTGCTTGGCGTCCGAGCCGCAGATGCCACACAGCTGGGTCCGCAGCACGGCCCAGTCGGGGCCCCGGACCGTTGGCTCGTCGACGTCGTCGAGGCGCATCGGCGTGCCCGCCAGCTCGGGTGGGGCGTCGGGGTCGTTGGCGAGGCCGAACACCAGCGCCTTCATCGCTTCCCGCTCCTGGCGCTCCGCGCCGGGCCGCTCGGGCCACGCTCGCTCTTCGCCGTGCTTCGCTCGCTGGCGCTCGCTGCAGACGGGCGCTCGCTCATCGCCCGAACCCCATGCGAGGCAGCCCCGAATTGCGGTCGCCGAACAGCTCGGCCCGCCGTCGTTCGATGCCCTCCGGCGTCCAGCGCGCGGGTTGCTCGACCTCGCCGACCATCGTCCAGCCCTCCATCAGGTAGATGTGGCCTCCGAACACGACGAAGACCTGACCGGTCACGTCGGCCGCGGCGTCGCTGGCCAGCCAGGCGACGGTCGGGCCGATGTTGTCCGGGTCCCACTCGTCGAAGCCGCCGTCGGTGGGCGGCGCCGCGAAGTCGCCGAGCACCGCCTCGGTCATCTGGGTCCGAGCCCGGGGGGCGATGGCGTTGACGGTGACGCCGTAGCGCTCCAGCTCCCGGGCCAGGCCGACGGTCAGCGCGGCGATGCCGGCTTTGGCGGCCACGTAGTTCGCCTGGCCGGTGCCGCCGTAGAGGCCGGCCTCGCTGACCGTGTTGATGATCCGGCCGCTGACGCTCGCGCCGGCCTTCGACCGCTCCCGCCAGTGCTCGGCGGCGAAGCGGCTGGGGGCGAAGTGGCCCCGCAGGTGGACCCGGACCACGTCGTCCCAGGCGTCCTCGCTGAGCTTGAAGCTCATGCCGTCGCGGAGGAAACCGGCGTTGTTCACCAGGACGTCGAGCCGGCCGTGCTCGGCGACCGCCTGCTTGACCACGGCCGCGGCGCCGTCCCACGAGGCGATGTCGTCGCCGTTGGTCGACGCTCGGCCGCCCGCGGCTGCGATGTCGGCGGCGACGGCCGCGGCTGCCGGTTCGTCGACGTCGTTGACGACGACGGCGGCGCCCTCGCCGGCGAGGGCCAGGGCCTCACCCCGCCCGATGCCGCGGCCCGCCCCGGTCACGATGGCGACCTTGCCGTCGAGTACGCCCATGCGTGTCCCCCTGATCGGTCGGTTAACCTAACACTTGCGTCAACTTTAGGACTGTGAGGAGGGGGGATGGGCAGCGTCACCGTCGGGCTCGACATCGGCACCACGTCGGTCAAGGCGCTGGCCGTCACCGACGACGGCGAGGTCGCGGCGGCGACCCGCTGCCCGCATGAGCTGCTGCTCGGACCGGGCCAGCTGGCCCACGACGCCGATGCCGCGTGGCGTCACGGCGTCCTCGACGCCCTCACCGAGGTGGGGCGAGGCCTCGACGTGCAGGCCGTGGCCGTCGCCGCCATGGTCCCGTCGCTGACCGCCGTCGACGCCGCCGGCCGCCCCACCACGCCGGGCCTGCTCTACGGCGACAGCCGAGGCGGTTCGGGCATCGGGAGCCCCGCCGAGTCGGGCGAGGCCGCCGGGTTCCACCGCTGGCTGGCGGCCGAGCAGCCCGACGCCCGCGGCTTCTGGCCGGCCCAGGCCGTCGCCAACCACGCCCTCTGCAGCCGGGCCGCGGTCGACTACGCCACGGCGTTCTGCCTGAGCCCGCTGTTCGACGGCACCGGCTGGGTCACGTCGCCGGACCGGTTCCCCGAGGTCATCGCCGACGTGTGCGAGCCGGTCGGGCGGATCGGCGACGTCGGTCCGGCGGTGGGCGCCGGCACCATCGACGCCCTGGCCGCCCAGTACGTGGCCGGGGCGGACGAGCCGGGCGACGTGCTCGTGCTGCTCGGGGCGACGCTCATCGTCTGGCTGGTCACCGACGACTGGGTGGAGCGCCCCGGGCTCTGGACCGTGCCCCACACCGCGCCCGGGCGGTCGCTGGTAGGCGGGGCGAGCAACGCCGGCGGGCTGTTCGTCGACTGGGCCTCGCGCGTGACGCCACCTGGTGATGGCGAGCCTGACCCCGCCGACGTGCCGGTCTGGCTGCCCTACGCCCGGGGCGAGCGCACCCCGCTGCACGACCCGTCGCGGCGGGCGTCGCTCCACGAGCTCCACCTGGGCCACGGGCCGGCCGCGCTGGAGCGCGCCACCTACGAAGCATCGGGGTTCGTGGCCCGCCACCTGCTGGACCTGGCCGACCGACCGGCCCGCCGCATCGTCGCCGTGGGCGGCGGCACCCGCCGGCCCGGTTGGGTGCAGGCGCTGGCGGACTGCACCGGCCTGCCCGTCGACGTTGCCGCCGTCCCCGACGCCACCGCGCTCGGCATGGCGTTCCTGGCCCGTTGCGCCGCCGGCCTGGAATCGTCCCCGGCCGACGCCGCCCGCTGGGCGTCGACGTCCCACCAGGTCGAACCGGACGCTCGGTGGGTCGAACCCTGCCGGGATCGCTACCAGCGCTTCCTGTCCCTGACCGCCGGAGATGCCTCGTGAGCCGTCGTACCGGGTCCCTCGGGATCAGCGAGGAGCACCAGGAGCTGCACCGGCTGGTCGCCTCGTTCCTGGAGAAGCGGTGCCCGCCGGCGGTGCCCCGCAGCTACCTCGACGACGCCCCCGACCAACTGCCACCGTTCTGGGACGAGGTCGCCCGGCTGGGTTGGCTCGGCATCCACCTGCCCGAGGCCTACGGCGGGGGCGGCGGCTCGCTCGCCGACCTGGCCGTGGTCCTCGAGGAGCTGGGCCGGGTCGTCGCCCCCGGGCCCTTCCTCCCGGCGGTCCTCGCCGGCGCCGTCGTCGACCGCCTCGGCACGGACGACCAGAAGGCGGACCTCCTCCCCGGCCTCGCCTGCGGCGAGCTGGTCGGAGCGGTGGCGTGGTCCGGGGAGACCACGCTCGCACCGGGAGCGGGGCTCGCCGACGTCGTCGTCGTGGCTGACGGTGACGGCTGGGCCGTCCTCACCCGTGACGAGGTCGAGCTCACGGAGCGGCCCAGTGTCGACCCGACCCGGCGGGTCGCCGACGTCGTGCCCCGAGGCACCGGAAGGCGTCTCCGGGACGACGACACCAACCTCGTCGAGCGGCTGGCGGTCCGGTTGCTGGCGGCGGAGGCCGTCGGCGCAGCGGCGTGGTGCGTCGAGACCGCCGCCGAGCACGCCACCGTGCGGGAGCAGTTCGGCCGGCCGATCGGCCAGTTCCAGGCGGTCAAGCACCGCTGCGCCGACATGCTCTGCGGCCTCGAGCTGGCCCGGGCCGCTGCCTGGGACGCCGCCCGCGACGACGACCCCGCGGCCGACGCCGTGGCGGCCGCCCTCGCCCCCGAGGCCCTGCTCCGGGCGGCCGAGGGCTGCGTCCAGGTACTCGGCGGCATCGGCTTCACCTGGGAGCACGACGCCCACCTCTACCTGAAGCGGGCGATGGCCGTTCGGGCCCAGGTGGGCGCGCCCAGCCGGTGGCGGGCAACCGCGGTCGACCACGCCCGGCGCGGCGTACGCCGCAGCCTCGCCATCGACCTGCCGCCCGCGGCCGAGGCCCATCGCGCCGAGGTCCGGGACTTCGTCGCCGACCTCCGCGGCCACGACAAGGCCGAGTGGCGCCGCCGCCTCGCCGAGGCCGGCTACGCGGCACCCCACTGGCCCCAGCCCTGGGGCCGCGGCGCAGACGCCCTCCAGCAGCTGGTCATCGACGACGAGCTCTTTGCCGGCCGCATTCGCCGCCCCCACCTCGGCATCGCCGGCTGGGTGCTGCCGACGATCATCGCCCACGGCACCGAGGAGCAGCAGCACCGCTGGGTGCCGCCCAGCCTCCGGGACGAGGTCAGCTGGTGCCAGCTGTTCTCCGAGCCCGGCGCCGGCTCCGACCTGGCGTCGCTGACGACGAAGGCGAGCCCGGTCGACGGTGGCTGGCTGCTCACCGGCCAGAAGGTCTGGACCACCATGGCGCAGGTCGCCGACCTCGGCCTGTGCGTCGCCCGCACGGATCCCGAGGCGCCCCGCCACGACGGCATCACGTGCTTCGTCGTCGATATGCGGGCCGAGGGCGTCGACATCCGGCCGCTGCGGGAGCTGACCGGCCAGGAGATGTTCAACGAGGTCTTCCTCGCCGACGTCTTCGTCCCCGACGACCACGTGATCGGCGCCGTCGGCGACGGCTGGCGGGTCGCCCGCACCACGTTGGGCAACGAGCGGGTGTCGATGGGCTCCGGCTCGTCGTTCGGCCTCGGCGAGGAGGCATTGCTGCAGCTGGTGGACGACGCCGACCCTGTCGCGGCCGACGAGGCCGGCCGCCTGGTGGTCGAGGCCCAGGCCTTGGCGGTCCTCGGCCTGCGGATGACGCTCCGGGCGCTGACCTCCAGCGACCCCGGTCCCGAGGCCAGCGTCCGCAAGCTGCTCGGCGTCGAACACGACCAGCAGGTCCAGGAGCTGGGTTGGTCGCTTCTCGGCCGAGCCGGCGCCGCCACCGACGGCCCTGCGCAGAGCTGGGTCGCCGGCTACCTCGCCAACCGCTGCCTGACCATCGCCGGCGGCACCAGCGAGATCCAGCGCAACGTCATCGCCGAGCGCCTGCTCGGCCTGCCCCGAGACCCGTGACCCCTAGCCCCCTGAGGTCCCGATCATGAGCCACGCCGAGGCCGACCTCGACCCCGACGACCACGCGCCCCGCCACGACATCCCCATCGGCGGGCGTAGCGGCTTCACCCTGGTCGACGGCCGCCAGGTGCACTACCTGGAGTGGGGCCACCGCGGCCTGCCGGCGGTCGTCGCGCTGCACGGCGGCGGCCAGACCGCCTACATGTACGAGGACCTCGGCGCGGCCCTCGGCGACCGCTACCACGTGCTCGCCCCCGACCTCCCGGGCCACGGCGACTCCGACCCGCTGCCGCCCGACACACCGTTCGGGCGGGAGGCCTTCGCCGCCGCGGTGGCCCCGATCGTCGACAGCTTCGGCTTCGACCGCTGCGCCCTCGTCGGGGCGTCGCTCGGCGGCATCACGTCGATCACGTACACCGCCCGCCGGCCCGAGCGGGTGCGCGGGATCGTGCTGATCGACGTTGGCCACCGCCTCGAGGCCCAGGGCGTGCAGCGGATCATGGAGTTCCTCAGCGCCCACGACAGCTTCGGGTCGCTCGAGGAGGCGGCCACCCACATCGCCTCCTACCTGCCGCAGCGCAAGAACGTGCGGCCCGAGAGCCTCACCCGCAACCTGCGCCAGCGGGCGGACGGCCGCTGGGTGTGGAAGCACCGCCTCGGCCGGCCGCCGGAGGCCGTGGACCTCCCCGAGGACTTCGACACGAGGATGGACATGGTCCTCGGCGGCCTCGACGAGGACGC
>Ga0075429_100000390_pt1 | contig 32202 bp, 30 predicted proteins | sample RhiMetdeltSRZDD3_FD_75295 | JGI IMG/M metagenome (GOLD analysis project Ga0075429, IMG submission 75295) | Populus rhizosphere microbial communities from Tennessee, USA - Rhizosphere MetaG P. deltoides SRZDD3 | ecosystem: Host-associated > Plants > Roots > Rhizosphere > Soil | place: USA...
CCGAGGGCGTGCCACATCGCGATCCGGCCCTGCATCGCGGCGACCGAGGCGAGCATAAGGACGCCGGTGCAGTCGCCAGCCGCATAGACCCCGCGAGCAGTCGTACGAGACACCCGGTCGACCTGGATGAAGCCGCGGTCGTCGGTCCCGACCCCCGCCGCTTCGAGCCCCAGCGCGCCGGTGTCTGGAACCGAGCCGACCGCGAGCAGGCAGTGCGAGCCGTCGACGGTCCGGCCGTCGGTCAGGGTGACCCGGACGCCGTCGCCGGTGCGCTCCACGGCGGCCATCCGGCTCTGCGACAGCACGGTCATGCCGCGCCGGGTGAAGACGTTCTCGAGCACCATGGCGGCGTCGGCGTCCTCGCCCGGCAGCACCCGGTCGCGGCTGGACACGAGGACGACGTCGCAGCCGAGCGCGAGGTAGCCGCTGGCGAACTCGGCTCCGGTGACGCCGGAGCCCACGACGATCAGCCGCTCCGGCAACTCGTCGAGGTCGTAGACCTGCTCCCAGGTCAGGATCCGCTCGCCGTCGGGCCGGGCGGTGTCCATGATGCGAGGACGGGCACCGGTCGACAGCAGCACGACGTCTGCCTCGATCCGTTCGGATTCGCCGGCGGCGTCGGTCGCGACCACCGTCATGGCGTCCGCGAGCCGTCCGACGGCCGGCACCACGCGTACCCGCTCACGGGCCAGCCGCTTGGCGATGTCCTCGGACTGCGCCGCTGCGAGGTCCTTCACCCGGGCATTCACCCGCGGCATGTCGACGCTGACCGCGTCCAGCGGCTCATCGCCGGTGCCGACCCGGACGCCGAGCTCGGCGGCGCCCTGGACCAACGTCATGAGGTCCGAGGTCGCGATCAGAGTCTTGCTCGGGACGCAGTCGGTGAGCACGGCCGAGCCGCCGAGACCGTCGCGATCCACGACGGTGACCTCGGCACCCAGCTGAGCGGCGACCAGCGCGGCCTCGTAGCCGCCCGGCCCGCCGCCGACGATCACGACCCTGTCCACGGCACCATCCTGCCGGACCTGCCCTGTCGTTTGGCCCAGGGCGTGGAGACAGGCCCTAGGCTCGGTGCCGTGACGCTCTATGCCGCCTATGGGTCGAACCTCGATCCGGCCCGCATGAGCGACCGCTGTCCGCACTCGCCGCTGCAGGGCACCGGCTGGCTGTCCGGCTGGCGGCTCACCTTCGGCGGCGAGGACCTCGGTTGGGACGGCGCGCTCGCGACCGTGGTCGAGGATCCGACCGGACAGGTCTTCGTGGCGCTCTACGACGTCACCACCGAGGACCATGCGGCGCTGGATGCCTGGGAGGGCGTCGAGATCGGCGTCTACCGGACGATCCGAGTGCGCGTGGACACGATGACCGGCGACCAGTCCGCCCAGGCCTATGTCCTCGACGGGTACGAGGGCGGTCTGCCGTCGGCGAGCTACCTCGGCGTGCTCTACGAGGCGGCGCTGGCCGCCGGTGCGCCGACCGACTACCTCGAGGACCTGCGAAGCCGGCCCTGCCGGTCGGTCGGCCCGTAAGCCGGCTGTGTCGGTCGCTGCGGCCGCACCGGTGACGCAAGTACGCTGCGCTCGTGACTGACCTCGCGACCGACGCCGACGCCTCCTCACCTCTGGATCTCGCCGCCCAGGCGGCCGAGCGGATCGCCGAGCTGTCCGGCGCCAAGACCCACGACGTGGCCCTCGTCATCGGCTCCGGCTGGCTGCCCGCCGCCGATGCGCTTGGCGAGCCGGACAGCGAGTTCGCCACGACCGAGGTGCCGGGCTTCGCCGCCGCCGGGGTGGTCGGCCATGCCGGCACGATCCGCTCCGTACGCGCGGGCGATCGCCGCATCCTGGTCCTCGCGGGCCGTACCCATCTGTACGAGGGACGCGGCGTGCGAGCCGTCGTCCACGGCGTCCGTACCGCCGCCGCCGCGGGCTGCCGCGCGGTCGTGCTCACCAACGGCTGCGGCGCGCTGCGACCGCACTGGTTGCCCGGCACGCCGGTGCTGATCCGCGACCATCTCAACCTGACCGCGACGTCGCCGATCGAGGGCGCGAACTTCGTCGACCTGACCGACCTCTACTCACCACGGCTACGGGCGCTCTGCCGCGAGATCGAGCCAGATCTCGAGGAGGGGGTGTACGCCCAGTTCCGCGGACCGCACTACGAGACTCCGGCCGAGATCGCGATGGTCGGTGCAATCGGCGGCGACCTGGCCGGCATGTCGACCGCCCTCGAGGCGATCGCCGCCCGCGAGGCCGGGCTCGAGGTGCTCGGCATCTCCCTGGTCACCAACCTCGCGGCCGGCATCAGCGGTGAGCCGCTGAGCCACGAGGAGGTCATCCAGGCCGGTCGGGAGGCGGCCGGCCGCATGGGCGCCCTTTTGAGCGCCGTACTTCCGAGGATCTGATCATGCGCATACTCATCGCCGGAGCCGCCGGAAGCATCGCCCGCGAGGTCGCCCGCGGGCTCAGCGCCAACGGCCACGAGCTTCGCGGGCTCGACCTGGTCCCGTCGCCGGCCGAACACTGCTCGCTCGGCACCGTCGTCGGCGACTGCACCGACGCCGCCGTCGTCGGCGAGGCGGTCGACGGCGTCGAGGCCGTGGTGCATCTGGCCGGCCGGCCGAGCGAGGCGACCCTGCCGGAGGAGTTCACCTCCCATGTCGTCACGACGGCGACCCTGCTCGACGCGATGGTGACCGCCGGAGTCCGGCGCATCGCGTACGCCAGCAGCAACCACGCGGTCGGCATGCACGAGCTGACCGAGTCGCTCCGCGTCGACGTCCGGCCGCGGCCCGACACCTCGTACGGCGTGGCCAAGGTGGCCGCCGAGGGGCTGCTGAGCCTTTACGTCGACCGGGCCGGGATCGAGGCGGTCGCGATGCGGATCGGCAGCTTCCTGGAGCGACCCGAGACGATCCGCCAGCTCGCCACCTGGCTGTCGCCGGGCGACTGCGTCCGCATGGTCGAGGCAGCGGTGACGGCCACTGACGTCGGATTCACCGCGATCTACGGCATCTCGGCGAACACCCGGGCCTGGTGGGATCTCGAGCCCGGCCGGGCGATCGGGTACTACCCGGTCGACGACGCCGAGGCCTTCGCCGCCGACGTACCCGATCGGCCCGAGGACGCCGCCGAGACCGCGCGGGTCGGCGGCCCGTTCGCCACGTCACCCGGCCCGCCGAAGGCGATGGGCTAGCGCGGCCGTCCGAGCCGGTTAGGGTGCCGGACATGAGCACGACCGACGACCGCGCGGAGCTGATCGCGGCGGCGAGGGCCTGGACCGCGCAGGATCCCGATCCGGTGACCCGGGCCGAGCTGACCGCGATCGCCGACCGCGCGCCGACCGACGACGACGCAGTGGCCGACCTGGCCGATCGGTTCTCCGGGCGACTGGAGTTCGGCACCGCGGGCCTGCGGGGTGCGCTCGGCGCCGGGCCGTACCGGATGAACCGGGTCGTCGTGACCCAGGCCGCGGCCGGTCTCGCCGCCTATCTGCTGGAGCACCCGGTCGAAGGTCATTCCGGAGTCGTGATCGGGTACGACGCGCGGCACAACTCCGACGTTTTCGCCCGCGACACCGCCGAGATCATGCGGGGTGCCGGGATCGCGGCGTACGTGTTGCCCCGCCCGCTGCCGACGCCCGTCCTGGCGTACGCGATCCGGCCGCTGCGCTGCGCCGCCGGTGTCATGGTGACCGCGTCGCACAACCCGCCGCAGGACAACGGCTACAAGGTCTACCTCGGCGACGGCAGCCAGATCGTGCCGCCGGCCGACGCCGACATCGCCAAGGCCATCGACCGGGTCGGTCCGATCGCAGACTTGCCCCGCGGCACCGACTACACGGTGCTCGACGAGTCGGTGGTCGACGACTACGTCGCGGCCGTGACCGCACTGCCCCGCGCCGACGGGCCACGCGAGATCGGGTTCGCGTACACGCCACTGCACGGCGTCGGAGCCTCGGTCGTGCGGGCCGTACTCGATCGCACCGGCTTCGGGCCGCGACACGAGACGGCCGAGCAGATCGACCCGGACCCGGACTTCTCGACAGTGGCGTTCCCGAATCCCGAGGAGCCCGGCGCGATGGACCTGGCGCTGGCGACCGCCACCCGGACCGGCTCCGAGCTCGTCATCGCCAACGACCCCGACGCCGATCGGCTCGCGGTCGCGGTCCCCAGCATCCAAGGCTGGCGGCTGCTGCGCGGTGACGAGGTCGGGGCGCTGCTCGCGGATCACACGCTGCGTCGTGGCGTCAGCGGCACCTACGCGACCACGATCGTCTCGTCGTCGCTGCTCGGTCGGATGGCGGCGGCCCACGACCAGCCGTACGTCGAGACGCTGACCGGGTTCAAGTGGCTCAGCCGGGTCGAGGGACTCGCGTTCGGGTACGAGGAGGCGCTGGGCTACTGCCTTGCGCCGGAGATCGCCCGTGACAAGGACGGCATCAGCGCGCTGGTGCGGCTGCTCGAGCTCGCCGCCGAGCTGAAGGCGGCCGGCCGGACGCTGGTCGACCGGCTCGACGAGATCGCCGAACGCTACGGGCTGCACGCGACCGACCAGCTGTCGATGCGGGTCGCCGACCTGAGCCTGATCGGGAACGCGATGGCCGGGCTGCGAGCCGAGCCGCCGGCGACGCTGGGCGGCCTGAAGGTCGACACGGTCGACGACCTCGCCGCCGGCTCCGCCACGTTGCCGCCGACCGAGGGTCTCCGGTTCCGGCTGGCCGAAGGTGCTCGCGTCGTGGTCCGGCCGTCCGGCACCGAGCCGAAGCTGAAGTGCTACCTGGAGGTCGTCGTCCCGGTCACCGACGGAGTCGACGCGGCCCGGATCGCGGCCGCCGGCCGGCTCGACGCCATCCGCTCGGACCTCGCCGCCGCACTCGAGCTCTGAGCGTCTCGGCTCCACTGGGGGTGTGTGCGTCCCCGCTGGGCGTGACGCTTCTCCCGAAATTCAGGGCCCGCAATCGCAGATGCGTCACGCCCAGCCGGGGCGGGGACGGGTGTGCGTTTACTCGTCCAGGGCGGCCAAGTCCAGCCGGCGGAGTCGCTCGGGGTCGGCCAGGATGTCGATCTCGACGATCCGCCCGCCCACGATGGTGAATCCGAGCACCGCCGACGGCTCGCCCTTCGGCGCGACCAGGACGCCTGCGACGCCGTTGACCAGCACCGGCCGCGCGTACCGGGCGAGTGGCGCGAAGGACATCGCCTGCTCGGCCACCGCCGCGGCGCCGTGCACCACTCGAGACGCACCGGCCGGCATTGCGCCACGGTCCGCCCGCAGCACGACATCCGGATCCAGCAGCTCCAGCAGCGCCTCGAAGTCCCCGTCGCGGGCGGCCGCCCGGAAGGCGTCGACGACCTCGCGCTGGCGGGTGACGTCCACGTCGGGCGTCGTCGGTGCGCCACGCACCCGGCGCCTGGCCCGGCTGGCCATCTGACGCGCCGCGGCCGGGGTCCGGTCGACGATCGGCGCGATCTCGTCGAACGGCAGGCCGAACATGTCGTGCAGCACGAACGCCAGCCGCTCGGACGGGCTCAACGTCTCGAGTACGACCAGCAGCGCGAGCCCGACCGAGTCGGCCAGCATCGCTTCGGATTCGGGATCGACGCTGTCCTCGCGGCTCAGGATCGGCTCGGGCACGTGCGGATCGAGCGGCTCCTCGCGCCGGCGCTTGCGGGTACGCAACATGTCGAGGCAAATCCGGCCGACCACGGTGGTCAGCCAGCCGGCCGGGTTCGCCACGCCGTTCAGATCGGACCGGCTGAGCCGTAGCCAGGCCTCCTGCACAGCATCGTCGGCCTCGGTGACCGAGCCGAGCATGCGGTAGGCCACGGCTCTCAGATGCGTCCGGTTGGCCTCGAACTGTTCGACCAGCCAGTCGTCCTGGCCCATCGCGCCGCCAGCATCCACGTCGCATCCCTTCGTCGCGTCCGTCACTGCACTGACGTACGCGAAGCAGCCGATGTGACAGTACGCCCGACGGCTACCAGCCGGACGCCGATCCGCCGGTCAGCTCGCCGCCAGCACCACCAGCACGACGAAGACGACCGCCACTGCGACGACGGCCGCCGCCTCGGTCCAGCGCCAGTGCCGGTCGAGGGCACTGCGACCCATCGACCGCTCGCGATTCGTCGTCGCGAAGTTGTCCAGCCGCGCCACGACCAAATCGGCGTAGTCCATGCTCCCCAGCCCGGCCGGCGAAGCGCTCGCGCCGCCGCCGGATCCGACCGCCCCGCCGATACCGCCGAGCGCACCACCACTGAACGGCGACTTCGACGACCTGGATCCCTGCCGACGCTGTTTGAGCTGCTGCCGGGCCGTCCGGCCGACCGCGATCCCATGGATGGTCTTGTCCTCGGTACGGATCACCAGCACCTGCCGTAGCTCCACCGACTCCACGAGGTGCCACGGCACGGAGGTGTCGGACAGCGCGTTGCGGACCAGGACGTGGTCCTCGTGGGCGTTGACCGCGGGCCGGATCATCGTCAGCCAGACGCCGAGACCGAGCAGGACGAGGGCGGTGATGACCGCCCAGTGGGCCACATTGTCGCCGTCGATGAGCACGAAAACGACGGCGACGGCAAGTCCCGCCAGGGCGACAAACCCGGTGGTTCTCGACGAACACGGAAACCGTTGGAGGGGACGACTCGGGACATCGGACGCGTGGTCACTCACGGCGCCATTGTGTCTCGCGGATGTCAACGACCTGTATCGCCTCGGCCACGGTCGCAACCGGGCCTAAACTGCGTCTGTGACCACGACCGCCCCGAACCTCGACGACGTCACCGCCTCGGCCACGTCGTTGCGACGCTTCCTGGCCGGCCTCCCGGGCGTCGACCAGGTCGGTGCGGAGGCCCGAGCCGCGACCCTCGCCACCCGGTCGATCAAGACCACGGCGAAGCAGTACGCGCTGGATCTCGCCATCCGCATGGTCGATCTCACGACCCTCGAGGGTCAGGACACTCCGGGCAAGGTACGGGCGCTGTCCGCCAAGGCGATGCGTCCCGATCCAGCCGATCCGACCTGCCCAGCGGTCGCCGCCGTCTGCGTCTATCCCGACCTGGTCGCCGTGGCCAAGGACCAGGTCGGGAGCAGCGGCGTCAAGGTCGCGAGCGTCGCGACCGGCTTCCCATCGGGCCGTACCAGCCTCGAGGTCAAGGTCGCCGACACCGCCGATGCGGTCGCGGCCGGCGCCGACGAGGTCGACATGGTGATCGACCGCGGCGCGTTCCTCTCCGGCCAGTACGGCCAGGTCTACGACGAGATCGTGGCGGTCAAGGCGGCGACCGAGGACGCCCATCTGAAGGTCATCCTCGAGACCGGCGAGCTCGCGACCTACGACAACGTCCGCCGGGCCTCTTGGCTGGCCATGCTGGCCGGCGCCGACTTCATCAAGACCAGCACCGGCAAGGTCCAGCCCGCGGCTACCATGCCGGTCACGCTCGTCATGCTCGAGGCGGTCCGCGACTTCCGCGACCAGACCGGGCGCATGATCGGCGTCAAGCCCGCCGGCGGCATCCGTACCGCCAAGGACGCGATCCGATACCTCGTCATGGTCAACGAGGTCGCCGGGCCCGACTGGCTCGACCCGGACTGGTTCCGCTTCGGTGCGTCCTCGCTGCTCAACGACCTGCTCTCGCAACGGACCAAGATGACCACCGGCCGCTACTCCGGCCCCGACTACTTCACCTTGGACTGATCCGCGGGACGGCTCTCACCTGCGGCGATACTTCCGCGGCTCAGTAACGAAAAGGATCGCCCGGACGATGTCTCGGGGGACGGCCCCGGGAGCCTGCGGTGGTCAGTCACGGATCCCGGGACCGCCGCCACAAGTGTTGTACAGGTGTAACGCATAGGTCCCTACGACCGATGTCGTAGATACCAGAGACAGCCCCGGAGGAAGCCCCAACCGCTGGGGCTGTTTCATGTCCTTCGCTGTCTGGCACCGTCGGTGCGAAGTGCCCCCAATGTGCCCCCGCAGGGGTCGTCATGAGCGTCTACGCTGGTCACCGTGACAGCCGACCGATCCACGTTGGACTAAGCCATGGCCGATTCGGTTTTCGAGTACGCGCCGGCGCCGGAGCGCCGTGACATCGTCGACATCGCGTCGTCGTACGGGCTGTTCATCGACGGCAAGTTCGTCGACGGCTCCGACGGCAAGTCGTTCAAGACGATCAGCCCGGCGAGCGAGGAGGTGCTCGCCGAGATCACCGAGGCCGGCGAGGCCGATGTCGACGCCGCGGTCAAGGCGGCCCGGCGGGCCTACGACCGGGTCTGGTCGCAGACCAGCGGCGGGGATCGGTCCAAGTACCTCTACCGGATCGCCCGGATCCTGGCCGAGCGCTCCCGCGAGTTCGCCGTGCTCGAGTCGCTCGACAACGGCAAGCCGATCCGGGAGTCCCGTGACGTCGACGTGCCGCTGTCGAGTGCGTGGTTCTTCTACTACGCCGGCTGGGCCGACAAGCTCGGCTACGCCGGCTTCGGCCCGAATCCGCAGCCGCTCGGGGTCGCCGCCCAGGTCATCCCGTGGAACTTCCCGCTCATGATGCTGGCCTGGAAGATCGCTCCCGCGCTGGCGGCCGGCAACACCGTGGTGCTGAAGCCGGCCGAGACGACGCCGCTGACCGCGCTGCTGTTCGCCGACGTGTGTCAGCAGGCCGAGCTGCCGCCGGGTGTCGTCAACATCGTCACCGGCGCCGGCGCCACCGGACAGGCCCTGGTCACGCATTCCGACGTCGACAAGGTGGCCTTCACCGGCTCCACCGAGGTCGGCCGCATGATCGCCAAGGCGGTGGCCGGCAGCCGCAAGAAGCTCACCCTGGAGCTGGGCGGCAAGGCGGCCAACGTGATCTTCGACGACGCGCCGATCGACCAGGCCGTCGAGGGCATCGTCAACGGCATCTTCTTCAACCAGGGCCACGTCTGCTGCGCCGGCTCGCGACTGCTGGTGCAGGAGAGCGTCTACGACGAGGTGCTGGAGTCGCTGAAGCGCCGGATGGGCACGCTCCGAGTCGGCGACCCGCTCGACAAGAACACCGACATCGGCGCGATCAATTCCGCCGAGCAGCTGGCCCGGATCAAGCTGCTGTCGGAGATCGGTGACTCCGAGGGCGCCGAGCGCTGGTCGCCGCCGTGCGAGCTGCCGGAGAACGGCTACTGGTTCCCGCCGACCATCTTCACCGGGGTCAGCCAGGCCCATCGGATCGCCCGCGAGGAGATCTTCGGGCCGGTCCTGTCGGTCCTGACCTTCCGTACGCCCGCTGAGGCGATCGAGAAGGCCAACAACACGCCGTACGGGCTGTCGGCCGGAGTGTGGACCGACAAGGGCTCACGGATCCTGTGGATGGCCGACCGGCTGCGCGCCGGCGTCGTCTGGGCCAACACGTTCAACCGCTTCGACCCGGCGAGCCCGTTCGGCGGCTACAAGGAGTCGGGCTACGGCCGTGAGGGCGGCCGCCACGGTCTGGAGGCCTACCTTGACGTCTGAGCCGCGGCTGGACATCCGCAAGACCTACAAGCTCTACATCGGCGGCGCCTTCCCCCGATCGGAGAGCGGCCGGACCTACGAGGCCGTCGATGCATCCGGCCGGTTGCTCGCCAACGTCGCGATGGGATCGCGCAAGGACGCCCGCGACTCCGTCGTCGCCGCCCGCAAGGCCTACGCCGGTTGGTCGACTCGGACGCCGTACAACCGGGGCCAGATCCTCTATCGCGTCGCCGAGATGCTCGAGGGGCGCCGTGAGCAGTTCATCGCCGACGTCCAGGCCGCCGAGGGAGCGACCAAGAAGCAGGCCACCGCCATCGTCGACGACAGCATCGACCGCTGGGTCTGGTACGCCGGCTGGGCCGACAAGATCGCGCAGGTGACCGGCTCGGCCAACGCAGTTTCGGGTCCGTACTTCGACTTCTCGATCCCCGAGCCCACCGGCGTCGTGGCGATCGTGGCGCCGCAGGACTCGTCGCTGCTCGGCCTGGTCAGCGTCGTGGCGCCCGCGATCGTGACCGGCAACACCGTCGTCGTGGTGTCGTCCTTCGACCGACCGATCCCGGCCGTGACGCTGTCGGAGGTGCTGGCCACGTCGGACCTGCCGGGCGGCGTCGTCAACCTGCTGACCGGCGACGCGTACGAGATCGCGCCGTGGCTCGCCTCCCACATGGACGTCAACGCCATCGACCTGACCGGCGTCGACAACGTCGTACACGCCCGGGCGCTCGAGGAGTCGGCGGCCGACAACCTCAAGCGCGTCGTACGGCCGGAGCCGGTCGACTGGACCGCAGACCCCGGCATCGACCGGATGACGGCCTTCCTCGAGACCAAGACGGTCTGGCACCCGATCGGCACCTGAGGGATGACGGCCAAGCCCATCGAGTGGGTCACCCTGCCGGCGGGTCAGTACGTCCTTCGTCCGCCACGCGAATCCGAAGCCTCCGACGCCCTGGCGATGCTTCGCGACCCTGACACGCATCGCTGGAACCCGGCACCGAAGGTCGTCGACCTCGAGACGGCAGCTGACTGGTGCCGCCGTGGCGCCGACTGGTCCGACGGGACGCATGCGACCTGGTCGGTCGTCGACGACAGGGGCCGGATGATGGGCAACGTCTCGCTCTGGTCGCTCGACCGCGAGGATCAGCGCTCAGGCTTCGTGGGCTACCGCACGGTCCCCTGGGCTCGCGGCCGCGGCGTGGCGAGTCAGGGGCTGGCCGCCGCGTCCGCATGGGCCTTCGACAGTCTCGGCCTGGAGCGCATCGTGCTCCCCCACGTCGTCGCCAACCCGGCCTCCTGCGCGGTCGCCGAGCGCTGCGGCTACACCCTCGAGGGAGTCGCCCGCGGCGGCTATCGCGACCTCGACGGCGAACGCTGGGACGAGCACCTCCACGCTCGCCTCGCGACCGACCCCCCGCCCCGCTGAGGGTAGGCAAATCCCGAAACACGCCGGCGTGTCTCGGGATTCGGCTACCGCCAGTGGAGGGATGACCCTTGCCAAACATTACCCCCTGGGGGTATCGTCTCGGCCTAACACATACCCATGGGGGGTATGCAAGGATCGAAAGGGTTTGCCATGACCGACATCGCCTTCGCGGAGCCGACCGTCCAGGAGACCGGACGTCGCGACTACCGGGCCGCCGGCCGGTTCGCCTGGCACTACGTCCAGATGCTCATCGCGATGGCGGTCGGCATGGCCGTGCTGATGCCGCTGTGGAGCCTGGCGCTGCGGCCGACCGGTATCGAGCTGACCGACCACATCGCCCTGCACGCCATGGTCATGGCGACCGACATGAGCCTGGGCATGGGCGCGTGGATGCGCTGGCGAGGCCATGGCTGGCGCAGCATCAGCGAGATGTCGGCGGCGATGTACCTGCCGTTCGCCCTCGTGCTGGTCCCGTACTGGCTCGGTGCCTTGACCGCCGTCGGTGTGATGACCGCCGGACACCTGCTGATGCTGCCCGCCATGCTGATCGCGATGCTGCTGCGTCGCGAGGAGTACTCCCACGCGCATCACGCTCAGTCAGACGACTGAGCGTGACGCGCGACCACGTCGGTCAGCGGCGGCGCAGCGCGGAGCTGAGCCCGGCGCCGAACAGGCTCACGCCGACGGCCAGGAAGCAGGCCAGCGTCAGCCAGCCGATCGTGGCCACCTCGATCTCGACCGGCGCGACGGGAGCACCGTCGACCCACTGCACGGTGTCGGCCGGCAGCGCGAGATAGAGCGCCGCAGGGGCCAGGCCCCACAGCAGTCCGCCCAGCAGCGGTCCGAGCGGCGAGAGCGCACCCGAGAGGAGCACGATGAGCAGTACGCCGGCTCCGACCCCGAGCGAGACCAGCCCGCGGGTGTCGTAATCGACGGTGGCACCGGCATCAGTGAGCTGCTGATAGCGGTAGCCACCATAGGTGAGGAACCCGATCGCGACCGGCGTGAGGATCAATCCGGACATCGCACCGAACAGATGCGCACCGAGCCGTGAGCGGCGGCGCGGCGGCGATTCGAGGGCTTCATCGGTCGTACGCTGTTCCGACTCTTCCGGCCACGACTCCGGCGGAGCGTCCAGCGTTGTGGTCCGCTCGTCAGATTCTGGCTGCGTCGTCACGGCAGTTACACCTCCAGGGCAGAGCCCACCGAGGCTCGGACGAGCCCCGGCTTGGGTACTGGTATCAGACACGTTCGTACCGTGATTGCAGTGATTCGCGCAATCGCACGGCGATTGGTCCTGGTTCGTACTGCGGGTTTGGACCTTCTCTGCGCCAGCGGACCACTCGTACCGTGGACCCGACAACCGGACCCGAAGGGAGCATCGCGATGACCGAGTGCCTGCCGGCCACTGCCGCACCCGACCGGCTCCTGACGCCGACGATGGTCCGGCTGCTGGCCGCCGTGTTCGGCGCCGCGATCAGCTTCTACCTCCTGCTGTCGGTCGTGCCGCTCTACGTCGCCTCGACCGGCTCCGGCAGCGCCGGCGCCGGCCTCGCGATGGGCGCCCTGATGCTCGGCACCGTCCTCACCGAGCTCACCGTGCCGGCGATGCTCGCCCGCTTTGGCTATCGGACCGTGCTGAGTCTCGGGCTGATCCTGCTCGGGGCTCCGGCCGCCGTCCTCGCGACGTCGTCGAACCTCGTCCTCATCCTCGTCGTTTGCCTGTTCCGGGGCGCCGGACTCGCGATCATCGTCGTGGCCGGTACGGCCCTGGTCGCGAAGCTGGTGCCGGCCCGACGCCGGGCCGAGGGACTCGCGGTCTACGGCGTCGCATTCGGCGCGCCCGGCGTGATCGGACTGGCGCTCGGCGTCTCGCTGACCTCGTGGGTCGGATTCGACCCGATCTTCCTGGCGGCCACCGTGACGTCGCTGGCTGCCCTGATCCTGGTGCCCGGCCTGCCGAGTCGTCGCGACCATCCCGAGCCGCCGGTGCCCGTGCTGCGTGGACTGACCCGATCCGGGCTGCTGCCGCCGGCATTGGTCTTCACGTCGATCACGATCGCTGTCGGCGTCGTCCTGACCTTCCTGCCGCTGGCGGTGTCCGAGGACCGCCGGGAGTTGGCCAGTGCCGCCCTGCTGGTCCAGGCCACGGCTGTGCTCGCGGCTCGCTGGCTGGCCGGCCGGTTCGGCGATCGATTCGGGTCGGAGCGGCTGCTCGTCCCCTCGGTCGCTCTGGCGGCCGTCGGCATGCTGGCGCTGGTCGCCGTCGGCAACCCGTTCGCGGTGATCGGAGGCATGCTGCTGTTCGGCATCGGCTTCGGCTCCGCCCAGAACGTGACGCTCGCGATGATGTACGACCGGGTCGCCGAGGCGGAGTACGCCCGGGTCAGCGCGATCTGGAACCTGGCCTACGACGGCGGCATGGGCATCGGTGCGGTGACCTTCGGCGCGATCGTCGGCGCCACCGGCTACTCGACCGCATTCGGCCTGACGGTGGTCGTCCTGATCGTCGCGTTCATACCGGCATGGTCCGAGCGACACCCCCGGCCGATCGAACTCGACACGGTGCGACCGGACTGACGCCTCGGCACGTACGGCAGAATCTGGCGGGTGCCCGCTCGCGTCGTCGTCCTCGCCGGGCCGTCGGGATCGGGCAAGTCGCGCCTGGCCGAACGGCTGGGCTACCCGGTGCTTCGGCTCGACGACTTCTACCGCGACGGCGACGACCCTGAACTGCCCCGGCTGCCGATCGGCGTCGTCGACTGGGACGATCCGCGCAGCTGGAACGCGGCGGAGGCGATGGCCGCCATGGACACGCTGTGCCGAACCGGTCGGGCGGAGGTGCCGATCTACGACATCGCGCGCGACGGCCGAACCGGCACCCAGGTGCTCGACCTGGCCGGCTCGCCGCTGTTCGTGGCCGAGGGCGTCTTCGCGCCGCATATCGTCGCCGACTGCCGGGATCGCGGTCTGCTGGCCGCCGCGATCTGCCTGCGACGGCCTCGGCTCCTCACCTTCGGGCTGCGCCTGCTGCGCGACCTCCGCGAGCACCGGAAGCCGCCGTGGGTGCTGTGGCGACGCGGTCTGCTGCTCTACCGGCGCGAGCCGGTCATCGTCGCCGACGCGGTACGGCTCGGCTGCGAGCCCATGTCGCTGCGGCAGGCCGAGGCGCACGTACGCACGCTGGCGTGAGCGGCGTCAGGCGCCGAGCGCGGCGTAGCGCGGCTTGATGATGTCGTTGATCAGGGTCAGCCGCTCGTCGAACGGCAGGAACGCGCTCTTCATCGCGTTCACGGTGAACCACTGCAGGTCGGCCAGGTCGTAGTCGAACGCCTCGGACAGCAGGTGCATCTCCCGGCTCATCGACGTGCCGCTCATGAGCCGATTGTCGGTATTGACCGTGACCCGGAAGCGCAGCCGGGTCAGCAATCCGATCGGATGCTTCGCGATCGAGTCTGCGGCGCCGGTCTGCACGTTGGAGCTCGGGCACATCTCCAACGGGATGCGCTTGTCGCGGACGTACGCGGCGAGCCGGCCGAGCAGGACCTTGCCGTCGTCGTAGGCCTGGACGTCGTCGGCGATGCGTACGCCGTGGCCGAGCCGATCGGCGCCGCACCACTGGATCGCCTGCCAGATCGACGGCAGCCCGAACCCCTCGCCGGCATGGATCGTGAAGTGCGCGTTCTCGCGCTGGAGGTACTCGAACGCGTCGAGATGCCGGGTCGGAGGGTAGCCCGCCTCGGCGCCGGCGATGTCGAAGCCGGCCACACCCTGGTCGCGATAGGCCACCGCGAGCTCGGCGATCTCCATCGAGCGGGCCTGATGGCGCATCGCGGTCACGAGCTGCCGCGCGACGATCGGATTGCCGGCCGCTGCGGCGTTGGCCATGCCCAGTTCGAAGCCGTCTCGAACGGCGTCGACGACGTCCTCGAGCTCGAGTCCGGCAGTCAGGTGCTGCTCCGGGGCGTAGCGGATCTCGGCGTAGACGACCTGATCGGCGGCCAGGTCCTCGACGCACTCGGCCGCGACCCGCACGATGTCGTCGCGCCGCTGCATGACCGCGACCGTGTGCTCGAACGTCTGGAGATAGCGCTCGAGCGAGCCGGAGTCGGCGGACTCGACGAACCACTGGCGGAGTTCGTCGGGGTGGGTACGGGGCAGCTGATGCCCGACATCAGCGGCGATCTCCACGATGGTCTCGGCCCGCAGGCCGCCGTCGAGATGGTCGTGCAGCAAGGCCTTCGGAGCCTGGCGGATCGTGTCGAGGGGCAGCGCCATGTGCCCATCGTGCCAGGCTCCCCCGTCAGCGAGCGGTACTGGCGAGCGCAACTGTTGGCGCAACTTTGCACCAACTCTCCCCGGACCCGCAGATTCGCGCCAACACCTCGGGGTACGGCGTGGTCAGCCGATCCGGTCGAGGACGATGCCTCGCGGGGTGACGTCCGGGGCCGGCCGGTCCGTCGCGATGGCGTAGCTGCCGTCGAGTGCCGCCAGCGCCCGCTCGAACCGGGCCGGCTCATCGGTATGGAGGGTCAGCAGCGGATCGCCGGCGCGAACGGTGTCGCCGGGTTTCGCATGCCACTCGACTCCCGCGCCGGCCTGGACCGCATCGCCTGCCTTGGCCCGGCCGGCGCCGAGTCGCCACGCGGCCACGCCGACCGCGAGGGCGTCGAGACTCAGCAGCACGCCGTCGGACGGCACATCGACGACATGCCGTTCGCGGGCCTCCGGCAGCGGTGCGTCGGGATCGCCGCCCTGGGCCCGGATCATCTCGCGCCAGACGTCCATCGCGTCACCGTCGGCCAGCCGGTCGGCCGGGTCCACGTCGTCGTGACCGGCGGCGGCGAGCATCTCACGCGCGAGAGCGAGGGTCAGCTCGACCACGTCGGGCGGACCGCCGCCGGCGAGCACGTCGACCGACTCGCGCACCTCGAGGGCATTGCCGGCGGTACGGCCCAGCGGCGACTCCATGTCGGTCAGCAACGCGACCGTACGCAGCCCCTCGTCGGTGCCCAGATCCACCATGGTCTGAGCTAGTTCTCTCGCGTCGTCGATCGACTTCATGAACGCCCCGGAGCCGACCTTGACGTCGAGCACCAGCGCGCCGGTGCCCTCGGCGATCTTCTTGCTCATGATCGACGACGCGATCAGCGGAATCGACTCGACGGTGCCGGTCACGTCGCGCAGCGCGTAGAGCCGCTTGTCGGCCGGCGCCAGACCCGACCCGGCCGCGCAGACGACGGCGCCGACCGACTCCAGCTGCGCCATGATCTCGTCGTTGCTCAGGTCGGCGCGCCAACCCGGGATCGACTCCAGCTTGTCCAACGTGCCGCCGGTGTGACCGAGGCCCCGGCCGGACAGCTGCGGCACGGCGACTCCGCAGGCCGCCACCAGAGGCGCCAACGGCAGCGTGATCTTGTCGCCGACGCCGCCGGTCGAGTGCTTGTCGACCGTCGGGCGTGACAGCGGAGCGAAGTCCATCCGCTCGCCACTGTGGATCATCGCAGCGGTCCACCGAGCGACCTCGCGCCGGTTCATGCCCCGGAGCAGGATGGCCATCGCCAGCGCCGACATCTGCTCGGCATGCACGTCACCGCGGGTGAATGCGTCGACGACCCAGTCGATCTGGCTGTCGGTCAGTTCGCCGCCGTCGCGCTTGGCCGCGATCACCTCGACCGCGTCGTGTACCTCGGGCACATTCGCCTCCTGACATCCAGCAGAGCAAGGACAGCGTACGGACTAGCGGTCGGTCCGTCCTCGCTCCAGGTCCTCCGGGCCGAAGGCCAGCGGTAGCACGTCGGCCATCCGCCAGATCCCCTCCGGCGTGTCGACCAGCAGGTCGGGACCGCCGTGCTCCCACAGCAGTTGGCGGCACCGGCCACACGGCATCAGGCGGTCGCCGTTTGAGTCGCAGCAGGTGAAGGCGACCAACCGGCCGCCGCCGGTCGCCACCAGGTCCGAGACCAGCCCGCACTCGGCGCACAGCGTCACGCCATAGGCGGCGTTCTCGACGTTGCAGCCGACCACGACGCGGCCGTCGTCGACCAGGGCCGCGGCGCCGACCGGGAAGTGGGAGTACGGCGCGTAGGCCCGCTCTCGCACCTCACAGGCACGCCGGTGCAGCACGTCCCAGTCGATCTCGGCCACGTCCCCCGCCTACTCCTTGACGTAGGGTTCGCCGTCGGCCGCCGGTGGTTTGGCCGCCCCGCCCAGCAGACCGGCGACGGCGATCACCGTGGCGAGGTACGGCGTCATGCTGAGCAGCTCGGTCGGGATCTTCTGCAGGATCTGCAACTGGGTCTGCATCTGCGACACGAAGCCGAAGAACAACGCGGCGAAGAACGCACCGACCGGGTGCCAACGACCCATGATGAGCGCCGCCAGCGCGATGAAGCCGGTGCCGGCGGACGCGTCCTTGTCGAAGGCGCCGGTGCTGCCGACGGTGTAGAACGCACCGCCGAGCCCAGCGAACACGCCGCCGACGAGCACGGCCTGCCAGCGCCGCCCCTTCACCTTGATGCCGACCGTGTCAGCGGCCCTCGGGTGTTCGCCGACCGCACGCACCCGGAGTCCCCAGCGGGTACGGAACAGCAGGAACCAGGCCAGCGGGACCGAGATGAACATCAGGTAGACGAGGAAGTTCTGCGCGAAGACCGAGTCGCCGACGATCGGCAGGCTCGACAGGCCCGGGATGTCGATCGGTTCGAGGATCGGCGGGTTGTTCAGGTCGACGATCTTGTCGTCGGGGATCTGGTCGAGCAGGAAGCCGGTCGTACCGCCGGCGAACACCACGAGCACCACGCCGACGACGATCTGGTTGACCAGATAGCGGATCGCGAACATCGCGAGCAGCGCCGCGAGGGCGACGCCCGCCACGATGCCGCCGAGCAGGCCGACGTAGGCGCTGCCGGCCATCGTGGCGACCACCGCGGCGAAGAACGCGCCGACCAGGAACTGTCCCTCGATCGCGATGTTGATCACGCCGGCCCGCTCGCACATCGCACCGGCCAGCGCGCCGAGGGTCAGCGGCGTCGCGAACTTCAGCGTGCCCTCGAGCGGATTGGTCATCGGCAACGGCGGATCGAGCGTCTGACCGGAGTAGGCCCACACGCAGAATCCGATGATGAACGCGAGCCCGGTGAGGATCATCAGCGCCACGAACAGCGGCCCGGACTGCAGGTTCCTCGAGACCCCCGGCGACCGATCACGCAGGGTCGGGGCGACGGCGAACAGGGCCAGGACGACCGCGGTGACGAGCAGGCAGATCAGCCCGAGCGTCGGCCCGTCGGCGGAGATGTCGATCTTGTTGTGGTCGACGGTCTGCGGCTGGACGAGGAACGTGAAGTCGCCGGGCGAGGTCGCCACCCACATCCACAGCTGGAGCAGTCCGGCCACGCTCAGGATCGAGACGATCCGGGCGTAGCGCCGGCGCTCGGCCGGGCTCACAACGTCGAGCGGAACGCCTGCCGCGTCGGTCACGGTCGCGGTGGTCATCAGCTCCACCCCTTCGCGAGCACGGTCTCGCCCTCTTCACGGTCATGGATCCGGAACACGCCTCTCACCAGGGCCGGTGCCGCGACGAACAAGACGATCAGCGCCTGCAGCACCGTGGTCAGGTCGAGCGGCGTCCCCGTGGCGGCCTGCATCTGGCGACCGCCCGAGTCCAGGGCGCCGAACAGGATCGCCGCGAGCACCGTCCCGAGCGGCGTGCCACGCCCGAGCAGCGCGACCGTGATCGCGTCGAAGCCGAGCGACCCGGCGATGCCGTCGGTGAGCGGGTCCTCGTGGCCGTTGACTTGCTCGACGCCGGCCAGGCCCGCGAGCATGCCGGCGAGGAGCATGACGAGGATGTACGCCTTGGAGATGTTGATGCCTGCCGTACGCGCCGCATCGGGATTGGCACCGACCGCCCGCATCTCGAAGCCGATCGTCGACCGCGACAGCAGCCACCAGACCCCGATCGCGGCCAGGAACCCGACGTAGACGCCGGTGTGGATGCCGAGCAGGTCCGGGAACCGGGCGGACGAGTCGACCACCGGGCTCTTCGGGTCGTTGGACCCGGGTACCTGGAAGGCGTCCAGCGTCAGTAGCCAGCGCAGGATCGACAGGGCCACGTAGTTGAGCATGATCGTCACGATCACCTCGTGCGCCCCGGTCTTCGCCTTCAGCAGGCCGACCACGCCGCCCCAGACCGCGCCACCGATCAGACCGGCGAGGACGGAGACGATCAGGTGGATGCCGACCGGCAGGTCCCAGGTGAAGCCCACGTAGGCGGCGCAGATCGCGCCCATGATCAGCTGGCCCTGGGCGCCGATGTTGAACAGGCCGACCCGGAAGGCCAGGGTCACGCCGAGCCCGGCGACCATCAGCGGTGCCGCCCGCTCGAGCGTCGAGGAGATCGCCTCCTGGGAGCCGAAGGCGCCCTGGAGCAGCGCCCAGTAGGTGTCGCCGACGGCCCGGACCGCGGCCGACAAGCTGTCACCGGGGGCCTGGAAGAAGTAGTTGAACTTCGACAGCACGTCGTCGTTGCTGACGATGATCAGAACCGCACCGACGGCCAGTGCGAGCACGATCGAGAGGAACGTGAGCTTGATCGACGGCAGCCAGGACTGGACCAGGGCGGCGGCGCTCGGCCGGCCTTCGGGCGGGGTCTCAGGGCGGTCGGTCGCCGTGGACGGATCAGACATTGGCTGCTCCCTCGTGAGCCGGCGTCGCGCCTGCCATCAAGAGCCCGAGATCCTCGCGTGGCGTGGACGGGTCGACGATGTCGACGACGCGGCCGTCGTACATCACCGCGACCCGGTCGGACAGGGCGGCGATCTCGTCGAGCTCGGTGGATACGAACAGGACGGCGGTGCCCTGGTCGCGTTCCTCGACGATCCGTTTGTGGACGAACTCGATCGAGCCCACGTCGAGTCCGCGGGTCGGCTGGGAGGCGACCAGCAGGCGCAGCGGCCGGGACAGCTCGCGGGCCAGGATCACCTTCTGCTGATTGCCGCCCGACAGTGAGCCGGCCGGGGTCGACGGTCCCTGGGTACGGATGTCGAAATCGACGATCTGGCGCTCGGCGTTCGCGGCGATCTTGGCCAGGTTGAGCACGATGCCCGACGAGTACTCGTCGTTGTGGTAGAGGTCGAGCACGAGGTTCTCGGCGACCGTGAACGCGGCGACGAATCCATCGTGCTGGCGGTCCTCGGGAACGTAGCCGATGCCCTGTCGCAGGCTCTCCGCCGGACCCTGCCGACTGATCTCGCGACCGCTGATTCGGATGCTGCCCGCTGCGGGCCTCACGAGACCGAGCAGGGCCTTGACCAACTCGGTCTGGCCGTTGCCCTGCACGCCGGCGATGCCGAGGATCTCGCCACCACGGACGTCGAGCGACACCTCCTTGACCACAGCCAGGCCGCGGTCGTCGATCACGGTGAGGTCATCGATCTCGAGGGTCGGCTCGGCAGCGGGCTTGGCCGGAGCCTTCGACACCGTCAGGCTGACCGACCGGCCGACCATCAGCTCGGCCAGCCGGTTCTCGCTCGCCGAGGGCTCGACGGTCTCGACGACCTTGCCCCGCCGGATCACCGTGATCCGGTCGGCGATCGCCTGCACCTCTTTGAGCTTGTGCGTGATGAAGACGATCGACTTCCCGTCGTCGCGGAGCTGTCGCATGATCACGAACAGTTCCTCGATCTCCTGCGGCGTCAGCACCGCGGTCGGCTCGTCGAGGATCAGCAGCTCGGCGTCGTTGAGCAGAGCCTTGAGGATCTCGACCCGCTGCTCGACACCGACCGAGATGTCGGCCACTTTGGCGTCCGGGTCGACCTTCAAGCCGTAGCGCTCGGAAAGCTCGCGTACCAGAGCGCGGGCCTTGCGCCGGCTCAGTACGCCGGGAAACCCGGTCTGCTCCCGGCCGAGCGTCACGTTGTCGGCGACGGTGAAGACCGGCACCAGCATGAAGTGCTGATGCACCATGCCGATGCCGGCGTCGATCGCGTCGCCAGGTCCCTTGAAGTGGACCGGCTCGCCGTCGAGCCGGATCTCTCCCGCGTCGGGATCGAGCATCCCGTACAGCTGGTTCATCAGCGTCGACTTGCCGGCGCCGTTCTCACCCAGTAGGGCGTGGATCTCGCCCGGCTCCACCGTCAGGTCGATCCGATCGTTGGCCGTGAAGCTGCCGAAGCGCTTGGTCAACCCCTCGATCTCGAGTCTCATGCGGCCTCCCTTGTGCTCACCGACGCATCAGACGCGCCGGAAGGGGCAGTCAATGCTGCCCCTTCCGACGCCTGTATGCCATCACGGCATGAAACTACTGTGGTTGCACCTTCGAGTTGATGGTGATCTTGCCGTCGATGATGTCCTGCTTGAGCGTCGCGATCTGGTCCTTGATCTCCTGCGGGATGTCACCCTCGAGGTCCGAACCGTAGATCAGGTCGGTGCCGCCGTTCTCCAGCGTCCCGACGTACGGCTTGTTGTCGAACTGTCCGTGCACCGAGTCGGCGACGGCGTCCTCGACCGCAACGTCCATGCCCTTCGCGACGCTGGCGTAGAGCACGTCGCAGTACTCCGGAGCGCTGACGCAGCCGTCGGTGTCGACCCAGATCGCCTTGACCTGGCCGCCGGAGTCCTTCGCCGCCTGCAGACCACCGAGGCCGGCCGGGCCCGCGACCGGGAAGAGCACGTCGGCGCCCTGGTCGATCAGGCTCTGCGCCGAGGTCTGACCCTTGGTCTTGTTCTCGAAGTCGTTGGTGAAGACGCCTTCTTGCGTCGTCTCGTCCCAACCGAGGACCTTGACGTCCTTGCCGTTCTGCTGGTTGTAGTACTGCACGCCCTCCCAGTAGCCGTCCATGAAGATCGTGACGGTCGGGATGTTGATGCCGCCGAAGGTACCGACGGAACCAGTCTGGCTCATGCCCGCCGCGAGGTATCCGGCCAGGAAGCTCGACTGAGCGGTGTTGAACGACAGACCGCGCAGGTTGGGCGGCGGCTTCGCGTAGCCGTAGTCGACGATCGCGAAGTCGACGTCCTTGTTGTCCTTCGCCGCGGCCAGAGTGGCGTCGCCGAGCTTGAAGCCGACCGTCACGATCATGTTGCAGTTCTGCTGCAGCATCGCGTTGATGTTGTCTACGTACTCGCTGTCGTTCTGCGACTCGATCGAGCCGTAGTCGGCGAGACCGAGGTTCGTCGTGGCGTCGGTCAGGCCCTTGAAGGACGTCTGGTTGAACGACTTGTCGTCGAATCCGCCGGAGTCCGAGACCATGCAGGCCTTGAAGTCAGGGTTGCTCTCGGACTGGGTCGACCCGCTGTCGCCACCCGAGCTGCTGTTGTCGTCTTTGCTGCCACAGGCCGAGACGATCAGCACGAGCGCCCCCGCGATCGCAGCCATGCGTGCCGTCTTCTTCACGGCGCCTCCTCGTCACTCTTCTGCTCACGGACAGGTGGCCGCGAGATTGACAGGGCGCACTTTAGTGCCTTGCGGGTCCGATCGGACCAGGGACCAAAGACCCCGTAAACGACTCGATACGCCTTTGTGACCTGCCGTGTGTGACGAGTCAGCCCAATGCCATCAAAGCGGCAGTGGCCAGGACTTTCGCGCCGACCGAGATCGCTCGCTCGTCGACCCTCAAACTGCCCTGATGGAGCTCGTAGGTCGCGCCGCCAGGCGTCCGGGTGCCGAGCCGGGCCAGGGCGCCGGGCACCGACTCGAGATACCACGCGAAGTCCTCGCCGCCGAGGCTCTGCGCCGTCGTGGCCGCGCCCTCCGGACCGAGCGTCGACTCGACCGCGCGCCGCAGCGTCTCGGTCGCGATCGCGTCGTTGACCACCGGCGGAACGCCCCGGACGTACGAGATGTCCGCGGTCACGCCGTAGGGAGCGGTCAGCTGGTCGACCAGCGTGTGCACGATCTTCTCGGCCTGGTGCCAGGCGCCGATGTCGAGCATCCGCAGGGTGCCGGCGACCTCGCCGGTGATCGGGATGACGTTGGGAGCCTCGCCGGCATGTACCCGGCCCCACACCAGCGTGGCGCCGGAGCGCGGGTCGAGACGCCGCGACAGGGCAGCCGGCAACTGCGTCATCAGCACGCCGAGCGCGTACGTCAGGTCCTCGGTCAGATGGGGCCGCGAGGTGTGGCCGCCGCGTCCGCTGAGCCGGATGGACACCATGTCGGCCGCGCCGGTGATCGCGCCCTCGCGCAGTCCCACCTGCCCGACATCGAGCGTCGGATCGCAGTGCACGGTGAAGATCGACGAGACGCCGTGCAGCCCGCCGTGGTTAATCACCTCGGTGGCGCCGCCCGGCATCATCTCCTCAGCCGGCTGGAAGACCATGCGTACCCGACCCGGAAGCTCGCCGGCGGCATCGAGCCGGGCCAGCGCCAGGGTGGCGCCGAGCAGCGCCGTCGTGTGGACGTCGTGGCCGCAGGCATGGGCGACGCCCTCGATGCCGGAGCGCCAGGGGTCGGTCGTCGTGTCGTCAACCGGCAGGGCATCGAGGTCGGCCCGGAGCGCTACTCGTCGCATCGACCCGTCGGCGGGGCCGAGGTCGGCGATCAGCCCGGTGGTGGGGAGGCGCTGGAACGATACGCCGACGGCGTCGAGCTCGGCGGCTACCAACTCGGTGGTGTGCTTCTCCTCCCAGGCCAGCTCGGGGTGCGCGTGAATCTTGCGGCGCAGCGAAATCAACGATGGCGCAAGGTCGTCAATAGTGGCGACCAGGTCGGATTGACTGGACACATCGGTGAGGCTACCGCTATCGACCGGGGTCACTGTCGAGCGTCCACACGCGAGATCGCTATCGAGCACGCTATGGAGACGATCTGCTCAGCGTTGCGTTACGCGCCGATCACCCTGCGCGCTCAACGCGGTCGTGTCGTCGGCGAAACTCGGCTGACGACGATGCCGATCGAGCGCCACGATGGCTGCATGTCACGTCATTGGGCCCTTTTCGATCTGCGCATCCGTACGCCCCGGCTCGAGCTGCGAGTCCCGACCGAGCGACTGATCGACGACATCATCGACGTCGCCCTCGACGGCGTGCACGACCCGGCCACGATGCCGTTCGAGTTCGCCTGGACCGACGCACCCCGCGAGGAACTGCCGGTCAACACGTTGCAGTTCTACTGGGGTCAGCTCGCGGCTGTCACCGTCGACGACTGGCACCTCGGGCTGGCGGTACTCGTCGACGGTCAGGTGGTGGGCGTCCAGGGCGTCGGCGCGAGCCGCTTTCCGCTCCGCCACGAGGTCAGCACCGGGTCATGGCTGGGCCTGCGGCACCACGGCCAGGGCATCGGCACCGAGATGCGATCGGCCGTGCTGCACTTCGCCTTCGAGGTGCTCGGTGCCGAGTACGCGCTCTCGGCCGCCTGGCGGGACAACGCCGCCTCGCTGGCGGTATCGCGCAAGCTCGGCTATCGCGAGAACGGCGTGACCCGTAAGGTACGCCGAGGCCAGGTCGACGAGCAGATCGAGTTGCGGTTGTCCCGCTCCGCATGGGAGCAGCATCGTCGCGACGACATCGAGGTCGACGGCTTCGAGCGCTGCCGGCCCACCTTCGGGCTGGACTGACCGGTCGAACCGACTGAGTCGAACTCACCGGATCGCCCGGACAAGCCAACCGACGGGGACGGCCGCGCGTTCATGACATGACAGTGCCGCCGTCCGGCGGGCGGCCCAGGCAGCAGAGCAGGCAACCATGCGACGTAGTCTCGGCGTCGTCACGACGCTCACCGTGCTCGCGGGTGCGATGGCACTCGCCTCCGGCGCACCCGTCCAGGCCGAGGGCCAGTCGACGGTGGCGAGGGGTCACTGCTCTCGCGGCCTCGTGGCGCTGACCTTCGACGACGGCCCGCAGTCGGGGATCACGCCCCGGGTGATCCGGGTCCTGGTCCGCCATCACGTGCCGGCGACCTTCTTCGTGGTGGGCCAGGAGGTTCGCGGCCACGGGCAGTTGCTCCGCCGGATGCATCACGACGGCTTCCGGGTCGGCAACCACACCTTCGCCCACGAGAACCTCACGAACCTGTCGAACCGCAAGATCCGCCGCACCCTCAGTCGTACGAACAAGGCGATCCGCCACGCCGGACTCGGCCGCCCGATGCTGATGCGGCCGCCGTACGGTGCGATCAACAACCGGGTACGCCGGGTCGTCCGCCAGATGCACCTGCGTCCGGTGCTGTGGACCGTCGACTCCCGCGACTGGGACGGACGCTCGGCCCGCCGGATCATCTCGACCGTGCTCGCCGAGATCCACCGGGGCCGCAACATCGTCCTGCTGCACGACGGCGTCGCCAACTCCGACCAGACGCTGGCAGCCTTGCCGCGGCTGATCCATCGGATCCGCGGCCACGGCTACTGCCTCGCCGCCCTGAACAGTCGCGGCGTGCCGCGTCCGCCGTTGCCGAAGGTCCGCGTGTCGGGCGACACCGTCCGCGAGCAGGGCCGTCGGCACCCGGTCTACCTGCGCTTCCACGTGCGGCTGTCGACGCCGACGTCGCGACCGGTCAGCGTCCGGGTGCGCACCCGAGGCAAGACCGCCACGGCGCACCGCGACTTTGTCCCGCGGCACTTCCGGCTCCGCTTCCCGGCCGGCGCAACGCATCGGGTGGTCAAGGTCAAGGTGCTGGGCAATTCCAAGCGCGAACACCGCGAACGGGTCGAGCTCGTCCTGTCCCACTCCCACCACGCCCGGATCGCCCACCGCTCGGCCCGCGGCATCATCCGCGACGACGACTGACCGCCCCACTGGGGGTAGGCAAATCCCGAGACACGCCGGCGTGTTTCGGGATTTGGCTACCGCCAGTGGAGCGGGCGCTCAGAACACGTCGGGCGGAACGTAGGTGCCCCAGACCGAGCGGAGTGCGTCGCAGACCTCGCCGACAGTCGCCCGGGCCCGGAGCGCCTCCTTCATCGGATAGAGCACGTTGTCGTCGCTCTGCGCGGCCGCAACGAGGTCGGCGAGACACCGCTCGACCTCGCCGCCGTCGCGGTCGGCCCGGAGCTTGGCCAGCCGCTCGGCCTGCTGCTCCTCGATCGCCGGATCGACCCGCAGCGGCTCGTAGGGCTCCTCCGTGTCGAGCTGGAACCGGTTGACGCCGACGACCACCCGTTCGCCCTCGTCGACCTCCTTGGCGAGCTGGTAGGCCGCCTTCTCGATCTCGTTCTTCTGGAAGCCGTGCTCGATCGCGGCCACCGCACCGCCGAGATCCTCGACCTGCCGCATCAGGTCGCGCGTGGCGTCCTCGAGTTCGTCGGTCAGCGTCTCGACCGCGTACGAGCCGGCGAACGGGTCGACCGTCTTGGTCACGTCGGTCTCGTACGCGAGGACCTGCTGGGTCCGCAGGGCGAGCCGAGCGGCCTTCTCGGTCGGGAGCGCGATCGCCTCGTCGAAGGAGTTGGTGTGCAGCGACTGGGTGCCGCCGAGGACGGCCGCCAGCGCCTGGACGGCCACTCGGACCAGGTTGACCTCGGGCTGCTGCGCGGTCAGCTGCACCCCGGCCGTCTGGGTGTGGAAGCGCAGCATCTGCGACTTGGGGTTCTCGGCGCCGAACTCATCGCGCATCACCTGGGCCCAGATCCGCCTGGCGGCGCGGAACTTCGCGATCTCCTCGAGCAGCGTCGTACGCGACACGAAGAAGAACGCCAGCCGCGGAGCGAACTCGTCGACGTCCTGGCCCGAGTCGATGGCGGCCCGGACGTACTCGATGCCGTTCGCCAGCGTGAACGCGACCTCCTGCGCGGGCGTCGCCCCGGCCTCGGCCATGTGGTAGCCCGAGATCGAGATCGTGTTCCACCGCGGCAGCTCGGCCTGGCAGTAGCCGAACGTGTCGGTGATCAGACGCAGCGACTCCTGCGGCGGGTAGATGTAGGTGCCGCGCGCGATGTACTCCTTCAGCACGTCGTTCTGGATCGTGCCGGTCAGCTGCTCACCGGACACGCCCTGGTCCTCGGCGACCAGCTGGTAGAGCAGCATGAGCAGGGCCGCCGGCGCGTTGATCGTCATCGACGTCGAGACCTTGTCGAGCGGGATGCCGTCGAACAGCAGCCGCATGTCCTCGATCGAGTCGATCGCGACGCCGACCTTGCCGACCTCGGCATGCGCCACCGGCGAGTCGGAGTCGTAGCCCATCTGGGTCGGCAGGTCGAACGCCACGGACAGTCCGGTGGTGCCGTGCGCGATCAGCTGGTGGTAGCGCTGGTTGGACTCCGCCGCGGTGCCGAAGCCGGCGTACTGCCGCATCGTCCACGGCCGACCGGTGTACATCGTTGGGTAGACGCCACGGGTGTACGGGTACGAACCGGGCTCGCCGAGCTGGTCGGCCGGGTCCCAGCCGGACAGCGCGTCCGGGCCGTAGACAGGCTCGAACGGCAGTCCCGACTCCGTCTCCTCGTTCACGTTGGAAGCCTAGGCCGGATGCGACGGCACGGCAGCATGAGATCGGCCACCCGGGCGGCCGCCGGGCCCGTCAGAGCCCCCAGAACGGTCCCTCGAGCCCGACCGAGCGGAGGTACGCGGCGGCGTCGGTTGGCTCGCGGCGCCGATAGCCCCGGTCGAGCCGCCCGTCGTACCAGTGCGAGGCGAACCGCCACAGGGTCGCGAGGTCCATGACGTACCCGCGCTCGAGCCCGGCGTCGTCGAGCCAGCGGTCGACGCAGCCCTGGTCGCAGAAGATCCGCTGGTTGGAGCAGGTGTGGATCACGTCGTCCCACATCCGGTCGGCCGCTACGAGGAAGTGCGCGAGCTGGTCGCCCGGCGGCGGACCGTCGCGGCCGACGACCCAGGCATGCGGGCGTCCGCAAGCCAAGCAGGTCGTCGCGACCAGCACCTCCGGGTCGCCCGGGACCAGATTCGGCAGCGCGAACGAGTCCCACGCGCACCCGCCCCACCACAGGGACTCGCGGCCCATCACCGAGAACCCCATCGGAACCGACGAGAACGGATGCGCCAGCGCGATCCGGGGCAGGCCGTCGTCGAACCGCGCCGGGTCGAGGGCGAGATGTCGCCGGCTCGCCAGCTCGGACAGCGCCTCGGCGACCTCGGTGACCGGCACCTCGAATCGCGTGGCGAGCTCGGTCGCGGTCGGCGCTCGGCCGGTGCGGGCGAACTGCTCGTACACCGCGAGCCGGACGTCCTCGATCTCCATGCGGTCAGTCTTCCGATCGCATGATCCGGCGCAGCAGCCAGGTCACGCCGATCATCACCGCGACCGATCGGACCAGCTCGGCCGCCGCCTCCGCGCGTTCGGACGCCTCGGCCCGCGCCGCCCGATTCGCGGCCTCGGTCCGCTCCACGGCGGCCGCGGCGGCGATCGGGGCGGCGGCGGGTGCGGCCAGGGCGTACGGCGCTCCGCCCTCGATCCGCATCGGAATCCGGCCCGGGCCGGACGTCGCAGCCCAGGACGCGCCGATCAGCACCAGCCGCGAGAAGTAGTTGATCCAGATCAGCAGGATGAGGGCGGTGCCGAACACGGCGAAGGCCGGATTGTTCTTGGTCAGCGCGATCAGGAAGACCGCGATCTGCTTGAGGATCTCGAACCCGACAGCGGCGAGCAGCGCGCCTCTCCACAGCGCGTCCTGGCGCACGGTCGGCCGTCCGAGCAGCCGGAAGGACGCATAGAACATCACCACGCTGGCGACCAGCCCGACCAGGGTTCCGACGCTGTTCAGCAACGACGTCATGGCCGGGACATCGGCGATGCCCAGCCAGTCCTGGATGTCCCCGACGAACCCCCGGGTCGCGCTGGAGACGCCGACCGAGATCAAGAGCACGAAGCCGATCACCGCGAGCATCAGCAGGTCGACGAGCTTGCCGATCACGAAGTTGTGCGTCTTGCTCGGCGGCACCTCGAAGACGTCCTGCAGGGCCGTCCGCAACGTCGACAACCAGCCCAGCCCGGTGTAGAGCAAGGCGACCAGACCGAGCACGCCGGCCGTCGCGGCGGCGTCCTGGAACGTCGCCGGATTGATCTGGCCGTTGCCGGTGCCGATGATCGCCGGGAAGACCTCCGTCAACGCGTCCGTGACGGCGTCCAGGGCGTTGGGATAGGCGCCGGTGATCAGCCCGACCACGGCGAAGGCGATCGCGATGATCGGGAAGAAGCTCAGGAACCCGAAGTACGTGACGGCGCCGGCCAGGACGTTCCCTTGGACCTTGCTGTAGTGCTCGAAGGTCGCGATCAGATGATCGAGCAGCCGCGACCGCCGCCGGGCTGCCGCCAGCCGCCGCTTGAGACCATCCGCCACGCTCACGTCATAGTCACCACGTCGCCGAGCGGAAACTCCCGACGCGGCACCCAGCCGCTGCCGTCCTCGTGCGTGTACATCGCGAACGACTCCACGTCGAACCGGCACTGGAAGCCCGCGAGCGTGTCGAACGCCTGGTCCAGCGCGTCGTCGGGCACGTCCTGTGCGACCGTGACGTGCGGGTGGTACGGAAACACCAGGTCCCGCTCCAACGGCCCGGTCCGGATCGACTCGGACAGCAGCTCACAGGCCGAGATGCCCTCGGTGACCGCGATGAACACCACCGGCGAGTTGGGCCGGAAGGTCGCCGTACCCCGCAACTGGATCACGAAGCGCGGATGCGCCAGTGCCACCTTGAGCAGGTGCTCGTCGATGTCGTCCATCGCCGCCTCGTCGACCAGCGTCGGCGGGAGCAGGGTGACGTGGGTCGGAACCGACTCGGCCTGCTGATCCCCGAACGATGCCCGATGGCGGCGGAGCTCTGTGCCGTAGGGCTCAGGCACCGGAATCGCGACACCGACGGTGAGCATGGTGCCGACACTAGGGCATGAACCGGGCGCTGTCGCGCGGCCCGCTGCGTCAGCCGGCCGAGCCGCGGACGAATCCGACCCGGTCGTAGACGGTCGCCAGCGTCTCGGATGCGACCGCGTTGGCTCGCTCGGCGCCGGTGGCCAGGATCTTGTCCAGCTCGGTGCGGTCGTCGAGCAGCTCGAACGTCCGATTTCTGAACGGTGTCACGAACTCGACGACGAGATCGGCGAGGTCGCCCTTGAAGTCGCCGTAGCCGCGGCCGGCGTACCGCTCCTCGAGCTCCGGGATCGAGTCGCCGGCGAGGACCGAGTAGATCGTGAGCAGGTTGGAGATGCCGGGCTTCTCAGCCTCGTCGAACCGCACGTCGCGGCCGGAGTCGGTGACCGCCGAGCGCACCTTCTTGGCCGAGACCTTCGGGTCGTCGAGCAGCTCGATGATGCCGGCCGGAGACGACGCCGACTTGCTCATCTTGATCGTCGGATCGGCCAGGTCGGTGATCTTGGCGGTCTCCTTGACGATGTACGCGTCGGGCAGCCGGAAGGTGTCGCCGAAGCGGTGGTTGAACCGTCCGGCCAGGTCACGGGTCAGCTCGATGTGCTGGCGCTGGTCCTCACCGACCGGCACCCGATGGGTCTGGTAGAGCAGGATGTCGGCCGCCTGCAGGATCGGGTACGTGAACAGTCCGACCGTGGCCCGATCGGTGCCGCCGCGGGCCGACTTGTCCTTGAACTGGGTCATCCGGCTGGCCTCGCCGAACCCGGTCAGACAGCCCAGGACCCAGGCGAGCTGGGCGTGCTCGGGCACCTGGCTCTGGACGAACAGGGTGGACTGCTCCGGGTCGATACCGGCGGCGATCAGCTGGGCCGCCGAGCGCAGGGTCCGCTCCCGGAGCTGGGCCGGGTCGTACTCGACCGTGATCGCGTGCAGGTCGACGATGCAGTAGTACGCGTCGTGACCCTCCTGCAGGCCGACCCACTGGCGCAGCGCACCGAGGTAGTTGCCGAAGTGGAAGGAGTCGGCGGTCGGCTGGATGCCCGACAGCACGCGCGGCAGTGTCGACATGCGGCGCATTCTGCCAGCGCGGCCCGAGACCGGCTGCACTGGCGGGTCAGCCGGCCTCGCTCGCCGGATCCGGCTGCGGGTCGGGGAGCTCGGCCTGCAGCGTCACCTCGGGCCGGATGCTGACCCGCACCCGTGACACGCGCCGGCCGTCGAGCCCCACGACGGTCAGCAGATGGCCGTCGAAGGCGCAGGACTCACCCACCACGGGCACGTGGCCCAGCCTCGCCACGATGTAACCCGCGACCGTCTCGTACGGCCCGTCGGGCAGCTCCAACCCGGTCGCGTCCTGGAAGTCGTCCAGGTTGAGTAGCCCCTCGACCTCCACATCGCCGCTCACCAGGCGCAACGACTGCCGCTCGTCCGCGTCGTACTCGTCGCGGATGTCGCCGACCAGCTCCTCGACGAGGTCCTCGAGGGTCACGATGCCGTCGGTGCCGCCGTACTCGTCGGCGACGATCGCGAGGTGCACTCCCTCGCGGCGCATGTCGGTCATCGCGGCCAGCACCTCGCGAGTGCCGGGGATCAGCAGGGTGTCCCGGGCCAGGTCGCCGACCCGGAGCGATCGGCCGTTGATCTGGGGGTCGAACAGGTCGCGGACGTGGATGAACCCCATGATGTCGTCGGCCGAGGTCCGGGTCACCGGATAGCGCGAGTGTGGTCGCTCGGCGGCGAACTTCACCGCCCTGAACACCGGCATCGCGGCGTCGATGAAGTCGACCTCGGTCCGAGGGATCATCACCTCGCGGATCTGGCGGTCACCGGCCGAGAACACGTCCTCGACGATCTGGCGCTCCTCGTCGCTGAGCGTCTCGTGGCTGGACACCAGATGGCGCAGCTCCTCGTCCGATATCTGCTCGCGGGCGGCGCCTGGATCGCCGCCGAGCATCCGGACCACGACGTCGGTCGACTTCGACAGCAGCCAGATCACCGGCGTCGAGAGCCGGGCCATCTTGTCGATCGCCGGCCCGACGGCGAGCGCGACGCCGACACTCCGCTGCAGCGCGATCCGCTTGGCGGTCAGCTCGGACAGCACGATCGAGAAGTACGCGATGACCAGCGTGATCACCACGAGCGCGACCAGGTCGGCCGCCCCCTTGGGCAGTCCGAGGTCTACGAGGACGGGCGAGAAGTCGTCGGCCAGCGTCGCGGCGCCGAAGGCAGCCGACAGGAACCCGCTGAGCGTGACGCCGATCTGCACCGCGGACAGGAACCGGTTCGGGTCCTCGGCGAGCCGGGCCACTGCGCGACCGCGCTTTCCGCGCTTCTCCAGCGCCTTGATCTGGCCCTCGCGCAGCGACACCAACGCGATCTCGGCAGCTGCGAAGACTCCTCCGAGCAGGATGAAGAATGCGACCAGGCAGATGTTGAGGATGGTGCTGTTCACCGGCTATGCCACCCCGAGTCGTCGGTGGGACCAACCGGCCACGGTCTACAAGGGCCGTCGTCCATGCCGACCAGCGTAATGCCGTCCCG
>Ga0075429_100000391_pt1 | contig 32193 bp, 30 predicted proteins | sample RhiMetdeltSRZDD3_FD_75295 | JGI IMG/M metagenome (GOLD analysis project Ga0075429, IMG submission 75295) | Populus rhizosphere microbial communities from Tennessee, USA - Rhizosphere MetaG P. deltoides SRZDD3 | ecosystem: Host-associated > Plants > Roots > Rhizosphere > Soil | place: USA...
TTCCTGCACAGCCCGCACGGCAGCGACCATCACCTGGTCGCGCTGGCGAAGTCGCACGGCCCCGGGCTGCATCACAGCAGCTGGTGCGTGCCGACGCTCGACGCGGTGGGCCTGGGCGCGCGGCAGATGGCCGAGGCGGGCTACGCGCGCGGCTGGGGTGTCGGCCGCCACGTGCTCGGCTCGAACTACTTCCGCTACGTGCAGGACCCTTGGGGCAGCTACGCCGAGTACTCGTACGACATCGACTTCGTGGCAGCCGGCAACGAGTGGCCGGCGGCCGATCACCCGCCCGAGGACGCCTTGTACGTCTGGGGCCCCGACGTGCCGGACGACTTCGTCGTCAACCACGAGACCCACGCCGCCTGAGGCGGCATACCCGGATGGAGCAGTGATGAGCCAATCGATCGATTCCTATGACGTCGTGCAGGTCGGCTACGGGCCGGTCAGCGAGATCCTCGCCCTGGCGCTGGCGCGCCAGGGCCGCCGCGTCGCGGTGTTCGAGCGCTGGAAGGAGCGCTACCCCCTGCCCCGCGCGGTGTGCGTGGATCACGAGATCTACCGGGTCCTGTCGGCGCTCGGCCTTGGCGGGCAATTGCCCGCGGTGACGCATGCCGGGCCGTGGTACCGCTGGTTCAATGCCGACTGGAAGGAGCTGCTCGCGATCGACTGGTCGTCCGAGTCGATCTCCGGCGGCCCGGAGGTCAACTTCGTGCACCAGCCGACGCTCGAGCAGATGTTCGAGGACGCCGTGCAGGCGCACCCGAACGTGGAGCTGAACCTCGGCTGGGAGGCGGTCTCGGTGACGCAGACGGCCGAGCACGCCGAGCTCGTGGCGCGAGACACCGACACCGGCCGCACGCGCACCGTGCGGGCGAAGTACGTGATCGGTGCCGACGGCGCCAACAGCCTCGTGCGCCAGGCGATCGGCTCGACCCAGCAGGACCGCGGCTTCGAGGCCGACTGGCTCGTCATCGACGTGCTGCCCAACGAAGGCGTCACCCTGCAGATTCCGACGGCCGCGCAGTACTGCAACCCGGCGCGGCCCACGACCATCGTGCCCGCCGGCGTGCGCGACGGACGCTACTACCGGCGCTGGGAGTTCATGCGGTTGCCCGGCGAATCGCGCGACTCGCTCGAGACCGAGGCCCGGGCGTGGGAACTGCTGCAGCCGTGGGTGTCGCGCGACCAGGCGACCATCGTGCGCCACAAGGTGTACACGTTCAGGTCGCTACTCGCCGACACCTGGCGCCGCGGCCGCCTGCTCATCGCGGGCGACGCTGCGCACGTGATGCCGCCCTTCATGGGGCAGGGCATGTGCGCCGGACTGCGCGACGTGTGGAACCTGGCCTGGAAGCTCGACATGATTCTCGAGGGCGTTGCGAGCGACACGCTGCTCGACACGTACCAGCGCGAACGCCGTCCGCACGTGAGCGACGTGATCGACATCTCGATGTTCCTCGGCAAGATCATCTGCATCCCCGATCCCGTGAAGGCTGCCGAGCGGGACGAGGCCTTCTTCTCCGGCAAGGTGCCGCCGCCGCCCCCGTTTCCGTGCCTCACCGACGGGCTGCTGCGCCGCGGCCCGGACGGCCTTCCCCAGGGTGCGGCGGGTCTCCTGAGCCCGCACGGACGCGTGGGCTCGGAAGGGAACGCGAGACGCTTCGACGACGTCGTGGGCGCCGGCTTCGTGCTGATCTCGCGTGCCGACGTGGCGCTGGCGCTCGGCGAGCGGCAGCAGGCGGTGCTCGAGCGGCTCGGCGCAACGCACGTGCGGCTGGGCAGCGGCTCCGACGCGGCACCAGGCACGCTGGCCGACGTCGACGGCAAGTACGCGGCGTTCATGGCGCAGCACGGCATCCAGGCCATGCTGGTGCGGCCGGACTTCTACCTGTACGGCGCCGTGGCCGATGCGGCCGACGCCGATGCGCTCGTCGACGACCTGGCCGCGGACCTGTCGCGCCACGGCGTGCAGGTGCCGACGACGCGCGAAGTGCCCGGCGTGGCCGTGGCGTGAACCCATCCCCGAACTGAAGGAGTCTTCTTATGTATGCATTGCAACCCCTGCGCCGCGCGTTTCGCGCACTCGGCCTGTCCGTGGCCGTGGGCCTCGCAGCGACGAGCCTGCCCGCCGCCGCCGGACCGATGAAGGTCACGCTGCTGGGCACCGGCAGCCCGGTGCCGAGCAACGTGCGCTTCAGCCAGTCGACGCTGATCGAGGCCGGCAACGAGAAGCTGGTGTTCGACCTCGGCCGCGGTGTCACGATCCGGCTGGCGCAACTGGGCATCCGGCTGGGCGATGTCACGGCCAGCTTCATCACGCACTTCCACTCCGACCACCTCGTCGGCCTGCCCGACCTGTGGCTCACCGGTTGGCTGCCCACCTCCTTCGGCTCCCGCAAGCAGCCGATGACGGTGTACGGGCCGAAGGGCACGGTGGCGATGACGAAGGGGCTGACCGCCGCGTTCGCGGAGGACATCCGCATCCGCATCGCCGACGAGAAGCTGGCGCCGGCCGGCATCGCGTTCGACGCGCACGATATCTCTGCGGGCGTCGTGTTCGATCGAGGCGGTGTCAAGGTGACCGCCTTCGCGACGCACCACGGCGACCTGATCGACCCGAACTTCGGCTACATGGTCGAGTACGACGGCAAGAAGGTCGTGCTCTCGAGCGACACGACCTATGACGAGCGCATCGCGAAGCAGGCGGCTGGCGCCGATCTCCTGCTGCACGAGGTGGCTGCCATCGATCCCGCGCTGCTGAAGGAGTATCCACGGCTCGAGGAGATCGCCGCACACCACACGTCGCCCGAGGATGCCGGGCGCATCTTCTCCATCGCCCGGCCGAAGCTTGCCGCGTACACGCACATCATCGTGCTGAAGGCCAATGCGCCGCTGGACGTGCCGGCAGACGAGGTGGTGTCGCGCACCCGCAAAACCTACGACGGTCCGCTGGCCCTGGGCGAAGACCTGATGCAATTCCGCATCGATCGCGGCGGCATTCAGGTGGTCAACACACGCGGCCACGTGGTTCCAACGCAAGCTCAGCGATGACCTGAGCCCGGTCGCCTCAGCTGCCGAGTTCCGCTCCGGGAGGTCCGCCGCCGTACGGACGAGCGAGCCGACGGACGGTCACCATCGCGGTCACTGCGAACGGCGCGCTGCATGGCGACAAGGACAGCGTGGACGAGTCCGAGCTGGAGCACCGCCTGCGCGCGGCAGCCGTTGTGGACCCCCAGCCGGCGATCCATGTCCGCGGCGACGACCGGAAGGTGGACGACGAGCACGTGATCCGCGTGATGGCAGACGCGCAACGGGCGGGGGTCACGACGCTGGGCTTCATCACCGACCCCGGCGCATGAGGAAATAAGTCGTCGAGTGCTGGCGCATCTTTGCCGCTGTCGTCCGACCCAGTTCGCTACCCGGCGCGCAGACGCAGCCACAGGTAGCCAGCCGTGATCGCCGTCGACGCCAGCGTCACCGGCACGCCGACGCTCGCGTGGCGGCGCCAGTCGATATGCACCCCGCGGCGCTTCGCTGCGTCGACGACGATGATGTTGGCGATGCTGCCGACGATGAACAGGTTGCCGGCCAGCGTGCTCACCAGCGCGAGCAGCGGCCCGGCCAGCTCGTGCTGCGCCAGCGGCAGAAGCAGCATCACCGCCGGGACATTGGACACGATGTTGGACAGCACGAACGTCGCGCCGAAGAGCGGCACGGGATGGTCCAACGGCACGCCGGCGGCGGCCGTTGCGGCGACGAGTCTCGACGGCAGGCCCGTCTGCTGCAGGGCATGATTGACGATGAACAGGCCCATGAAGAGCACCAGCAGTTCCCAGTCGACCAGCCCGAGCATCTTGCTCGAATGCAGCTTGCGGCTCATCAGCAGCACACCGGCCCCGGTCAGGGCGACGACTTCGCGCGGCCATGACGTGAAGAGGAAGGAGAGTAGGATGGCGAGCGCGACGGCGAGTCCCTTTGCCGTTTGCCAGCGGTCCAGGGCTTGCGGTTCCGTTCGGCGCTCGGGCACACTGGCGGCAGCGACGCCGTCCGACCATTGGCCCCGCGTGAGGATCACGAGCAGTCCCCAGGTGACCGCCAATCCAGCCATCACCGGGATCGCGGCTTCCGCCGCATAGCGCGTGAAAGACAACTGCAGCGTCTGGCCGATCAGCATGTTCTGCGGATTGCCGATCAACGTCGCGGCCGAGCCGATGTTGGCGCCACAGGCCAAGCCGAGCAGGAAAGGCACCGGTGCGAGGCCGCGCCGCCGGCACGCCTCGATCAGCACCGGCGCGACTGCGAGGCACACGACGTCGTTGCTGAAGACTGCCGACAGCGCGGCGATGGCCAAGATCAGCGCCGCGAGCAGTCGCGGCGGCGAGAGCGCCTGCGCGGCGAGGCGCCGCGTGATCCAGTCGTAGAAGCCGCCCAGGCGCATCTGCGCCGAGACCACCATGAAGGCGAAAAGCAGGATCAGCGTCGGCAAGTGGATCGACCGTGCCGCCTCCTCGACGCTCACCGCCTCGCTGCCGATTATCGCGATCGCGCCAAGCAGTGCGACTCCCGTGCGATCGAGCTGTAGATATGGCAGCCCACCCAGCACCATGCCGAGGTAGACCAGGATGAAGATCGCGAGAACGGTCGGCACCATACGTGCATTGTGGCCGCCAGGCTCTATGGATAGCGGTGCGCCGCGTCTGTGCAGCGAGCCTGACAACTCGCGTACGCCTGTTCGGCTGCGGGCACGTCATCGGTCCCGTGGTCGCCGAAAGTGCGGCCGATGCGCGCGCCTTGATCGAAGCCGCGCTCGCACGTCTCGGCCAGGTTTTCGTCCGCGTCGACACCGCTGCCACCTCGCAGGTCAGCTGCACCGCGCCGCCAGCCGCCGCGACGTGCTGGCGATGCTGATGGCCGGCGTCGCGACGCTGGCCACCACGGCGAATGCGCAGACGCCGCGCAAGGGCGGCCGCATCCGGGTCGCAGGTACCGCTTCTGGCGTGAACGACACACTCGATCCAGCCAGGCAGTCCAACCACACCGACTACTGCCGCGGCTTCATGTTCTACAACGGGCTGACCTCCCTGGACCGGCACCCTGTCGCCGCAGCCGTCGCTGGCCGAGGAGTTCAGCACCAAGGACGCCAAAACCTGGGTGTTCAAGCTGCGCCGCGGCGTGAGCTTCCACGACGGCAAGCCGCTGACGCCGGCCGACGTGGTGTTCTCGATGATGCGGCACAAGGACGCGGCGACGGCATCGAGGGCCAAAGTCCTGGCCGACCAGATCGAGGAAGTGACCGCCACCGGCCCCAACGAGGTGACTTTCCGCCTGACCTCGCCCAACGCCGACCTGCCCGTGATCCATGCGGCCCTAGAAATCAGCCACATTGCCCCATGACGACTTGCGGAATCGATCGGGGCGGTACGGTGTGGGATCGAAGATCGGCTCGGCCCCCGTGACCAGGTCGGCGATCAAGTGGCCTGCGCCGGGCCCGATGCCGAAGCCGTGGCCGGAGAAGCCCGCGGCCAGGATGAACCCCGGCACCTCCGGCACTTCGCCGATCCCGGGCACGCCGTCCGGCGTGCTGTCCACGAAGCCAGCCCAGGCATTGGCGATGCCCGCCTGGGCAAACGCCGGCAACAGTTCCACGGCACGATCGTAGGTCTGCTTGACAGCCTTCGCATCGGGCTTCGGGTCGAGGATCCGCACCCGCTCCATGGGGGTGGGCGAGTCGAGCCGCCACCGCTCGAGCGTCTCGTGGCCGCCGCGAATGCCTTCCAGCCCGCCCGGGAAGACGTTGCGCCAGCGCTTGGCGAACATCGGCAGGAACTGCGGGCCGAAGCGCAGCAGCTGCGGCGTGGGATCCACGCGCCCGCGGCCGCTGATGGCCACGTTGTAGCTGCCGTCACTGCGGCGGGTGGCGGACACGCGCGCGGTGTGCAGGGCGTCCGGCAGTTGCTGCGCCACCGGCGACACCCGCACGATCGTCTGGCGCACGGTGGCCTGGGGAAAACGAATGCCGAGTTGGCGGCAAAACGAGGAGGCCCACGCGCCCCCTGCGAGAACCGCGATGCCAGTCTTGATGGTTCGCGCTTCCGTCACGACGCCGCTGACGCGGCCGCCCTCGAGCTCGATGCCGCGTGCCGCGCAGTTCTGGTGGACGCTGCCGCCGAGTTTCATGAGCGCTGCCGCCACGGCCGGCGCCGCCTTGGCCGGATCGGCCGTCCCGTCGCTGGGCGAGAACACACCGCCCTTCCATGCGCGCCCAGTGGCCTGACCGCGCTCGGTGGCCTCGCGTCCGCTCAGCATGTGCGTGATCACGCCGGCCGTCTTCGCGAAATCGCGCCACCTGGCCCACCGCGCGATCTCGTCTTCGTCGTTGCTGAGGTACAGCAACCCGCAGCGGTTGAAGCCGGTGTCCTCGCCGCTGTCCGCTGCGAACTGCTCCCAGAGTTCGAGGCTCCTGGTGGCCATGGGCAGTTCCCGGGCGTCCCGGTTCTGCTGCCGGCACCAGCCCCAGTTGCGGCTCGACTGCTCGGCGCCGATCCGGCCCTTCTCCACCACGGCGACCGAAAGCCCGCGTCGGGCCAGGCAGTAGGCAGCGAACACGCCGATGATGCCGCCGCCGATCACGACCACGTCGGCATGCGTGGGAAGGTCCGATGAGCTCTCGAGGATGCGCAGCGGTTGACGCAAGGTGTGTGTCACCGTCGTTTCCGCGCCGTCGGCGGGGTGCAGTGTCAGCGGCAGGTTCATGCAACGATGGTAGGTTCCGGTGGGCAGACGGTGCTGCCGGATCGCGGGCGGCGCGCAATCGACCCTGCTCTTCTTGGCGCGTGGAAAGGAGAATCTGCTTCGGCGCCGCCCCCCGCCGAGCGCGACTCCTTCGGCGGAGCCGGCTCGACTCAACAGCCTGCGAACGAATCTCCCTGGAACGGTCGGCGCGGCTGTGAGACAGCCGACTCCGCGGCACTGCTGCGCGGTGGGACCGCTCCGTTGGCTCAGAGCCTCGCCGACCGCGCGACGGCGTTCCGTTCACAGGCTCTGAGACCGAGCGCCAACCTTGCGCCCGCGCCCACCATCAAACCCGCTCCCCAGAAGACGCCGGCGCGGCCATCCGCATGCCGGTCACGCCTGCGGTGATGAAGAGCTGGGCGAGCATCAGCCGCGCCAGCTCGCCGCCTTTCCACGGCCGCATCAGAAGTCGGCCACGTTGCGCCAGCGCTTGGCGGACAGCGGCAGGAACTGTGTCGCGAGGCGGCGCAGCGGTAGCGACATGAGCGTTTGCGAGACGCGGGATCTCGACCGGGGCTTCAGGCCCGCAGGTCTTGCACGACGTAGAACTTGGCGACCCGCTCGCTGCTCTCCCAGCCGATCGGCGCGCCCCGGGGCACGAAGATCGCATCGCCGGCCCTTGCCGACAGCACGCTCCCATCGGGGCCGGCGAACTGCACACCGCCGGCCAGCAGGTACATGAACTCGTTGAGGCGATGCGGGCGGACGACGCGGTGGTACGGCGTCGAGTCCCAGGTGCCCGCGCGGTACTGCGCCTGCTCGTCGGTGAAGACGTTGTCGCTGCGGCACTGCGGCACGGGGCCCAGCAGCACCTCTGCCGGCGGCGGCGTGGACGGCTTGAACGCGGCCTCGGCGCGCAGCCGCTCGAGACCGGGGTTGTTCGGCCCGTCGGCTGCGGCCGTGCAGAACACGAACAGCGTCCGTGATCCAGCCAGGATGCGAATCGCCGTGCCGCGGGCGATGACGGCGCCATCGCCGCGGCCCAGCACGAGCGGCGCGGCGCCGGCCGCACTCAGCTCGAGTTCGCCTTCCACGACGACGATGGTCTCGGTATGCGGGAAGCTTGCGACATCGACTTCACCGATGAAGCTGACCCGACCGGCGGTCATCGAATCCGGTCCCTCCCACGCGATTCTGCGTTCTCGCGCGAACGGATCGTCCTTGCCGAAGGCCGCCCTCCGGAAGCAGGTCGAAAGGGGTGCACCGTCGGCGCGGTGCAGCATCAGGGCCGCCGTCATGCTTGTTCCTTCTCCATGTATCCAAGGATGGCCTTGGTTTCCAGGTACTCCTGGAGGCCTTCCACTCCGTATTCCCGGCCATTGCCGGAGCGCTTGTAGCCGCCGAATGGGGCATGGGGATTCCATGCCGGGTCGTTGATATGCACCTGGCCGGAGCGCATCCGCGCCGCGACCGCGCGCGCCGCGCCGAGGTCTCGACCCTGGACATGCGCGCCCAGGCCGTAGACCGTGCCGTTGGCGATCTCCACGGCTTCGTCCACGCTGTCGTAGGGAATGACCGAAAGCACCGGCCCGAAGATCTCCTCCTGCGCGATCCGCATCTGCGGATGCACGTGGGAAAAGAGGGTCGGGCGGACGTAGTAGCCGCGCTCCAGGCCCTGCGGCCGGCCGAGGCCGCCGCAGACCAGGCGCGCGCCTTCGGCGATGCCGACGCCGATCATTTCCTGCACGCGGTTGAACTGGGCGCGGTTGGCCACCGGGCCGTGCGTGGTCTGCGGCGAACGCGGATCGCCCACCACGAGCGCAGATGCCGCCCCGCACGCGATGCGCTCGACCTCCGCGAGACGTTCGCGCGGCACGATCATGCGGGTGGGCGCGCTGCACGACTGGCCGACGTTGCGCAAACCCGCCGCCACCGCGGCCGGTATGGCTCGTGCGAAATCGGCATCGGGCAGGATGACGTTGGGGGACTTGCCGCCGAGTTCCTGCGCCACGCGCTTGACGGTCGGCGCAGCCGCCTGCGCCACCAGGACGCCGGCCCGGGTGGAGCCGGTGATCGAGATCATGTCCACGTCAGGGTGCGTTGCCAGCGCAGCGCCGACCTCCGGCCCTTCACCGTTGACGAGGTTGAACACACCGGCGGGAACGCCAGCGTCGTGCATCACTTCCGCGAACAGATAGGCGCTCAGGGGCGACAGCTCGCTGGGCTTCAGGACGACCGTGCATCCCGCCGCCAGGGCAGGGCCCACCTTCGCGGTGATCTGGTAGAGCGGCCAGTTCCAGGGGGTGATCAGGCCGCACACGCCGATGGCCTCGCGCATGATGGCCGTGCTGCCGCGATGCGTGACAAAGGGATAGCTGCCCGCGAGGTCGCGGGCCACGCGGACGTGCTCCGCAGCGATCGGCACCTGTGCGGCGCGCGCCACGCTGATGGCGCAGCCCATCTCCTGCGAGATCGCCTGGGCAAACGACTCGGCCCGCTCGAGGATCAGGCCGTGGACGCGGTCGAGAAGCGCGGCTCTGCTCTGAGGCGAGCTCACGGACCAGTTCGCGAAGGCGCGCCGGGCCGCGGCGACGGCCACGGCGACATCTTGCGCGCTTCCCAACGCGATTTCCGCGATGGACTCTTCCGTCGACGGGTCGATGACGGGGCTGCGGGCCTGCCCTGCGGGCAGGACCCACTCGCCGTCGATGAAGATGCGGTTCAGACGGCCGGCGCTTGTGAGGCGCTCGATGATGGAGGCGTTCATGGGGTCGATCCTTTGGAGCGGCGCCGGAGTTTTCCGGGCTCAATTCCTGCAGCGAGTTTCGGCCGCAAGGTTGTGGAGTTGGTTGACCATCAAGGAAGCCGACGCCAAGCGGACGTCAATGGCGGCACGGTCGATGAGCTCCACGGGTTGTTCGTCCGACCGGCCCTGAGCCGCCGACATCGAGCCCTCGTGGAACCTGATGCGCGGCAACTCGATTTGCTTCGCATCCGCTGCGGATGGAGCGAGTCTTCGGGCCGGTGATGAACGAGGCCCAGCATTCGAAAAGCACCAAGAAGCCGAAGCCGGAGGCAGTCGATCACGCGGCAACCGGCTCGATCACGGGGAGCTCGTAGTCTCGTCCGAGGAGCGTGCGTGCGAACAGGTAGTTGTTCAGTTCCCGGTGGCTGAGCCGGTCCAGTTCCACCTCTCCTGCCGAGTTGCAGGGAAACGCCAGACAGGGCTTGCCGCCCGAGCGCGGCACGAAGCGCAGGACCACGGGTTGGTCGGGGCGCGTCGCGCGAAGGGGTCGGTACCAGGTTGTCATCGTCGGTCTCGCAAGTACTGAAGGACGTGCGAGAAAGATAGGCGCTGATCCCCGATGTCTTGTGCCGTTGTCGCGGGCTCGCCGGCATAGGAATTCGTTTGGCGGGCGGGCGATAGCACGAGCCGCTGCATGCCCCTTGCAGGACACCCTGGCTGGAAACGGCGTTCAAGCCGGGCCATCCACGAGCCGCTCGATCGGGTAGTGGCTCCTGATGAACGGCGACCGGGTGACGACGTGGCTGAAGTACTGCTCGATGCCGATGTTCCGCGCAAGCAGCCCCTCCATGAGTTCCTGGTAGTGAGCGATGCCGCACGTGATGAACTTCAGCAGGTAATCGTAGCCACCGCTCACGAGGTGGCACGCGACGATCTCGTCGATCGGCCGAACACTCGCTTCGAAGCGGGAGAAGTCCTCGGGGCGATGGTCGGCGAGCGTCAGCTCGGTGAACACCGTCAGCGTGTCGCCGAGCTTGTCGAGCCGGATCTGCGCCCCGTAGCCGGCCACGTAGCCGGCCTGCTCCAGCCGCTTCAGTCGCACCAGGCAGGGGCTCGGCGAGAGGCACACCGCGTCGGCGAGATCGACGTTGGTGATGCGGGCGTTCTTCTGCAGCTCGCACAGGATGCGCAGATCCACTCGATCCAGCTTTGAAGGGCCGTTCATGTGCGGGGCGCTTGCCGAAGCACTCAACCCATGGCCTGCGTGATCAGCGCCCATCCGCCATGAGGCGCGCATGCGCGGCGCGGAAGGCATGCGGCTCGAAGCCGCAGCGGTGCATCCCGCTGTCCAGCCTCAGCCACACGTGCAGGCGGCCGGGCGGCAGCGTGCAGCGCTCGATCATCGTGAGCTGTTGCTCGTGGTGGACGACGACCCACCAGGATTCGGGCACCGCGGCATGCATCTCGGTTACCGAGAACACGCCCTCGAGCACGAGCAGAGGTCGGCGCACGCCCGCGGCGCGCAGCGCTTTCGCTTCGTCGCCGAAGGCCACCGCGAAACCGTCGGCCTCGGCCAGGGCGCGCGCGCACGTCACCGCACCGTGGCCGTACGCATCGGCCTTCATCACGGCGAGGACGCCGCGCCCGCCGTGAAGCCCACGAAGCACGCGAAGGTTGCCGCAACGCCTCCGCGTCGATCGTGATGCGCGCGGGCCGGCTCATGTCGCGGGCTGCGCCTGCCACCGCAGCGGCGCGGCACGGCCATAGCGCTCGATGCCGAGCCCTTCCGGATCGATGTCCGGCCGCCGGCCGAGCACCAGGTCGGCCATCAAGTCGCCGCCAGCATCAGCAGCCCCGTGCCCACCATCACGCGAAAAGCCCAGAACACCGGCAGCACCGGCGGGTGCTCGCCGCGGAACTCGTCCAGGCCACGGATCTGCGCATGCGCGTCATGGCGCAGGATGAGGCTCGCGAGCTTGGGGATGCCCAGCGCCACCCGGTTCTCGCGTGCCTGCTCGTCGGGCAGCGCGAACAGCAGCAGCGGCGCGCCGCGCGCGGTCTGCCACACGCCCTCCATCGCCGCCACCTTCTGAGGCTGGTGCTCGAGCGTGTTCAAGCCGTGGAGGTCGCCCACGAGCAACTGCAGCGGGATCAGCACGGCCGCCAGCGTCAGGCCCACGCGCAGCACCTTGGGCGCCGAGGCGGCCGCGCGGCCCGCGAGCAGTTGCCGCGCGCTCAGGCCGGCCAGCAGGAAAGCGCAGGTGAGCCCCGAGGCGAGCAGCACGTGCGCGAGGCGGTAGGGGAACGACGGGTTGAACACCACGTGCAGCCAGCTCGCCGCCCGGTAGCGGCCGTCCACGAGTTCGTAGCCGGCAGGCGTGTGCATCCACGAATTCAGGGCGAGGATCCAGAACGCGCTCAGCGTGGTGCCCAGCGCGACGAGGAAAGTGGCCCACAAGTGGACGCGCTCGCTGACCTTGCCGTGGCCGAACAGCATGATCCCGAGGAAGCCGGCTTCGAGGAAGAACGCCGTCAGCACTTCGTAGCCGAGCAGCGGGCCGGCGATGTCGCCCACCTGCTCCATGAAGCCCGGCCAGTTGGTGCCGAACTGGAAGCTCATGGTCACGCCGCTCACCACGCCGAGCGCGAAGCTGAGCGCGAACACCTTGGTGTGGAAGCGGTACGCCTCCAGCCATGCCTGACGTTCGGCTTGTGCCTGTGCCCGCAGGTAGCGCCAGCGGAAGAACAGGAGCAGCCAGCCGAGCGCGATGGTGATCGTCGGAAAGAGGATGTGAAAGGTGATGTTGGCGGCGAATTGCATGCGCGCCAGCAGGATGGGATCCATGGATCCTCCGGTGGATGGCGTTGGACGGGCACCGCGAACCGCGCCGATGCGGCGCACGGCGCGGGCGCCGGGCGCCGCCCGCTCAGAACGAGTGGCTGATGCCGAGCGCGATGGCGTTGAAGGTGTCCGCGGCCGTTCGCGTCTCCTGGCGCCAGCCGTCGACATACAGGCTGGTGCGGCGCGACAGCGGATGCACGTAACCCAGGCTCAGCTTCTTGACGCCCACATCCGCGTTGCGGCCGAAGCCGGCGCGCAGCGTGCCGGCGCGCGCCAGCGTGTACGTGGCGGCCACGACGTAGCTCGACTCGGAAGGCGCATCGTCATGGTCGATGCGGGCATACGAGCCCATGAGCTTGAGGCCGTCGAATGCGTACGAGGCCGCGGCGAAGGCCATGCGGTCGCGGTCCGTGTTCTCTTCGCCGCCGAGCATGAGCGCCACCGGCCCGCGGTCGTAGTTCAGCGAGATGCCCCGGTTGCGCGACTGTGCGCCGGCGTCCTTCTCGATCTGTGCCGAAACTGCCGCGCTGAAGCCGGCTAGCACCGGGGAGTTGTAGAAGACGGTGTTGGGGCTGCGTGCCGAGTTGGCCGAGCCGACGGTCGCGTCGTTGGTGCCGTCGCTGCTGAAGGTGAAGTTGCCCACGTGGAAGGCGGCCAGCGAGGCGTTGAAGCCGCTCGCGCCCCACGGCTCGAAGGCCCAGTTCTTCTGCCATATGGGCGTGGTGCCGCGCCCCAGGCGCAGCGTGCCCCAGGTGTCGCTCGACAGCCCCACGGTGCTCTCGCCCTGCCAGAAGACCGCGGCGCGCTCCACGGCGCCGGTGTCCGGGCGGAAGCGGTGCTGGATGTGGAACGTGGCGCGCAGCCCGCCCCCGAGGTCCTCGGTGCCCCGAAAGCCGAGGCGGTTGTTGTTGCCGCGCTCCAGCGCCGTGGTGCCGCCGCCGGACTTCTTGACCATCGCGAGGTCGAACAGCCCGTAGATGGTCACGTTCTCCTGCGCCGGCGCCTGCGAGGCCCAGGCGCAGGCGCAGGCGGCCGCCGCCAGTTGCCGCACCGTGCGGCGTTGCTCCATCGATGTCATGGTGTGTCTCCAGTGGTGAGTTGTTCGGGTATCGGGTGCGGCCGGCGTGCGGCCGCAACGCGAGCGGCAACAGCCGGCCGAGCCCGCGGCACGCGGGCACCGGTGCAAGGGATCGAGGGTCGGGGCGCCCGCTACCGCAGGCCGCCCTGGCAGACGTACTTGGTCTGGGTGTAGTCGTCCAGCCCGTGGCGCGAGCCCTCGCGACCGTAGCCGGACTCCTTCACGCCGCCGAAGGGGGCCGCCTCCGAGGCGAACTGGCCTTCGTTGATGGCCACGATGCCGCTTTCCAGCGCGTCGGCGACGCGCCATGCGCGCGCGATGTCGCGCGTGTAGAAGTACGCGGCGAGCCCGTAGGGCGTGGCGTTCGCCTGCGCCACCACGTCGGCCTCGGTGCGGAATCGAAGCACCGGAACGACCGGGCCGAAGGTTTCTTCCCGGGTGAGCAGCATCTCGGTGGTCACGCCGGTCAGCAGGGCCGGCGCCACGAAGTTGGGGCCGAGGCGGCCGAGGGGCCGCCCGCCGACCACGAGCCGGGCGCCCTTTGCCACCGCGTCATCGACGTGCTGCACGATCTTGTGCACGGCACGCGCATTGATCATGGGTCCGATCTGCGACCCGGGGTCGCTCGCGGGCCCGACCTCGAGCGCCGAGATGCGCGCCGCCAGCCGCTCGACGAAGTCGTCGTGCACGCCTTCCTGCACGAAGACGCGATTCGGGCACACGCAGGTCTGCCCGCCGTTGCGGAACTTGGCGGCCATGAGGCCTTTGACGGCGGCGTCGAGGTCGGCATCGTCGAAGACGATGAACGGCGCGTTGCCGCCGAGCTCGAGGGACAGTCGCTTCAGGGTGTCGGCACCGCGCCGCGCCAGGTGCTTGCCCACCGGCGTCGAGCCGGTGAAGCTGATCTTGCGAACGCGGGGGTCGTCGAGCCAGACGTCGACCACCTCGGCCGCGCGCTCCCGCGACGCGGTGACGACGTTCAGCACGCCGGGCGGCACGCCAGCCTCCTCGGCGAGCCTCACGAGCGCCAGGGACGTGAGCGGCGTGTCCTCGGCCGGCTTGCACACCACCGTGCAGCCGGCGGCCAGCGCCGGCGCGATCTTGCGCGCGATCATCGCGGCCGGGAAGTTCCACGGCGTGATTGCGGCGACGACGCCCACGGGCTCCCTGAGCGCGAACATGCGCCGGCCCGCCAGCGGCGCCGGAATCACGTCGCCGTTGGCGCGCGTGGCCTCCTCGGCGAACCACTCGACGTAGCTCGCGGCATACGCCGCCTCGCCGCGCCCTTCGGCAAGCGGCTTGCCCTGCTCGCGCGAAATCAGCCGCCCGAGGTCTTCCTGGTGCGCGATGATGAGGTCGTTCCAGCGCTTGAGGATCTGCGCCCGCTGCTTGGCCGGCACCGCGCGCCAGCTGGCGAAGGCGGCATGCGCCGCATCGAGCGCGGCGCTCGCATCGGCCGCGCCGCTGTCGGCGACGTTCGCGAACACCGTGTCGGTGGCCGGATCGGCGACGTCGAATCGGCGGCCCTCGTGGGCCTCGCACCAGCGGCCGATGAAGTTGCGGCCCGGCAGCAGATCGTCGCGACGGATGGAGAGCGGCATTTCAGTGTCCTTTCACGAGGTCGGCGATGGCACGGCCGACGTCTTGGGTATGGGCGTCGCCGCCGAGATCCGGCGTGCGCGGGCCGCGCGCGAGAACGGCCTCGATCGCCTTCATGATCGCGTCGTGCGCCGCGCGGCCGGCGCCCTGGCCTTGCGTCAAGAAGTCGAGCATCAACGCGCCCGACCAGACCATCGCGATCGGGTTGGCGATGCGGTGCCCGTAGATGTCCGGCGCCGAGCCGTGCACCGGCTCGAACAGCGACGGGAATCGGCGCTCCGGGTTGAGGTTCGCGCTCGGCGCCAGCCCGATCGTGCCGGAGGTCGCCGGACCGAGGTCGCTCAGGATGTCGCCGAACAGGTTGCTCGCGACCACCACGTCGAAGCGCTGCGGCTGCAGCACGAAGCGCGCGCTCAGGATGTCGATGTGCTGCTTGTCGACGCCGACCTCGGGATAGCGCTTGGCCATCTCGTCGGCGCGTGCATCCCACCACGGCATGCTGATCGCGATGCCGTTGCTCTTGGTCGCGACGGTGAGCTGCTTGCGCCGGCGAGACCGAGCGAGCTCGAACGCGTACTGCAGCACGCGGTCGGCGCCGAAGCGCGAGAACACCGACTCCTGGATCACGATCTCGCGCTCCGTGCCGGCGTACATCACGCCGCCGAGGTTGGTGTACTCACCCTCCGTGTTCTCGCGCACCACGAGGTAGTCGATGTCGCCGGGCTTGCGTCCGGCCAGCGGGCACGGCACGCCGTCGAAGAGCCGCACCGGCCGCAGGTTGACGTACTGGTCGAACTCACGGCGGAACTTGAGCAGCGAGCCCCACAGCGACACGTTGTCGGGCACCGTGGCCGGCCAGCCGACCGCGCCGAAGTAGATGGCATCGAGGCCTTCGAGCTGCCGCTTCCAGTCGTCGGGCATCATCTGCCCGTGCTGCGCGTACCAGTCGCAGCTGGCCCACTCCATCTGGCGCACCTCGAGTGCGAAGCCGAAACGTCCGGCCGCCACCTCGAGCACCCGCAGGCCCTCGGGCATCACTTCCTTGCCGATGCCGTCGCCGGCGATCGCGGCGATGCGGAAGGTCGGTGTCATGGGTTCACTCCTTCAGGCCACCAGTGCGGGCCGTTGCTTGTCGAGGTCGTCGAGCCAGCCTCGCCGCAACTCGGGCACCGCGCGTGCCAACTGCTCGTAGTACGGGTGGTGCGGGCCGCGGTCGTAGTCGGCACGCGCCACCTGCGCGAGCTTGCGACCGTGCCGCATGACGACGATCTCGTCGCACACCGATCGCACCGTGTGCAGGTCGTGGCTGATGAACAGGTATGACACGCCGAGCTCGCGCCGAAGCTCGGCGATCAGGTCGAGCACGGCGGCGCCCACCACCGTGTCGAGCGCCGAGGTCACCTCGTCGCAGAGGATCAGGTCGGGCTCGGCGGCGAGCGCGCGCGCCAGGTTCACGCGCTGCTTCTGCCCGCCCGACAACCCGCCGGGCAGCCGATCGGCGAGGGCGCGGGGCAGCTTCACGACGTCGAGCAGTTCGTCGATGCGCCGGCGCAGCGCCTGTCCTTTCAGGCCTTTGTAGAACTCCAGCGGCCGCGCCAGGATCCGCTCGACGGTGTGCGAGGGGTTGAGCGCCGTGTCGGCCGACTGAAACACGATCTGGATGCGTCGCAACTCGTCACGCGTGCGCTGCGCGAGCGCGGGTGGCAGCGTGCGGCCGTCGAACTGCATCGTGCCGGCGCATGGGGCCAGCAGCCCGGCCACCGCGCGCGCCAGCGTCGTCTTCCCCGAGCCCGATTCGCCGATGACGCCGATCGCCTGGCCGCGCCTGAGCTCGAGATCGATGTCCTCGATGATCATGATGGCCGGCTTGCCTTCAGCGTTGCGCGTGCCGTACCCGGCCGACAGGCCCTGCAGGCGCAGCAGCACGTCGGCGTCCGCTACCTTGGCCGCCGAGACGCGCGGCGCCGGACGCGCCGCGGCCAGCAGGCTTATCGTGTACTCGTTCTGCGGCGCTGCGAGCAGCCGCTCGGTCGCGCCGACCTCGCGCATGCAGCCGTCGCGCAGCACGAGGATGTGGTCGGCCATCTGCGCGACGACCGCGAGGTCGTGGCTGACGTAGACGGCCGTCACCTGCCGTTCCCTCACCACGCGGCGGAAGGCGCGCAGCACCTCGACTTGCGTCGTGACGTCGAGTGCCGTCGTCGGCTCGTCGAGGATCACGACCTCGGGATCGGTGATCAGCGCCATGGCCGCCATCAGGCGCTGCAGCTGTCCGCCGGAGACCTGGTGCGGGTAGCGCTGGCCGATCGATTCGGGTTCAGGCAGCGCCAGCTCGCGGAACAACTGGATGGCCTTCAGCTCGGCCTCCCCGCGGCGCATCGTACCGTGCAGGACGGCAGGCTCGACGACCTGGTCGAGGATGGTGCGCGAAGGGTCGAACGAGGCCGCCGCGCTCTGGGCGATGTAGGTCACGATGTGGCCGCGCAGCGCGCGCAACTGGCGGGCGTCGAGCGAGAGCACGTCGACGTCGCCGATGCGCACGCTGCCGCCGCTGATGCGGCAGCCGCGGCGGGCATAGCCCATCAACGCCAATGCGGTCGTGGTCTTGCCGGAACCGGATTCGCCGATCAGTGCGAGCACCTCGCCCGGCTGGATCGCGAAGCTCAAGGCATCGACCAGCGTCGCGCCGCCGGCGCTGACCGTGAGCTTGTCGACGACGACAGGACTGCCCATCAGCGTGCTCCTCTTTCGCGGGCCCCGCGGCCCGGCAGGTTGTCGATCACGAGGTTGACTGCGATCGTGAGGCTCGCGATCGCGAGCGACGGTGCGATCACCGACGCGCCGCCTTCGGACAGCGCCAGGATGTTCTCCCGCACCAGGGAGCCCCAGTCGGCCTCCGGCGGCTGCACGCCCAGCCCGAGAAAGCTCAGGCTCGCGAGCAGCAGTACGACGTAGACGAAACGCAGCCCCAGGTCCGCGAGCATCGGCCCGGCGATGTTGGGCAGGATCTCCCGCAGCATCACGTAGCCCGTGCTTTCACCGCGCGTGCGCGCGACAGTCACGTAGTCGAGCGCGTTGACATTCACGGCCAGCGAGCGCGCGATGCGGTAGGCGCCCGGCACGTAGATGACGGCGGCGGCGGCGACCAGCATCGGCACCGACGAGCCGAAGCCGGCCACGATCAGCAGCGCGAACATCTTGCTCGGGATGGCGGTCAGCGTGTCCAGGCCGCGGCTGAGCGTTGCGTCGATCCAGCGGCCGCTCGCCGCAGCCAGCAGCGCGAGCAAGGTGCCGGTGCCGCTGGCCAGCAGCGTCGCGAGGAAGGCGACACCGACGGTGTAGCGCGCACCCTCGATCACACGTGCCAGCATGTCGCGGCCGAGATAGTCGGTGCCGAGCCAGTGCGCCGCGCTGATCGGCGCGAACACGGCGCCGCCGCCGGCCGCGCCGGTGCGCGACAGCAGCGTCGGGCCGAAGACGGCGGCGAGCGCCCAGAACGCGACGATCGCGAGGCCGATCCAGCCGGAGACGCCGAAGTACCCGAGCCGCATGCGCCACGGCGACGGGACGCCGTGCGCGCGGCCGGCCGAAGTGGAGAGGGATGACATCGTGGTCACTCCTTCAGCGATGCCGCAGGCGCGGGTTCGCGACGATGCCGAAGATGTCGGCGGTCGTCACGAGGATCAGGTAGCCGGCGCAGAACAGCATCGCGCAAGCCTGCACCAGCGGCATGTCGCGCTGCGACACGCCATCGACCATCAGCTTCGCGATGCCCGGGTAGTTGAAGATCGTCTCGACGATGATGACGCCGCCGAGCAGGTACGACAGGCTCAGCGCGACGGCGTTCGCGATCGGGCCGACCGCGTTGGGCAGCGCGTGCGCCAGCACGATGCGAAGCGGCGACGCACCCTTCAAGCGCACCATCTCGACGTACGGCGCTTCGAGCTGATCGATCACCGCGGCGCGGCTCATGCGCATCATCTGCGCCACGATCACGCAGCACAGCGTCAGCACCGGCATCGCGAACGCCCGCAGCAGCTGGCCGAGCGATTCGATGTCGCTCACGTACGAGAGCGCCGGCAGCCATCGCAACTGGACGGCGAACACCAGCACCGCCAACGTGGCGACGAGGAACTCCGGAACCGAGACGACCGCCACCGCGCTGGTGGACGCGGCACGGTCGAACCACGAGCCGCGCCACACCGCCGACGCCACGCCGAGCGTGAGCGCGATCGGCACCGAGAACAGCGCGGTCACCGCGGCCAGCAGCAGCGAGTTCGGCAGCCGGCTGCCGATCAGCTCGGCCACCGGCAGCTGCGTCGTCGACGATGTTCCCAGATCGCCGCGCAACATTGCACCGAGCCAGTGCAGGTAGCGCTGCGGCGCGGGCACGTCGAGGCCCATCTGCGTGCGCAGCGCCGCGAGCGCCTCGGGCGTCGCATCCTGGCCGAGCTGCTCCTGCGCCGCGTCGCCCGGCAGCACGGCGGTGATCGCGAAGACGATCACGGAGACCGCCAGCACAGAGAGCAGCGCCAGCGCGATGCGCTGGGCCAGCAGCTTGAGGACGAGGGCGTTCATCGCTGGGGCTTCCGCGTCAGGCTGCCGTCTCCAGCCACACGTTCTCGGCGAAGTTGTAGCCCATCAGGCCGCCGACCGGAATCGGCGACAGGCCTTTGAGCTTCGCGCTGTGGCCGTCGAGGCTCGCCAGGAACAGCGGAATGCCGATGCCGGCCTGCTCGTGGACCATGGTCTGCAGATCGGCATACATCTGCTTGCGCCTGGCCAGGTCGGTCTCCGCGCGGGCGGCCACGAGCACCTGGTCGAACTTCTCGCTCTTCCAGCGCGACTCGTTCCACTGCGCGTCGGACTTGAAGAACTGCGTCAGCACGATGTCCGCGCTCGGCCGCGGATTGACGTTGCCGAAGCCGACCGGGCTGTTCAGCCAGTGGTTGCTCCAGTAGCCGTCGGCCGGCATGCGCTTGACGTCGAGGTCCAGACCGACGCCTTTGGCGGTCTGCTGCATCACGAGCGCCATCTCGACGGAATAAAGTGCCGCCGGGGACGCGACGACCGGCACCGCGCCGGTGATGCCGGACTTCTTCAAGTGGAACTTGGCCTTCTCCGGATCGAACCGCCGCTGCGGCAAGCCCGCGAAGTGGAAACGGTTGGTCGGATCGATGGGCTGGTCGTTGGCAACGACCGCCTGGTCGAGCGCGATCGTCTTCTTCATCTGCTCGCGGTCGAACAGGTGCTTCATCGCCAGCACGAAGTCGGGGTTGGTGCCCGGGCCGACGTCCTTGCGCATGATCAGGTCGGAGTACTGGCCCGACTGCGTCTTGAACACCGCGAAGCCCGGCGTGCCGGCGATGCGCGCGATCGAGCGCGGGTTGATCGAGCCCACCAGATCCATGCCGCCGGACAGCAGCGCGTTGACCCGCGCGCTTTCGTCGCCGATGCCGACGAACTCGATCTCGTCGAGGTAGGGCTTGCCGGGCTTCCAATAGTTGTCGTTGCGCACGACGACCGAGCGCACGCCCGGCTTGAACTCCTTGAGCTTGTACGGCCCGGTGCCGATGCCGGCGGCGAAGTCGGTGGTGCCTTCCTTGACGATGTGGAAGTGGAAGGTGCCGAGAATCACCGGCAGGTCGGCGTTCGGCGACGCCAGCACGACCGTGATCTCGTTCGGGCCCGTGGCCTTCACGCTCTCGATCTGGTCGGCCAGCACCTTGGCCTTGGAGGCGGTCGCGGCGTCCTTGTGGCGCGAGAGGGAATAGACGACGTCGGCCGGCGTCAACGGCTTGCCGTCGTGGAAGTTCACGCCCTTGCGAAGCGCGAAGACCCATGTCTTGGCGTCGTTGGTCGAGAATGACTCGGCCAGCGCGGGCTGCGGCGTCAGACTGCCGTCCAGCGAGGTCAGCCCGTTGTAGAGCATGTTGCATCGCGCGTAGTCGGTCTGGTTCGACTGCTTCGCGGGGTCGAGTGTGTCCGTGGCGGCGGCCGTGGCACCCGCGACGCGGATCCTTCCGCCGCGCCTGGGCGTCTGCGCGTGCACCGAAAGCGCCGTCGTCGCGAGGCCACCGGCCAGGCTAGCCTGCATGCCGCCGGCCAACAACATCGCGAGGATGTCGCGACGTGTTGCCCCGCGCTGCAGCGCGCCGAACAGGCGCCGGCTTTCTTCGGAGCCGACGAGGGTGTTGAACGACTGACGATCTGTCATGGTGCTCGTCTCCTGATTCAAGTGTTGTCGTGTCTTTGCTGGAATGGATGGCGGCTTCATGACGCCCCCAAGGCCCTGCGGGCGGGCCGCCCAAGGGGGCGCGAGCGCCTTCGAAGCGGCCGTGCGGCGCTCATGCGAGGCGGTCCTTCAGCCGGTAATACAGGCCCACCGCGGGCAGGAACCACGGCGGCCCGAGGTGCCCGGGAATGGCGGGCCACGTGCGCCCGAGCCACGGATTGGCCGATGCGTCGCCGGCCATCACCCCCGCCATGCGCTCGCCCATCAGCACCGACATCTGCGTGCCGTGGCCGCTGTAGCCCGTCGAATAGAACAGGCCGTCACGCTCGCCGGCGTGCGGCAGGCGGTCCTGGGTCATGTCGACGAGACCGCCCCAGCAGTAGTCGATGCCGACGCCGGCGAGCGAGGGGAAGATCTCCACCATGCCGGCGCGCAGGATGTCGCCGCTCCTCGCGTCCGAGACGGGATTGCTGACGCCGAAGCGCGCGCGCCCGCCGAACACGAGCCGGTGGTCATGGGTCAGCCGGAAGTAGTGGTGGATGTTGGCGACGGTCACGTAGGTGCGGCGCTCGCGAAGCAGGGCGGTCGCGCGCTCGGCGCCGAGGGGCTCGGTCACGACGATGAAGCTGCCGATCGGCACGATGCGCCGGCGCAGCCAGCCGAAGCTGGCATAGCTGCCGTGTCGTGCGGCCCCGTTGGCGAGCAGCACTTGCCGCGCGCGCAGCGTGCCCCGGCTTGTCTGCACGCGGTGCGCCTGGCCGCGGCCGAGCCGCTCGAGGCGCTGCACGCAGGTGCGGGTGTGGATCTGCGCGCCGTGTTGCTGCGCCGCCTGGGCGAGCCCGTTGGCGAAGCGGCCCATGTGCATCTGAGCGCTGCGCTTGTACAGCAGCCCGCCGGCAAAGCGCTCGCTGTCGATTTCGGCACGCACGCGCGCCAGGTCCACGATCTCGACGTCGCTGTCCACGCCGTCGCACACCAGCCGCTCGGCGCTGCGCGCGAGGCCGTCCATCTGCGCCGGCTTGGTGGCCAGCTTGAGCTTGCCGCGGCGCACGAAGTCGCACTCGATCGCTTCGTCCCGCACGATCCGCTCGACCGCGTCGACCGCCTCGTCGTACGCCCGGTACCAGGCACGCGCGCGTTCGACGCCGACCTTGGCCGCGACATCGGCATAGTCGACGGCGAGCCCGTTGTTGACGTGGCCGCCGTTGCGGCCGGAGGCCTCCGCCGCGACGCGCTCGCCGGCCTCGAACACGACGACCGACGCGCCGCGCCGCGCGAGCGCGAGCGCGGCCGACAGCCCGGTGAAGCCGCCGCCGACGATGGCGACGTCGCACTGTGACGGGATCTGCGCCGCGCGCGGCACGAAGGCCGGCACGGAAGCGGTCCAGTACGAGTCGAGCTTCATGGCAGCGCCCGCAGAATCAGAGTCCGACGACGCCGGGCAGGCCGCCGATGTCCTGGATCTCGATGTAGCGGTAGGCCGGGTTGCCGGGACCGTGGCCGCGATTGACGAAGACCTTGTTGACGATGCCAAGGTCGTCCGCGGACATCAGGTCGTAGCGCAGGCTGGACGAGACGTGCAGCACGTCCTCGGGGTTGCAGCCGAGGGAGTCCAGCATGAACTCGAAGGCCTTCAGCCGCGGCTTGTAGGCCTGCGCCTGCTGCGCCGTGTAGACGCGGTGGAACGGCGCGCCCAGCGCGGCCACGTTGCGCTGGATCTGGTCATCCGAGGCGTTGGACAGGATCACCAGCGGGATCTCCTTTGCCACCTTGGCGAGGCCGGCCGGCACGTCGGCGTGCGGGCCCCAGGTGGGGACCGCGTCGTAGTAGCGCTGCGCCTCCTCGTCCAGGTACTGCAGCTTCCACTTCTTGCACAGGCGCCGCACCGCATTCTTCAGCACCGTCTCGTACGGCTGCCAGTCGCCGAGCACCTCGTCCAGGCGGTAGGCGCTGAAGTCGGCGATGAACTGCTCCATGCGGTCCGGCGGGATGCGGTTGGCGTACATCTCGCGCGCCATGTCGCCCATGCGGAAACGGGTGAGGGTGCCGTAGCAGTCGAACGTGATGTACTTGGGTCGGAAGATCATCTCATCTCTCGCTGTGGTGGGTGGGTGGTGAACTTCGCCATGCGTCATTGCATCACCGAGTCGCCGTACGCTGATGGTGAATTGCGGGCCCCGCGGCGACGAAGCTGCCGTTTGACGTGCCCTGGACGGCATGCCGTGCGGTGCGTCGGCAACCGTCCGAGGGTCGCGTGACCGTGAGCGCCGCGGGCGCTTCGACGATGCCGCCACCGATGAAATGACCGCAAGGCATCTTCGGGGTGGCGGGGTCGAAGTGAGGCATGTGATGGATGGCAGCGTGGAATTGCCGCAAATGGTAGGTGCCGGGCCGCAGCATTTGTGATGGTTCGGACGGCCCGCGCCGCAGCGTTATCGCAAAGCGGCCGCCCGGCACAGCGCATGCTGTCGAATTGCATGGGAGCCCGCATTCCGGCTGGCATCGGCGCGTGATTGCACCCAACATAGGCGCCATTCACGGACTGGGAGAACGACATGATGGATGCGATCGATGCACCGGTATCCGACGGCGTCGCGCTGCGTGCCATGACCGTGGCCGACCTCGCGGCCGCGCATGCACTGACCGATGCATTGCGCTGGCCGCATCGTCCGGCTGACTGGGAACATGCGCTGCGACACGGCGAGGGTCTGGTCGCCGAGCGTGACGGGCAAGTCGTCGGCACGGGCCTGCGTTGGCGCTGGGGCCCGCGACACGCGACGATCGGCCTGATCGTCGTGGCACCCGCGGTCCAGGGACGGCGCATCGGCCACCGGCTGATGAGCGCGCTGCTCGACGGGCTGGAGCACTGCAGCGTGTTGCTTCATGCCACGTCCGAAGGGCGGGGGCTGTACGAGCGCCTCGGCTTCGTGCGCATCGGCGAGATCAGGCAGCACCAGGGCACCGCGCAGCCGACGCCCCCGATCGCGCTCGATGCCGGCTGGCGGCTGCGTCCCGCCACCGAGTCCGACCTGCCGGCGTTGCGCGCACTCGATGCCGGTGCGCGCGGCATGCCGCGAGACGCACTCATCGACGAGCTCTTCCGCGAGGCCGATGCGACCGTCGTGCTCGACCATGACGCCAACGCCTGCGGTTTCGCCATGCTGCGCCGCTTCGGCCGCGGCCACGCGATCGGCCCGGTCGTTGCGCCCGAGGCCGAAGGCGCGAAGGCGCTCATCGCGCACCTGTCCGGGATGAACGCCGGCCGCTTCACGCGAGTCGACATCGATTTCGACAGCGGCTTTGCCGAGTGGCTCGAAACCCTGGGACTGTTGCGCGTCGACGCACCGACCACGATGCTGCGCGGCGCCCCGCTCGCAACGGGCAGCGGCGCCCCGCGCCTGTACGCCATCGTCACGCAGGCGCTCGGCTGATGCGACCCGTGTTCGTCTACAAGGCCGACGGCCAGCGCGCTCCGCAGTGGGCCGGGATATTCGGGCGCGAGGCACCGGAGTTCGAGTTCCGCCTCTGGCCCGACGCGGGCGACCCCGCGCAGGTGCGCTTTCTCGCGGCATGGGAGCCGCCGGCGGACCTCGCGACGCGCCTTCCGAACCTGCAGCTGCTTCTGTCCACCGGTGCCGGTGTCGACCAGTTCGACTTCGCGGCGCTGCCGCCCGGCCTGCCGGTGGTGCGCATGGTGGAGCCCGGCATCGTCAACGGCATGGTCGAGTATGTGACCCACGCGGTGCTGGACCTGCACCGCGACATGCCCGCGTACCGCCGCTCACAGCAGCAGCGCCAATGGCGGGTGATTCAGGTGCGGCCGGCGTCCGAGCGCCGCGTCGGCGTGCTGGGGCTCGGCTCGCTCGGGCAGGCGGTGCTCGACAAGCTCGTCTCGTTCGGCTTCGACTGTGCCGGCTGGAGCCGCTCGCGCCACGAGGTGGCAGGTGTGCGCTGCCATGCCGGCGCCGAGGAGCTCGACGCCTTTCTCGCCCGCACCGAGATCCTCGTCTGCCTGCTGCCGCTGACCGACGCGACGCGCGGCTTGCTGAATGCTCGGCTGTTCGCGAAGCTGCCCCGGGGCGCAAGCCTCGTGCACGTGGGCCGCGGTGCGCAACTCGTCGCCGGCGACCTGCTGCAGGCGCTGGACGAAGGGCGCCTGGCCGAAGCGGTGCTCGACGTGACCGACCCCGAGCCGCTGCCGCCCGATGACGTGTCGTGGTCGCATCCACGCGTGCGCATCACGCCGCACATCGCGAGCATGACGCAGCCGCAGACGGCCGCGCGCGTGGCCATCGAGAACCTCCGTCGCTTTTCGCGCGGCGAGCCGCTTGTCGGCCTCGTCGACCGCAGGCGCGGCTATTGATGGGATCGATCTGCAGCGCTCGCTGCTGACCGCCTCATTCGATACCACCGCATGATCTGCCGAAGCGCCTCTCACAACGACATCAACCGCCGCGCGCGCCCCTCGAAGCAGCACCACGCTGCATGGGTCCGCACCTAAGCTTTGCGGCAATCCATTCCCGTCGAACCGAAAGCCGATGAGCTCCTGCCGCCTTGCCCCCGATGCCCTCGCCGCGCTCGACCGCGCGCATCTCGTTCATCCCGTCTCCGCCTGGCGCCAGCACGAGGAGCGCGGTCCGCTGGTGCTCGCATCCGGCCGGGGCGCGTGGCTCACCGATGCGCGCGGCCGCGAGCTGCTCGACGCATTCGCCGGCCTGTGGTGCGTGAACGTCGGCTACGGGCAGGAGAGCGTCGTGCAGGCCGCGACCGAGCAGTTGCGCAGGCTCCCCTACGCCACCGGCTATTTCGGCTTCGCGAGCGAGCCGGCGATCCTGCTCGCGGCCAAGCTCGTCGAGATCACGCCGCCATCGCTGACACGGACCTACCTCACGCTCGGCGGCTCCGAAGCGGTCGACGCCGCGGTGCGCTTCATCGTGCAGTACTGGAACGCACTCGGCCGGCCCACCAGGAAGCACTTCATTTCGCTGGAGCGCGGCTACCACGGCTCGTCGTCGACCGGCGCGGGCCTGACCGCGCTGCCGCCGTTTCACCGTGGCTTCGACCTGCCGCTGCCGACGCAGCACTACATCCCCTCGCCGGATCCGTATCGCCACCCGCAGGGCGGCGACGAGGACTCGCTGATCGCGGCGTCCGTGGCCTCGCTGCGCGCAAAGGTGGCCGAGATCGGGGCCGACAGCGTGGCCGCGTTCTTCTGTGAGCCGATCCAGGGCTCGGGCGGCGTGATCGTGCCGCCGCGCGGCTGGCTGAAGGCGATGCGCGACGCGGCGCGTGAGCTGGACATCCTGTTCGTCGTCGACGAAGTCATCACCGGGTTCGGCCGAACCGGCCCCATGTTCGCGTGCGACGCCGAAGGCGTGGACCCCGACGTGATGACGCTCGCCAAGGGCCTGACCGCCGGGTACGTGCCGATGGGCGCGACGATGCTCTCCGAGGCGGTCTACGCGGCGATCGCCGATGGCGCCCCGGCCGGCGCGCCGATCGGCCACGGGGCGACCTACTCGGCGCATCCGGTGGCCGCCGCCGTCGCGCTCGAGGTGCTGCGGCTTTACGAGGAGGGTGGCGTGCTCGCCAACGGCCAGCGGGTGGCGCGCCACTTCGCCGCCGGGCTCGACGCCTTGCGCGAGCATCCGCTGGTCGGCGACGCGCGGCACCGTGGCCTGCTCGGCGCGCTGGAGCTCGTCAGCGACAAGGCCGGCAAGCGGCGCTTCGACGCGGCGCTCGGGTTGCCCGACCGCCTCTTCGCGGCCGCGTATCGCAACGGCGTGGTCTTCCGCTGCTTCGGGGACGCGACCCTCGGCTTCGCGCCGGCGCTGACGTTCACCGAGGCCGAGTTCGAGCAGCTGTTCGTCCGCCTGCGCCGCACGCTGGACGACGTGCTGGCCGCGCCCGAGGTGCGAGCGGCGCTGGCGTGAGATGACCCAGCGAAACCGACTCGGCACAATCCAGACACCATCGTGACCGCCGAGCACCGCCATGTCCGAAGCCTTCAAGGTCGACCGACTCGACTTGCGCATCCTCTCGCAACTGCAGAAGAACGGCCGCATGACCAACGTCGACCTGGCCGACGCGGTCGGGCTGTCCCCGAGCCCGTGCCTCATCCGGGTGAAGCGGCTCGAGCAGGCCGGCTACATTGCCGGATACGGCACCCACGTGCGCCTGGACAAGCTCGGCGACACGCTCACGGTGTTCACCGAGGTGACGCTGACGGACCATCATCGCGAGGACTTCGTCCGCTTCGAAGCCGCGATCCGCGAGGTCGACGAGATCATGGAGTGCCACCTCGTCAGCGGCGGCTACGACTACCTGCTGCGCTTCCTGACGCGCGGGGTGAACCACTACCAGCAGGTGATCGAAGGACTGCTCGAGCGCAACATCGGGATCGAGAAGTACTTCAGCTACATCGTCATCAAGTCGCCGTTCATCAAGACGCACTGTCCGATCGAGCGTCTGTTTCCCGAACGGGCCGTCTGAACGACGGGGAGCAACCCATGAGCACTCGTTTCGTCCGCCTCGCCGAGCGTGAGCGAGAACCTGTTTCGCTGAAGATCGACGGGCGGTCGGTGCAGGCCCTCGCCGGCGACACGCTGCTGGTGGCCCTGCTGACGCACGGTTTGCGCGTGCGCGACAGCGAGTTCGGCGACGGCACCCGGGCAGGCTTCTGCCTGATGGGAGCTTGCCAGGACTGCTGGGTCTGGAGCGAGTCCGGGGAGCGGATGCGTGCCTGCTCGACCCCCGTGCGGGCGGGTCTTGCGGTGCTGACCCGTCCGCCGGCCCATCTCTGGCCGGTGACGCCTGATCTTCAGGCGAAGCTCGACAAGGATGACGGTGGAATGAGCGCCGCCGCCGGCCGCGCGAAGGCGTTGCTTCCCCGCTCGGGGAACTGGTCGCGCAGCGACCGGAGGGTATCCGATGAGTGCGCCCCGCATCGTGATCGTCGGCGCCGGCCCGGCCGGCGTGCGCGCCGCTCAGGTGCTGGTCGAATGCGGCGTGCGGCCGCTCGTCGTCGACGAGGGCCAGCGCGACGGCGGCCAGATCTACCGCCGCCAGCCGGCTGGCTTCACGCGCCCCTATGCAAAGCTCTACGGGACCGAAGCCGCGAAGGCCCGGTCGCTGCACGAGACCTTCGATGCGCTGCGGGCGCACATCGAGTACCGGCCCGAGACCTTGGCCTGGAACATCACCGAAGGCGTCTTGCACGTGGTGCACGACGGCACGGCCGTCACGCTGCCTTACGACGCCCTGATCGTCTGCTCGGGTGCGACCGACCGCCTGATGCCGGTGCCGGGCTGGCATCGCGCGGGCTGCTACAGCCTCGGCGCCGCGCAGATCGCGCTGAAGGCGCAGGCCTGCGCGATCGGCGCGCGCACGGTGTTCATGGGCAGCGGCCCGCTGCTGTACCTGGTCGCCACGCAGTACCTCCAGGCCGGAGCCACCGTCGCCGCCGTGCTCGACACGGCGCCGGCACGCAAGCCGTGGGCCGCGCTGCGCGGGCTGCTGGCGCGGCCACGGCTGGCGTGGCGCGGGTTGCGCTCGATCGGTTTGCTCAAGCGCCGTGGCGTGCCGCTGCTGCAAGGCGTGCAGCCGATCGCCATCGACGGCGACGAGGCGCGCGGAGCCACCGCGGTGCGCGTGCGCGACGCGCAGGGCCGCGAGCGCCGCTTCGACGCCGAGGCGGTCGCGCTCGGCTGGCACCTGCGCGCCGAGACGCAGCTGGCGGACCTGGCGCGCTGCGAGTTCTTTTTCGAGCCGCAAAGCCGCCAGTGGCTGCCGCGCATCGATGCCGACGGGCGCAGCAGCGTGCGCGGCGTCTACCTCGCCGGCGACGGCGCGCGCATCCTCGGCGCCGACGGCGCCGAGGCGGCCGGCCGCCTGGCGGCTCTCGCCGCGCTCGCCGATCTCGGTGTCGACGAGGGGCGCCGACGCTACGAGGCGACCGCAAACGTGCTGCGGAGCGAGCTCGAACGCATGGACCGTTTCCGCGCAGGGCTCGTCGCGGCCTTCCCGTGGCCGCACGCCCACGCCGCTGCGCTGCCCGACGAGGCCATCGTCTGCCGCTGCGAGTGCATCACCGCGGGGGAGCTGCGCGAGTGCGTGCGCGACAAAGGCAGCCGCGAGGTGAACCGCGCCAAGGCCTTCAGCCGCGTCGGCATGGGCCGCTGCCAGGGCCGCTTCTGCGGCCATGCCGGCGCGGAGATCGTGGCAGCGGCCGCCGGCGTGCCGATCGAGGCGGTGGGCCGGCTGCGCACGCAGGCGCCGGTCAAGCCGCTGCGGATGGATGCCCGGGAGTCGGAGTCGGCATGAGCCATCGGAACACGCACGGCGATGTGCTCATCATCGGGGGCGGGCTGATGGGCACGTCGGCCGCCTTCTTCTTGCGCCATCGCCACGGCCGCTCGGTGACGCTGCTCGAGCGCGAGCTGGTCGGCCGCCAGGCCAGCGGCACCAACTTCGGCAACGTGCGCCGACAAGGTCGGGACTTGGCGCAACTGCCGCTCGCCAATCGCGCCCGCGCCATCTGGGGCCGGCTGCCCGAGCTGATCGGCGAGGACCTGGAGCGCCCCCTACGGCCACTTGCGCGTGTGCTACACGGAGGCGCAGGCCGCAGTGCTGGAGCGGCACGCGCGCGACGTGAAGCCGCTGGGCCTGGATCTCGAGCTGTTCACCGCAGACCAGATGCGCAGGCGCTGGGGCATATTCAGCTCTGAAGTCGTGGCCGGGTCGCTGTCGCCGCGCGATGGCCCACGCCAACCCGCGGCTGACGGCCCCGGCCTTCGCGCGCGCTGCGCAACGCCTGGGCGCGCGCGTGGTCGAGCATGCGGAGGTGATGCACGTCGAGAGGGATGGCGCCGGCTTCGTCGCGCACACCGCCGATGGCGCACGCCATCGCGGCGAGCAGCTGCTCGTGTGCTGCGGTGCGTGGTCCAACCGCATCGCGTCGATCTTCGGCGAGGCTGTGCCGCTGGACGCGCGCGGGCCGCAGATGGGCGTGACCGAGCCCCTGCCGTACGCGATCGCCCCGTCGATCGGCGTGTCGTCGCCCATCGAAGCGGAGGGGCTCTATTTCCGCCAGATCCGGCGGGGCAATGTCGTGTTCGGAGGCGGCCTGAAGGGGCCGGCGTTGCCGGAGTCGATCCGCGCCTACGTGAAGCCCGACAACACGCTGCGCCAGTTCCGCGAGCTGCGTCGCTTCGTGCCGGCGTTCGCGCGCCTGCAGCTCATCCGCGTGTGGAGCGGCATCGAGGGCTACACCGCCGATGGCGTGCCGGTGATGGGTCCGAGCGCGACGATCGCCGGCCTGCACTACGCCTTCGGCTTCAACGGCGAGGGCTTCGCGCTCGGACCCGGGGTGGGCGAGGTGATGGCGGAGCTGATGGCCACCGGCGCGACAACGACGCCCATCGAGCCGTTCTCGATCGCGCGCTTGGCGAAGGTAGCCGAGCCGGCCTAGTCGATTTCCGCGACCGAAGCCGCGCATCCTCTACGCTTTCGGCCGTGCACGCGCGCTTGCGCTACGACCCCGTCGTGCGCACCGGTAGCGCCATCACGATGAAGACCTTGCGCAGCGTCTCGTCGATGCGCCACTGGCCGCGTGTATGCGCCGGGAAAAACAGCGTGTCCCCGGCGCGGAACTCGATCGTCGCGCCAGCGGCGGACGTGAAGGCGCCGCGTCCGGCGACGATGTGCATGACTTCGGCCTGCTGGAGCTGGCGCTCGAATCGCCCCGGCGTGCATTCCCACACGCCGCAGTTGTTGTCGCCGGCGCCTTCAAGCGCGACGTCGATGCCGCTCAAGCGGCACGGCGGCTGGCTCTTCGGCAGGGCCGGCGTGCCCTGATCCTGCAGGGCGGAAACGGAGGCGGTTTGGCGAAGAACGGTGATGCTCATGGTGTGAGGGTGGAAAGGGATGCGGGAGCCAGCGCGCGTTCGGCGACGGCGCAGAACCAGCGCACGCCGTACGGCAGCGCGTCGTCATTGAAGTCGTAGCAGGGATGGTGCAGCGGGCGCTCGCCGCTTTCGCCTGGCACGTCGCGGCCCTGGCCGAGCCAGAGGTACGCCCCCGGCCGCTCGCGCAGCAGGAACGCAAAGTCCTCCGAGGTGAACGCCGGCCGCGGCGCGACGCTCGCCTGCAGCCCGGCCGCCTCGGCGGCCTGCAGCGCGAGCTGCGCCTCGGCCTCGCTGTTCACCGTGGCCGGGTAGTAGCGGTGGTACGTCACTTCGGCCGCCACGCCGTGCACGATGGCGACGCCGGCCGCGGCATCGCGCAGCGCGGCCTCGATGCGGTCCTGCACCGCGGCGTCGAAGGTGCGCACCGTGCCGGTCAGCGTCGCTTCGGCCGGCAGGACGTTGTGGCTGCTCCCGCCCGTCACGCGCGTGACCGACAGCACGGCCGAGTCGGCCGGGTCGATGCGGCGCGAGACGATCGTGTTCAGCTGCACGACGAGCTCGCCCGCGGCCAGCAGCACGTCGGGCGTGCGGTGCGGCTGCGCCGCATGGCCGCCGCGGCCGCGCAGCAGGATGTCGAAGCGGTCGGCCGCCGCCATGATGGGGCCGGCACGCGTCTGCGCGTGGCCCAGCGGCAGATCAGGCCAGTTGTGCAGCGCATAGATGGCATCGCACGGAAAGCGTTCCAACAGCCCTTGCTCGACCATCACCCGCGCGCCGCCGCGACCCTCTTCGGCCGGCTGGAAGATGAAATGCACGGTGCCGTCCATGCGTCGCGTGCGCGCGAGCTGGCGTGCCGCGCCGAGCAGCATCGCGGTGTGGCCGTCGTGGCCGCAGCCGTGGTGCACGCCGGCATGGCGGCTCGAATGCGAAAGGCGCGACTGCTCGGCGATCGGCAAGGCGTCCATGTCGGCGCGCAGGCCGATGGCCCGGCCGCTGCGGCCGTGGCGAAGCGTGCCGACCACTCCCGTCCCGGCCAGGCCCTCGTGCACTTCGAGG
>Ga0075429_100000393_pt1 | contig 32106 bp, 23 predicted proteins | sample RhiMetdeltSRZDD3_FD_75295 | JGI IMG/M metagenome (GOLD analysis project Ga0075429, IMG submission 75295) | Populus rhizosphere microbial communities from Tennessee, USA - Rhizosphere MetaG P. deltoides SRZDD3 | ecosystem: Host-associated > Plants > Roots > Rhizosphere > Soil | place: USA...
GTGAGGAACATGAGATGCGAAATGCGCGCGGACTGGTGTGTGCGGCGCTGGTCGTTCTCAGCGCTACCTTGATCGGACAGGCTCCTCAGATACCTCCAGCGCCAACGGGGCAAGCACCAGCGATCGATCTGAGCGGCTACTGGGCCCCGGTGCTCCACGAGGATTTCATGGAGCGCGGCCCCGGATCGGAGATCGCCGACTACGGCGGCTTCCCGATCAACGAAGCCGGCCGGCTGTGGGCGCTTTCGTACGACCCTTCTCGAGTGACATTGCGCCATCATCAGTGCGAGGCCTACGTCACCCCGTATCAGATGCGCGCGCTCGGCAACTTCCGTATGTGGGAAGAGCGCGACGCTCACACCCAGCGCCTGCTCGCGATTCACCTCTGGGCACAGACGACGGAAGGGCATCGAGTCATATGGATGGATGGGCGGCCACATCCTCCGGCCTGGGCGCCGCACACGTTTCGTGGGTTTTCCACCGGTCAGTTCAAGGGCAACGCACTCATCGTCCAAACGACGCACATGAAGAGCGGCGCACTGCGGCGCGGCAACGGCGTTCCCCAGAGCGATCAGGCGACGCTCACGGAATTCTTCGTGCGCCACGGTGATCACCTCACCAATGTCACCGTCGTGTCCGATCCCGTTTTCCTGAGCGAGCCGATGGTCCGCAGCAACGACTACTATCGGCAGCCTGTCGATCCGGGCGCATGGTTGTACGCCTGCGACGACGGCGAGCAGATCCTGGATCGGCCTGACGACGCCGTGCCGCATTACCTTTTCGGAAAACAACCGTACGTGCGCGAGTTCGGCACGCGCTACAAGATCCCGGTCGCGGCCGGCCTGCTCGGCGCCGTGACGATGTATCCGGAACTATCATCGCGCCTGCGCACGGCGAACGAGACCGAGACGAATGCGCTGCTCTCCCCTGCCGGCGGCCGTCCATCGGAAACGAGCAAGGTCGTGGAGGGTGATGCGCGCGACGGCAACGTCCATATCCTTCCCGTCCGCGACAACGTCTACATGCTGGTCGGCGACGGCGGCAACATCGTCGTTCAAACCGGTGATCAAGGCGCGTTCGTCGTCGATGCGGGCGAAGGCAAACTGAGCGACAAAGTTCTCGCCGCGATCCGCACGTTGACGAACAATCCGATCCAATTCATCGCCAACACCAGCTTCCGGAGCGAGCACACCGGAGGGAATGGCGTACTCGGCGCTGCGGGCCAGGATCCGAGCCTTCCGGGATCGTTCTTCGTCCAAGCGGCGCCGCGCGGTGTGACTGGCTTCTTCAGCGATCCGTCGTCACATGCCACGATGATGGCCCACGTGAACGTTCAGGTGCGCCTGCAGGCGGCCGGGGCGCCGGCAGCCGCGGTTCCGGCAGATACCTATCTGGAAGATCGCCGCAGGAAGTTCCACAACGGCGACGCGATCGAGTTCTTCTATCAGCCGAACGCAGTAACCGACGGCGACAGCCTGATTCACTTCCGGCGCGCCGACGTGATCGCGGCGGGCGACATCTTCACGACGACGCAGTATCCCGTCATCGACGTCAAGAACGGCGGGTCGATACAGGGCGAGATCCGTGCGTTGAACGAGATCCTCAAGAAGACGGTTTATCGCCACCAGGGTGAAGGCGGCACCTACATCGTCCCCGGCCACGGGTACCTCGCCGATGAGCACGAAGTCCTCGAGTACCGGGACATGGTGGTCATCGTCCGCGATCGGGTCAAAGCGATGGTCGATGCCGGCGCGACACTGCAACAGGTCAAGGCTGCACGCGTCACTGCCGATTACGACACGCAGTACGGTGTTAACACCGGTCCGTGGACGACGGAGATGTTCGTTGAGGCGGCTTACAACAGCTTGAAAAACGGCCGCTAACAACCGGCCGCACGACGGGCTATCGTGTTCATGACTGTGTAGCGGCGAGTCTTCCGCCTTCGCCGGGTCGGGTCGCAAGCGACCCGACAAAGCAGTGCTGTCTGACGGTTCGCCGTTTGCGAACCGTCCTGGCGGACCACCGTAGCTCGAAGAGCGAAGGTGGTCAGACTCGCCGTCAACTGTGAGATTGATCAAGGCGGGTCTGAAGACCCGCCTCTGCCGTCGGCAGCGAACGGCGGCCCAGCGACATCCACAAGCCGGCGAGCAGCGCGAGGGCGCCAACGAGCGCCTCGCCCGCAAACACCGACGTCGACATCCAGCGCAGAGCCGGCAGTCCCATTCGCGCCTGTGGCGCGATGATCATCCACAGGCCCGCCATCGACATGACGACGCCGAAGAGGCGAACAGATCTCGAGTACGGAATGAGAATCGGCTCTTCGACCTCCCCATTGGGTTCAGCCGCGCCCTCATCGTCTCGATCAACGAAGTGATCGTTGACGATAGCGCCGACGAAACCGTCGTCGGTCGTGTTGCCCGCCGTCGCCAGCATGGGAATGAGACCTGAGTAGAACGTGACGAATGTCGTCACGAACGTTGCGGGGTCCGGAACCGCGAGCAGCGAGGCGATGACGGGCGACATGAAGACACCTGCGCCGCCCGGGATGCCGGGCGACTCGAGTCCCAGGATCATCACGGGAGGAATCAGCACCGCGATTTCGGTCATCGTAATCGGCAGGCCAAGCAGGCCGCAGGTTGAGACCGTGACCAGCATCACTCCCATCGTCGCGACGTTCTTGTTCAGCACGGTGCCGATGACGATCGATGCGCGGGCCACCCGCGGTCGCAGCCCGAGATCCCGTTCGGCCGAGACCAGATTCACGGGCAACGTGTCGTACGAGCCGCCAGTGCCGAACCCGGTGACATAGACGGTGGCGAAATACTTCCAGATCTGCGGCCATGTTCGCTTGGTCGTGGCGCGGACGAACAACAACATCGCGGCGGACCAGACGAGCGCCACGATGGCGAGATTGACCGACGTGCGGCCGTAGACCTCGAGTCCGCGCACGCCGAACCGAGACGGAATGAAGATCGCCAGGCAGCCGATCATGATGGGGTAGTACCAGAGGAGCTTGGCGAACGCGCCCAGAATCCAGTCGCCGGCGACGATCAGACCGTGCGCGGCAGGACGGAGGACACGGATGGATCCTACGAGCGCACCGGTAATCGTCGCGGCGACGAGCACCTGGAGCAGTGGCTGCTCGGTCAGGGTCCCGCTAAACGTGCGACCGACTCCCTTCAACCACTGGAAGAATCCCGGCAGCGGCACGTCGGCGCGGTTGAATGGAAGACCCGTCAGCACCGGAATCCACGCCGACACGTAGAGCAGCGACACGGCGGCCATCACGACATAGAGCGTCACCAGGATTGCAAGAAACCGGGTGCCGCGGGTGTGCGACAGCAGCGTCCTGGCGAGCGCCGCCGACATCAGGATGAAGACGATGGCCGTGGCCAGCGTGACGATCGTCCGCGGGAACCACGTCCCGCTCTGGGCGATCGCGAGTACGGTCGAGTTCTGAGGAAACGCGAGCCCGAGCCCAAGGCCCGTGAGAAGGCACGCCACGATCTTCACGGGCTGCGGCATTCGCGGCATGGATCGCGCCGCAGTCTAACATCGTGCAAAGATATCGGGACGATCGAAGGAGAAGACACGGTGGTGCGAGCGCCCGATACACCCCAAGCAACGGCCGGCCGGAAGGTCCAAGTCGCGCCGTTCGCGCCCGCATTAGGCGCGGAGGTGCGCGGGATCGAGCTGGCAGACGGCCTCGACGCGGAGACCTGTCAGCAGGTGCGCGCCGCGTTTCTCCAGTACGGCGTGCTCTTCTTCAAGGAGCAGTCAGAGATTCAGCCCTCCGTGCACGTGGCGATCGGGAGGATGTTCGGCGAGCTCCACATGCATCCGGCGGCGCCCCAGATGCCGGGTCATCCCGAGGTCTTCGTCATTCATGCCCATCGCGAGTCGAAGGTGGCCAACGGTGAATTCTGGCATTCCGACGTGTCCTGTGACGAAGTGCCACCGCTCGGCACGATGCTGCAGATCCACGTCCTCCCGGAGATCGGCGGCGACACGCTTTTCGCGAACATGTACGCCGCGTACGATGCGCTCTCCGCCCCGATGAAGCAGATGCTCGACGGGTTGACGGCGAGGCACGAGTCCGAGCATGTCTACCGCGGCCGGTACTCGGATCGCGGCGTGGACGACGCGGGCAGAACGTATCCGCAGGCACACCATCCCGTCATTCGGACGCATCCGGAAACCGGGCGGAAAGCGGTTTTCGTCAACCGCACATTCACGACGCGGATCAACGAGCTGAGCGAGACGGAAAGCCGCGCCGTGCTCGACCTGCTGTTCGATCACTGCGAGCAGGTCGATTTCCAGATCCGGTTCCGCTGGGAACGCAACGACGTGGCGTTCTGGGACAACCGGTGTGTAATGCACCGCGCCATCTGGGACTACTGGCCGAACGAGCGCAAGGGGCGGCGCGTGACGATCAAAGGAGATCGGCCCCGATGAACGGGTGCTACTTCTCTCCAATTAGGTAGCGGCAGCCGCTCGACCCCATCCGGGCTGAGTGAACAGCGCCAGCAGGAACGTCCGGTGGACGCTCCCCCGCCTTGTAGGTCTTCGTAGAGCCGCCGCACATGAGCGTCATCTCGCCGTCGAGGATGATGTGCGCCGTGTCGACCGGATGGGTGTGGTCGGAATAGAAGGCGTTGGCGCCATCTTGCCAGACATACACGTGCCGAAAACCTTCGCGACGCAGTTGCTGTTCGAATGCGGTTGAGTCCACGGACTTAGTGTACCCACGAGAGGCGGCAACTTTCGTGACCAGGCGTATACTTCAAGGCCGCCAGTCATGAAGTTCATCGCAGTCTGCGTCACGTGCGTCGTGTGCTGGGCATCTCACCTTCAGGCCGCCGATCTCTTGTCGGGGACGTGGACGGCTGGCGATGGGCCTGACGCACGAATCTACATCTTCAAGGTATCGGGGGATCGCGTCACCGGCATCGTCTGCGGACCCTGCGACGATCCCGCGCGTGTGTTCAGGATCGAGGACGGCCGCATCGTCGGCGACGACAAGGCCGTCTTCTATATTCGCTACGACGTCAGCGGACCGGCGTTTCAGCGCTACGGACCCTATCGCGAGAAAGTGGATGCGTCGACGGGGCGCAACCAGCTGAAGCTGTCTGCACGGCCGGAGGCAGATCCCAACGCGGCCTCCGCGTCCGTGTCGCTCAAGCGCGTGGTGGAGAACTTCGAGCTGGCTCCCCACTCTTTATCGCCGGCACCGGCAAGCTCACAGTCGGCGACATCGACGTCGACCTCGTCCATCGAGGGACGCTGGGTGTCGGTCGGACGCACGGCGCAGCAGAATTGGATCCTGAAGGTCAGAGACAACAGGGTCTGGGGTCTGGTGTGCGGACCGTGCACGCCGTCAGTCGTCGCAATGATCGACGAAGGCCGCATCGACGGCGACACGATCACGTTCTACATCAACCACATCGACACCCCGCCAGACGCTGGCCGCCAGGGTATCCAACGCAACGTGATGACGGGAAAGATCTCAGGTTCTGGCAACGCGAACGTCATGCGGTTCACGTGGGTTCGAGAACAGTCTCCCGCACAGAGCGGCGAGATCGTGATGATCGGACCGATTCGCTAGCCTGCTCCATTTACTTTGAACGGGTTGCCCGCTGTTCACTTCCCCGCTCCCAGACGCCTGCGCAATTCGTCGCCAAAGTTCTGCAGGAAGACGACGTGATTGCGATGCGTTTGCGCCTCGGGCAGATCCGCCGGGAGCAGCGCGACGAAGCGCTTGCCGTCAGGTGAGATGTCGAGATTGCGCTGAGTGGTGGTGTCCGCCAAAACCACCTTGGTCCAGAGGCGCGGCGGCTCGAATGTGAACGCGTCGGCGTTCGCCCGATACGGCACCCGCATGATCTGATGGTCTTCGTTGCGATAGAAGAGTTCGTTTCCGACCGGCGACCATATAGGAACGACACCTCCGCCCATTGATATCGGCCATTTTCCACCGGTGTCTGGGAACGCTCGCACGTAGATCTCACTCGCACCTGATTCAAACGATCGATAGGCCATCCACCGGCCATCCGGAGAGAATGCCGGATACAGTTCGTTCGTAGCTGTCCGCAAGAATGGTTCTGGTTTGCCGGCTTTCAATCCCGTGCCGTCGAACTTCACGGGGACAGTCCAGATGTCGCCGCTGCCTTGCCCAAACTCCGCAAACGCGAGATGTTTGCCATCCGGCGAGAACGACCAGGGAAACTGCCCGTTCCTGCTTTCTGTGAGTACCTGCGGTTGGCTCGCCCCATCAGCGCGAGTCCATGCCATTCCGCCGAGGCTCTGGCCCCTGGAAAAGACGATAAAGCGGCCATCAGTGGTCCAGACCGGAAATTGATTCGCTCCGCCAAACGTCAAGGGTAGCAAGACGTTCCGGCGCACGTCGTAGACGGCAATGTCCTGACTGGTCGGTGACGTGACGGTCAGCGCGATGCGTTCACCATCGGGCGACAGTCGCGGGTGAACGTACGTGCCGGGCTTGAGGGGAAGCGACTGCACGTTGCCTGACGCGTCAATCCAATTGAAAGAAACGAATTGAGCTTGCGTCCGGGTTCGGTATACCAACGTGCCATTCAATGAGACATCGAACTGCACCGAGCCCGATCCGACCTGGCCGCTTCCGACACCCTCGACTACCGGTGCCGCGGTCCCAATTACTTCCAAACGCTGCGCATCGAATCGCACGCCATAGAGCCTGCCTGCGTTCTCGAATATGACGTAACCCATCCGATCGGGACTCGCGACGTAGCGCCCGAATCGGCCTTCGTTCTGAAGAACTTTCGTTCGGCGATCGGCGAGCGAGAGCACCTTAATTTGATCGGCGCCGTTGCGTTGGGCTGTGAAAAGAATCGCCTGCCCACCAGGCAGCACGTGGGGCCAGCGGTGTCCGATTTCGTCGTCAGCAAGTTCGGTGAGTGCCATCGCAGTTCCGCCGGCTTCCGGAATGCGCGAGAGCACCCGGCCGTCGAGCGAGGCGACGATGTAACCGTCGGTGCCCCAGCTACCCCCGAATCCAGTCGCATCGGCCAGCGCGGTGGATGCCCCGCCAGCCATCGAAACCGTCCTTAGTTTTCCACGATTGAAGTACGCGATCGATTCACCGTCAGGCGAGAAGAACGGTGCGTACCCTGCCTCGCTGCCAGCGAGCGGTGATGCGTCCGCCTGGTCCAATCGCCGCGTCCAGAGGCGACCCTGTGACACGAAAACGAGTCGTTCGCCGTCAGGCGAAATGATCACGTCAGCGCCTCGTAACGACTCGAGGCTCACATCCTGTCCGAGGTTTACGTCGAGGCGGACCAGGGGGCGAACGACCGACGGCTTCGGCCACGACTGCCAGACGGTGAAGCCAACGGCCGTGATCAGCGCACCTGCAACAGCCCACGAGACAGCGGGCACGAGTCGCTGTCGCTTGACTGGGTCCGCGATCGTTCCGGCATCGAGCAGCAGCTCGACCCCGCTGATGTCACGCAAACGTTTCTTGGGTTCCTTTTCAAGGCAACGCCGTATCACAGGGCGTACAGACATCGGGACGCCAGTCCAGTTCGGCTCTTCTTTGATCACCGATGCGAGGACATCGCCAACATCGCTGCCCTGGAACGGTCTTCTCCCAGTCACCATTTCATAGAGAACGACGCCGAACGCCCAAATGTCCGCCCGCTTGTCCACAGGCTTTCCTTTGGCCTGCTCGGGTGCCATGTACGCGGCCGTGCCGAGAATGACGCCGGCATAAGTCATCGCCGCCGGGGACGTAATCGTCGGCGACATCGTCAACTGATGGACCGGGTCGTGCGGTCGGGAACTCGCGAGAGTCGGTGCGCCACCCGTTGGCGCATTCTCGACGAACTTGGCGAGCCCGAAGTCCAGTACCTTGACTGTGCCGTCTGGCTTGATCTTGATGTTGCCCGGCTTCAGGTCGCGATGGGTGATGCCCTTCTCATGAGCCTCTTCAAGCGCCGCTGCGATCTGCCGCGCAACGCCGAGCGCTTCATCGAGCGGAACGGCGCCTTCGCCAATCCGCTCGGCGAGAGTGATTCCTTCGACCAGCTCCATGACGAGGTAATTGGGAGCCACGTCGTACAGCGTGCAGATGTTGGGATGGTTGAGCGCCGCGACGGCCCGCGCTTCGCGCTCGAATCGCTCGCTGAATTGCTCCGCGGAGAACTTCAGTGCCACATCGCGGCCAAGCCGGGTATCGGTCGCGCGGTACACCTCCCCCATTCCACCCGCTCCGAGCCGGGCTGTGATGCGATAGCTGCCGACCGTTTGACCAATCATCCCGGTCCTTACTCCTCAAGGCACTCTGAAATCGCCCAGGGCTGGCGGCGCGACGCGCCGTTCTGTCGGCAGAGCAATCTGCGGAATCCACGCGTACGGGATGCGATAGGCGCGGTAGACGGCGTTCGATGCATTGGCCCCGCCGAACAGCGGATACATGTACTCCCAGACGATCGCGCCTTCTTTCGTGACTTCGAACATACGCCCGCCAGCGCCAGCGGTGATCAGCGTGTTGCCGTTCGGCAGCCGTTGCGCGCCGCTGATGTTGGTGCTGAAGAACCTGGGGTTCGTGTAGGACCAGACCAGTTCGAGCGTGAGGGGGTTGATCTCCAGCACCCGCGACGTCGCGCGCGCAAACGCGCCGACGCCATTCGGTGCGATTGGATTGGCGAAGCCATAGCCGCTCGAGCCGCCGTTGTCGAATACCAGCAGGTTCCCTGCCCCCGGCAGCCCTTTCGGGATGAAGTGGGCATGATGCTGGCCAATGATCTGACGAATGGCGCGAAGCTCCGGGGATTCGCTGAAGTCGGGACCCAGCCGCCAGACGATCTTACCGTCGCGACCGACGATTGCGAGCAGGCTGGCTTCCCTGCTGCTGATGATCACGTTGTTTGGCGTGAAACGCATGTCGCCCTGGTCGAACCACCGATTGGGTCCAACGTAGTGCGCCGAGTTGATGTGCAGCCAGTCGAAGCTGCCGCGCGCCTTGTTGAAGCTTTGTGCCGCCTTTATGGCCTTCCGCGCATCCGGCGCGAAACCCAACTCGTCGATATGGTCGCTTGCGACCCACTCCCAGGTGACCTCGCCCTTCCACGACACTTCGATGAGGCGATCGTCTTCGAGCATCACATCGGCGACCTTCGGTTGTGTGCGGTTCGTATGGGTCAGGATCAGTGTGCTGCCGCCTTCGATGGCCGGCATGCTCTCCGGCGCGAAATAGCCCGCCGGAAAACTCTCTCGTTGCCAATCGTGATGCTGGCGCGCCGACCAGATCGTGCCGCCCTCGCGCGTCTTGATTTGCTCGTTCCGCGAGAACTGCCACATAACCTTCCCGTCGAAATCCTGCTGGACCAGCTCCAGCGATTCCTGGTTCGGCGGACGCGCGCCGCTCGCGGAGATGACGAAGCCGCCCGGCAGCACGCGCGCCGGACCGCCGGCGGAGTTGTTGAGGCCCTCCCAGCGTTTGACGACGTTGCCGTTCATGTCGATCACGAGCACCGCCGGCGTCTGCAGTGGCGACAACACGGTGTATCCATTCCACGAGCGATCTGGCTCGTAGATCGTCGTACCTGTGGGATAGACCGACTGCGCCCGAATCGGCGCAAGTGCGTATATGAAAAGAGCGACCGTGCATGCGAGGGCAAGTCGTGTCATAGGCACGCCGGAGTGTCGTCCGCGCTCAAAATTTAGTCAATACACAGCAACTCATGAAGCCGGCGCTGGCATTGAGCTTTAGAATCGTTATCGATGAAAGCGCGAGTCACCTTCTCTATCGCCGCCGCCCTCCTCGCGTTCGTGGCATCTGTCCATCCTGAGGCGCAGAGCCGCGCGGCCGGGACTCAGACCGGCCGTGAACGAACGTGGAATGAACGCACCGCGTGGGGCGATCCTGATTTACAGGGCGAGTGGACGAGTGAAGGGGAATATGGTGTTCCGCTCGAACGACCGGCGCAATTCGGCACGCGGCCGGTCTTGACCGACGAGGAGTATGCCAAGCGGCTCGAAGAGGTCCGCATCCGCGACGAACGCGATCTGGCGCCAGTCGATGTTCTCTCGGGCAAGGTGGATGCGCCGAATGCGCCGATTCCGCATTGGCGCGAGTACAACACCACGTCGAGGCGAACGTCTCTCATCATCGATCCGCCCGATGGACGTCTGCCTGCGCGAACCCCGCAGGCCAGGCCGCTCCCGGTGCAGCGGTGCGGCAGCCTGCAGCGCGGCGAGCCGTGCGACTCGTACGTCGACTACAGTCTCGGCGTCCGCTGCATCGTGCACGGCGGAGGGTTTCCGGATGCGATGTTTCCGGCGGTCTACAACGCGAACATGCGACTCACTCAGAGCCCGGGGTTCGTCGCCATCGCATACGAGCTGATTCACGATGCGCGCATTATTCCTATCGATACCACTGCTCCGCCGTTGGCACCGGCCATTCGGATGTACATGGGTGACGCCCGCGGCCATTGGGACGGCGCGACGCTGGTTGTCGAATCGAGCAACCTGAAGGCGAACTCACGAGGGGCAACCACCGGCCTCCGGCTGATCGAGCGGTTCACACGGACAGGTCGCGACTCGATTCGATACCAGGTCACCTTCGTCGACCCTGCGACGTGGACCGCGCCCTGGACCGCCGCACTCGATCTGAAATCACGACCCGCCGATGCCGGCGTCTTCGAGTACGCCTGCCACGAGGGCAATTACGGGATGGCCAACATGCTCTCCGCCTCGCGTCACCTCGAGCGGACGGCTGGCGAAAAATAGATCGCCGCGTATACTACGGCTGCTCTCGAGGTGATCCGATCATGCTGCTCTTACAGTTGCGTCACAGCGTTTGCCTGGGTCTCGGCATGGCCACTGCGTTCCTCGCCGTCCAACTCGTAACGGCGCAGCAAACGGTTCCTTTCGACGGCGGTATACCAGTCGCCCCCGCCGGCTTCGAGCCGCTGCCAATACCAGCCGAGCCTGTCGAGTTCGATACCGCCGAAGTCATGCGCATCCGCGTCGTTCCAGTCGCGCGGTTGGCGAATCCGTGGAGCCTGGCATTCCTTCCCGATGCCAGCATGCTGGTAACGGAAAAAGAAGGGCGACTCCGAATCATTCGGAATGGCGTGCTCGATCCGAAGCCCATTCCGGGTGTCCCGACAGTGCGTGTTCAAGGCCGCTCCGGGCTGATGGAAGTCTTGCCGCACCCACAGTTCGCGACCAATCGATTCGTCTACTTCACGTACCTGAAGCCGATCGACGAGAAACGTGCGGCGTTGACCCTCGCCCGTGGGCGCTTCGATGGATCGGCAATCTCAGAGCTCAAGGACATCTTCAGTTGCGGGCCCGGTGTCGCAGGCCCGTCGCGGCTCGCCTGGGGCCGTGATGGCAAGCTCTATATGACAACGCCAAGCGGCGGAAACGGCAGCAGCTCGCAGGATCCGAGCACCTATGCCGGCAAGGTACTTCGGCTCAATGACGACGGCACGGCACCAGCGGACAATCCGTTCAGCGGGCGTGCCGGACATAAACCGGAGGTCTACACGTTCGGACACCGCAACTCGCTGGGACTCGCGGTCAATCCAGCCAGCGGCGAAATGTGGCAGAACGAAATGGGACCCAACGGCGGCGACGAGATCAATATCCTGAAGCCGGGTGCCAATTACGGATGGCCACTCGTGAGCCTCGGCCGGAGCTACCCTGGACCGTGGCAATCACCGACGTTCTCGAAGGAAGGTTTCGAATCGCCGGTCGTGTACTGGATGCCGTCCATCTCGCTCTCCGGCATGACGTTCTATACCGGCAGCAAGCTGCCGAAATGGAAGGGCGATGTCTTCGTGGGAGGACAGCGGACTGGCGAGATCCCGGGAACGGGCCATCTCGATCGGATCCTCGTCAACGACAAGCTGGAGGAGCTTCGTCGCGAGTCGCTGCTGGTTCCGTTGCGTATGCGCATCCGCGATGTCCGCCAGGGACCCGACGAGCTGCTCTACGTGTTGGTCGATCACGATCAGAACGGCGGCGTTCTGCGGATCGAGCCGTCGGCGACACTGCAAGCACCAACGAAGTACCCGACGCGCCCGCCCCGCTGAAACGTATGGTGTCGTCGCGCTGAGCTGTCGCACGCCGGACCGCTTTCTCCTCTTCTTTGCATCGAAGCGCCGTCAGTTGACGCCTGCCGATCAGCGCACTACGATTCTGGAACGATCGTTCAAATGTGACAGACACGCGCGCAACCGGGTGGAGCCTCCCTTCATGACCAGCCACGTCGACTACGGAGACAAGATCCCGAACAACGTCGACCTGGGACGCGACCGCGTGCTGCAGCGTGCGCTCGAGCACTGGCAGCCCGCCTACATGGGGTGGTGGCATGACATGGGACCCAGCGGCAGCCAGAGCCACGACGTGTATCTGCGAACAGCCATCAGTGTCGACCGCGAAGGCTGGGCGCAGTTCGGATACGTGAAGATGCCCGACTATCGCTGGGGCATCTTCCTCGCGCCTCCGTTCGCCGGGCGCGAGATCAACTTCGGCGTCAACAAAGGGCGGCCGGCCTGGCAGGAGGTGCCCGGCGAATACCGTTCGCCCCTTCGACGCATCATCGTCACGCAGGGAGACACCGAGCCAGCGTCGGTCGAGCAGCAGCGGATGCTCGGTATGTCCTGCCCGTCGCTCTACGATCTGCGCAACATCTACCAGGTCAACGTCGAGGAAGGCCGGCACCTGTGGGCCATGGTGTATCTCCTGCACCGCTACTTCGGCCGCGACGGCCGCGAAGAGGCGGAGGCGCTGCTCGAGCGCCGGTCTGGCGACGAGGACAATCCCCGTATCCTTGGCGCCTTCAACGAGCCGACGCCCGATTGGCTGGCCTTCTACATGTTCACGTTCTTCACCGATCGCGACGGAAAGTTCCAGTTGTCGTCACTGGCCGAATCGGGGTTCGACCCGCTCGCCCGGACATGCCGCTTCATGCTGACCGAAGAAGCGCATCACATGTTCGTTGGCGAGACGGGTGTCGGCCGCATCGTGCAGCGGACGGCCGACGTGATGGCCGAAAGCAAAGTCGACGATCCAGACCACGTTCGTGCACTGGGCGTGATCGATCTCCCCACCGTCCAGCGCTATCTCAATTTCCACTACAGCGTCACGCTGGACCTGTTTGGATCCGATGTGTCGTCGAACGCCGCCACGTACTTCACGTGCGGACTGAAGGGCCGTTACGGAGAAACCAAGATCGAAGACGACCACGTACTCTCGGATGCCACATACGTCGTCGCGGAGGTCGACAACGGCCAGCTCGTCGATCGCGAGGTGCCGGCGCTCTCGGCCATGAACGAGCGGCTCCGGGACGATTACATCGCCGAAGTGCAGGCGGGTGTCGATCGGTGGAATCGCCACATCGAGAGGGCCGGTCTCCCCTACAGGTTGCGACTGCCCCACAAAGGCTTCCATCGCGCGATCGGCAGTTTTGCGGGCCACTACATCGGTCCAGACGGCGAGGTCATGGGCAAGGACCAGTGGCACGCGCGCCGGAGCCGCTGGCTGCCAGGCGAAAAGGATTACGCGTTCGTGCAATCGTTGATGGCCGGTCGCGTGGTCGAGCCCGGCAAGTTCGCGAACTGGATCGCCGCGCCACGCACCGGGATTAACGGCCAGGCACTCGACTTCGAGTACATCCGTTTCAACTGATCTCCATGGCCATCTCATGACAGATGCATTCATTGTGTCGGGCGTCCGCACGCCCATCGGCCGCGCCGGCGGCGCTCTGGCGAACATCCGCGCCGACGATCTCGGCGCACTGGTCGTTCGCGGCGCCGTCGATCGCGCAGCGATCGATCCGGCGTCGATCGACGATGTGGTTCTTGGCTGTACAAACCAGGCAGGCGAGGACAATCGCAACGTCGCGCGCATGGCGGCGCTACTCGCCGGGCTTCCGATCGACGTCCCGGGTCAGACGGTAAATCGGTTGTGCGGATCCGGCCTGCAGGCAGTGGTCGCGGCCGTCTATGCGATCCGTGCGGGCGAAGGTGACATGCTCGTCGCCGGCGGCGTAGAGAGCATGACGCGTGCGCCCATGGTCATGCTCAAGTCCGCGACGCCATGGTCGAGGGACGTCCCCCAGATGGCCGACTCCACAGTGGGCTGGCGCTTCACCAATCCTCGAATGAATGCCGAGTGGACGATCCCTTTGGGCGCGACGGCCGAGAGGGTCGCTACTGTCTATGGCATCACCAGGGACGAACAGGATCGATTTGCGCTCGAGAGCCAGCGGCGGGCGGCCTGCGCCGCGGCGGAGGGCGCGTTCAACGATGAGATACTTCCCGTCTCCGTTGGGGCGTCTGGGGTCGTCGATCGAGACGAGCATCCGCGGCCCGATACAACCCTTGAAAAGCTGGCAACGCTGAAACCGGCATTCTCACGAGACGGCACGGTGACCGCGGGCAATACGAGCGGTATCAGCGACGGCGCCGCCGCGTTGCTCGTGGTCTCCGAACGCATGCTGAACGGACGGCGCCCGCTGGCGCGTATCGTGGCGTCGGCAGTGACCGGCGTCGATCCATCCGTGATGGGCCTCGGCCCGATCTCTGCGACGCGAAAGGCGCTGGCGCGCGCCGGGATCAGCGCAGCGCAGCTCGACCTGATCGAGCTGAATGAGGCATTCGCATCGCAGGCTATTGCATGTGTCCGCGAGCTCGCACTCGACCCGCTGAAGGTCAACATCTACGGAGGGGCAATCGCGCTCGGCCATCCTCTCGGCGCGACCGGCGCACGGATGCTGGTGACGCTCGTTCACGCGTTGCACCGGCGCGGCGGACGCTATGGCCTGGCGACCATGTGTATCGGTGTCGGTCAGGGTCTCGCGGTCATTGTCGAGCGCGTGTAGTAGCGGCGTGGCGACCCAGTTCGTGAACATTGACGGCGTTCGCCTCGAGTACGAGCGGTACGGTCCGAGCTCCAGCGAGACCCCGACGATCGTGTTCCTTCACGAAGGGCTCGGTTCGATCACACGGTGGCGCGACTTCCCTGCCGCGTTGTGCGCAAAACTTGGGTGGAGCGGACTGGTCTACAACCGCCAGGGGTACGGCGGCTCGGACCCGTTGCACGGACCATTGACGCCACACTTCATGCACAGCGAAGCGCTCAAGGTCCTTCCGCGGCTGCTCGACACCTTCGACATCAGCCGGCCGATTCTCTTCGGCCACAGCGATGGGGGATCGATCGCGTTAATTTGCGCCGGTTCGGGCGCGGTGACACCGGCAGCTCTCATCCTCGAGGCGTCGCATGTCTTCGTGGAAGAGTTGACCGTCACGAGCATCGCTAAGGTCCGCGACTCGTATCGCTCAACCGACCTACGAGCGCGGCTCGAGCGGCACCACGGATCGAACGTCGATAGCCTCTTCGAGTTCTGGACTGACGTCTGGCTCAGCGAAGAGTTCCGGAGCTGGAACATCACGGAATTTCTGCCGGCAATCACCTGTTCGACCTTGGTGATTCAGGGCAGCGACGATGAATATGGCACAGGGCGGCAGATGGAGGCGATTGCCCGGAGCGTCTCGGGACACGCGGAGACGCTCGTGCTCGAGCGCTGCGGTCACTCACCACACATCGACCAGCCGCAGACAGTGGAAGCAGTCGCCGTGCGTTTTCTTCGTTCCACTCAGATGCACACGGGCGCGTGATCTTCGTCGCCCTCTCACTTGCGTGGAGCGTTGGCGACTCTGAAGTCTCGTGGCTCCTGCCGTCCGTCAACGCATGAAAAGTTCCCGGCCTCGTCGGTGCTGCCACTGCCGTTCCACCTGGCAATGGTTGGGTACGGGCACAGCGGCCGCGACATGACAGTTCCATCCTCACGCCTGCGGCTTGCCGGAAGTGAGTCAGGCGCGACGCCTTTCTCCACCCAGTTGACCATCGTTTCGAAGACGCCGACCGGATTCGGTCCGTCACCGCCCCCACAGTGTCCAACACCGGGCGCCATGAACAGGCGGGCGAACTGACTCACCTGCCGTGCACCGCCGTTCGCCGCCAGCACACGCTCGAAGTAATTGACGGTGCCGCGTGGGAAAATGAGAGGGTCTGCCTCGCCGTGCCAGATGATCATCTTGCCACCCCGTTTGCGAAAGGCGGCGAGGTTCGGATCATCGGTTCCGATCACTTCGTTGAACTTCCGTTGCGAGGTGTTGAAGTCGGCCTCGAAGTCCGCCTCCCTCAAGGTGTGCCAATCGAACTTCGGGTCCTGACGGATCCAGTACTGGAAGTGCGTGGCGGCGATCGGGAACGGGCTCCCGCCGGCGAGGAACCCCAGTGGAGTGCCGCGTTCGAGCCCGAACCAGAGACGCTCGCCTGATGCCGAGGCCGGACCGTTCCAGATCTTGCGAACCGCGTCCACCTCTTGGGGTGCCAGGCACGCCGCGGGGTCGTCTCCGGCCTTGCATGCGAGCGCCGATGGATCGTAGCTACACTTGCGAGGGTCGTTGATGATCCCGTCCTTCACGCCGTCGCTGGCATCGCAGGCGGCGACTGCAGCGTTCGTCACCGCGGTGAGCTTTGACGTCGCGACGGGAGCCCCTACCGACTTGTTCATCACGATCTGCGGCCAGAGCTCAGCGGCGATGAAGCGATCCCAGTTGATGGCGGGCGCACCGATCACCAGCCCCTCGTACTCCTGCGGAAACCGCTGTGCGGCTATCAGTCCCTGACGACCACCAGTTGAACACCCGTTCCAATACGAGAAGGTTGGCGCGCGATCGTAGTACGCCTTGATCACGGCCTTCGACTTGATGGCCAACTCGTGCAGCGATCGCTCGGCAAAATCGACGATCGATTGCCTGTTCAATGTCCCGTCCGAGTTGAGCGCAAAAGTTCCACCAACCGACGACGGGTGTCCGGTGTCCGTGCTGGCAGTGGCGTAACCGGCGCGAAGGCCCGCGGCCAGACCGCCGTAAGAGATCTGGCCAGCATATCCTCCACCACCTTCACCCCGATACCGTCCGTTCCAGTTGTCTTTCGGCAGCCAGACCTCGATGCGAATCTGAGGCGAGACGGTCAGCGCGACTCGACAGAAAGCAGGCAGACTCGTCTGTCGCGGGCCTGCAGGTGGCGCCCATTCTCCAGCCGGAATCTCCTCGGCCGACGTAATCGTTGTGTCGGGGAGAGAGAGCCTGCCGAGATCCGCACACGGGACAGGCGCGCCCGAGGCACGCGAGGGATTCACGACGAGAACGGCTGTCGCCGCCAAAGCGATGACGATGACACGAGCGATCATTTCTCTCCTCCCACAGTGCGGGCGTAGTCTACACTGCATCGTCCACGAGACTGGAATGCTCGTTCAAATTCTGATAGACCGCCATGGTCCCGAGTGATGTGTTCAACGCGGCTGCCTATTTCGTCGATCGCCACATCACCGAAGGCCGGGGCCCGGCCATCGCCATCGAGTGCGAAGAGCGACGAGTGTCGTACGCCTCTCTCCACGAGCAGGTGAACCGGACCGGTTCGGCACTGCGGGCCGAACTTGGCGTCCGGCCGGAAGAACGGGTCCTCCTCCTGATGCTCGATGGCCCGGAGATGGTGTTCGCGTTCTTCGGCGCGATCAAGACCGGCGCAGTGCCCATCCCGGTGAACACCCTGTGGACACCGAGCGACTACGAGTTCGTCCTGAAGGACTCGCGTGCGGTGGTGGCCATCGTCAGCGCGTCGCTCTACCCTCGCGTCGCCGACGTCGTGCCGAGGTGTCCCTGGGTACGACATGTCGTAGTGGTCGGCGCCACGCCTCACAGCGCGACGCGCGATTTCGACACGCTGATCGGCCGTGCCGATCCCTCCCTGGAGGCTGAACAAACGAGTTGCGATGCGCCGGCCTTCTGGCTGTATTCGTCGGGCAGCACCGGGCGCCCCAAAGGCTGTGTCCACCTGCAGCATGACATGGTGGTCTGCGCCGAAGGATATGCGCGCGGCGTCCTCGGCATCGACGCCTCAGATCGGTGCTTCAGCGTTGCGAAGCTGTTCTTCGCATACGGGCTCGGCAACGCGATGTACTTTCCGCTGGCTGTCGGCGCCACCAGCATCCTCTGGCCGGGACCGGTGACACCGCCGATCGTCTACGGCCTCGTCGAGCGCTATCGCCCGACGCTGTTCTTCTCGGTGCCCACGCACTACGCGATGCTCCTGTCGCACCACGACGAGCAACGTGAGTTCGACTTATCGAGCGTTCGCTGCGCCGTTTCGGCGGGCGAGGCGCTGCCACCAGCGGTGTTCGAGCGCTTTCGGGCGCGATTCGGGTTGGAGATCCTCGATGGCATTGGCTCGACCGAGGCACTGCACATCTTCATCTCCAACCGGCGCGGCAGCATCCGGCCCGGCTCGAGCGGCATACCCGTCGCCGGCTACGACGCGAAACTCGTCGACGAAGCGGACGCGCCCGTCCCACGCGGGGAGGTCGGCAGCCTGCTCATCAGGGGCGATTCCACGTGCGCTTTCTACTGGAACCAGCATGAGCTGACCAAGAATACGATTGAAGGACACTGGATTCGCACAGGAGACCACTACTACCAAGACGAGGACGGGTACTACTGGTTCACGGGGCGATCGGACGACATGCTCAAAGTGGGAGGCCTCTGGGTCAGCCCCACAGAGCTGGAACACACGCTCCTCGAACACCCGGCTGTTCTCGCCTGTGGCGTGGTCGGGCGACCCGACCAGGATGGCCTGGCGAAGCCCCTCGCCTATGTCGTGCCGAGCAAGGACGTCGATCCGACGCCAGCACTCGCGGCGGAACTGCAGCAGTTTGCTCGCACCCGACTCGCCGACTACAAGCGCCCCCGCTGGGTGGAATTCGTCGATGCGTTGCCGACCACGGCAACAGGGAAAGTGCAGCGATTCAAGTTACGCGAGCGCGCCTCGCAGCACGAAACTCGCGAGGCCGCGCCCCAAACCCGCGAGCCTGCCTAGTGTCCGGCCCTGGCCGGACCACGCTGACACGCGAATCCCGTGTGGTACGCTCCTCGGCATGGATCGCATTCGCCCTCGCGGCGAGCGCAAGCGGATTGAGATCCTTCGCGCGGCGGCCGCCATCTTTCGTCGCCGCGGCTATCACGGTGCGAGCGTGGATCAGATTGCCAGCGCGCTGAACATGGCGCCCGGCAACCTGTACTACTACTTCCGCAACAAAGAAGAGATCCTCTACGCGTGCCACGACTACTCGCTGGGCCTGATCCTGAAAGAGCTCAAAGAGGTCGAGCAAACCGGCTTGCCGCCGGATCGGCAGATGCACCGCTTGATCGTGGCGTTCGTGCATCTCTTCATCGACGTTCTGCACGGCACGGCGTGGACACTCGAGGTGGAAGCGCTGTCGCCGCCACTGCTCAAGAAAGTCATCGCCAAGCGCGATCGCATCGACAAGGGCTTTCGCAAAATCATCGGCGACGGCGTGAAATCGGGCCTCTTCGCGCGGCGAGATCCCAAACTGGCGTCGTTTGTGATCTTCGGTGCGATCAACTGGATTCCGCGCTGGTACGACCCGGCCGGCCAGGCAACGTCGCATGAGATCGCGCAGCTCTTCGCCGACTACCTCGTCGCCGGACTTCAGAAGACAGAACGAGTCGCTCTTGCCGCGGTGACCGGACGCGCCAACCGCGCCTAGCGTCGCCCGTCGTACCGCATGCGACAGTAAGATAGAATGCGTGTTCAAATTCGAGCGGGTCATCGCGTGAGCGCCCAGATCCTCTTCTCCCGCCACGATGCTGTTGGCCTCATCACCCTGAATCGCCCGGAGGTGCTCAACGCGTTTGCCGACCAGATGCGCGAGGAGCTCGTCGACGTCGTGCGCGCAGCGGCGGAAGACACGGCGATTCGCGCCGTCGTGATTACAGGAGCCGGGCGAGGCTTCTGCGCCGGCGCAGATGTCCGGCGCATGTACGAGCTCGTATGCCGTGAGGAGTGGGACACGCTCGAGGCGCTCGTCGAGGGCGGGGCCAGCGTGGTGAAAACGATCGACGGACTGGGCAAGCCCGTGCTCGCGGCGGTGAACGGTGCGGCGGCCGGAGGCGGCGCGAACCTCGCACTCGCTTGTGATATCCGCATAGCGGGGACGAGCGCCTCGATCGGTCAGACCTTCAGCCGCGTGGGTCTTCAGCCGGACTGGGGCGGTACCTATTTTCTTCCGCGCCTTGTCGGCCTTGGACGCGCCCTCGAATTGGCCTTTACCGGCGAGATACTGTCCGCTCCCGATGCGTTGCGGCTCGGGATCTTCAATCGTGTCGTTGGCGATGGCGAGGTGGTAAACGAAACGATAGCGCTCGCCGCACGTATCGCGGTCAAATCCCCTCTGGCCGTTGCTCTGGCCAAACAGTCCATCCGTCAGTCGTACGGCGAAACGCTTGACGATGCCCTGCACACGGAGCGCGTAAACCAGCTTCGCCTCTTCAAGACCGCCGAAGCCCGCGACGCGATGCGGGCCTTTGTCGTCAGGAAGTCCCATGAAAGCTGAAGACGTCGTGAACGAATCGTCCGATACCGATGCCGAACCGCCCGTCGACTTTCGAACCGATCCGTCCCAGTACCGCCACTGGAACCTGAGCATCGACGGCGTCGTCGCCACGCTCACGATGGATGTAAACGAGAGGGCCGGCCTGCGACCTGGCTACCGGCTGAAGCTCAACTCATACGACCTCGGCGTCGACATCGAGCTGCACGACGCCCTCCAGCGCATTCGCTTCGAGCACCCGCAGGTTCGCGTAGTCGTGCTCACCAGCGCCAAAGGCCGCATCTTTTCGGCGGGCGCCAACATCTACATGCTGGCGCAGGCGAGCCACGCCTGGAAAGTGAACTTCTGCAAGTTCACCAACGAGACTCGCAACGGCATGGAGGATTCCAGCCGCTACTCGGGCCTGAAGTTCATCGCCGCGTGCAACGGGACGACTGCGGGCGGCGGCTACGAGCTCGCGCTCGCCTGTGATGAAATCGTCCTCGTCGACGATCGATCGTCGAGTGTCAGCCTTCCCGAGGTCGCGCTGCTCGGCGTGCTGCCCGGCACCGGTGGCTTGACGCGCCTCATCGACAAACGGCGGGTCCGCAGGGATCACGCTGATGTCCTCTGCACGACACCCGACGGTATCCGCGGGCAACGCGCGCTTGAATGGCGTCTCGTCGATTCCCTGGCTCGAACGCAGGAGTTCAGCGCGAGGGTACGCGAACGCGCGCAAGCGCTCGCCGGAACGAGCGACCGCCCTCTCACGGCCACCGGCATCGCGCTGACGCCCCTCGAACGAGAGGTCAACGACACGACCATCCTCTACCGGCACGTCCGCGTCGATCTCGATCGCGGTCGCCGCACGGCGACGATGACCGTGACTGCCCCCGCGGCGATCCGGCTACTCACAATCGACGAGGCACAGGCTCAGGGCGCCGACTGGTGGCCGTTGGCGATGGCGCGGGAACTCGACGACGCGATCCTCCACTTGCGCACGAACGAGACGGCACTCGGCCTATGGCTGCTCGAGACTCGTGGAGATTCTCAGGCAGTACTCGCCATCGATCAGTTCATCCTCGAGAACCAGGCGCATTGGTTCGTGCGTGAAGTGCTGGGCATGTTGAGACGAACCCTCGCGCGTCTCGACGTCTCGTCGCGCTCGCTGTATGCCGTGGTGACCGAGGAGTCCTGCTTTGCCGGAACGCTGCTCGAGCTGCTGCTGGCCGCAGACCGCGGGTACATGCGCAACAACGAGCCAGCAACAGCGCAGGCGTACGTCGCATTGTCGCGCATGAACACAGGTGCGCTCCCGACGGTGAGCGGCGTGTCACGTCTCGAAGCGCGGGCGCTTGCGCCAGAGCAGCTTACAGAAGCCACGGCTCGAGCGGGCGAGCGCCTCGATGCCGGTACAGCCTATTCCCTCGGGTTGGTCACTGAGATTCCGGACTCGCTGGATTGGGGCGACGAACTGCGTCAGGCGATTGAGACCAGGACAACGCTGTCGCCTGATGCGTTGACGGGGATGGAGGCGAGCCTGCGGTTCCCATTGCCCGAGACGCAAGCGACGCGCGTCTTTGGTCGTTTGTCAGCGTGGCAGAACTGGGTCTTCAGCCGCCCGAATGCAGTCGGAACGTCAGGGGCGCTGAAGGTCTACGGCACGGGTGCGCCATCGAGATTCGATTGGCACCGCGTCTGAGACAGACGACATCACCGCAGTCTCACCGCGCCGTGGCCGGCGGCTGGGTCGGTTCAGCGCTCGAGTACTACGACTTCTTCATCTACGCCACCGCGGCATCGCTCGTCTTCCCCCAGGTCTTCTTTCCCTCTGGCAATCCGACGGTCGCCATCGTTGCGTCGCTCGCGACCTATGGTGTGGGTTACGTCGCCCGGCCAGTGGGCGCGATCGTCCTGGGGCACTGGGGAGACACGCATGGCCGCAGGCAGGTCCTCGTCGGCTGCATGATCCTGATGGGACTCTCCACCATGGCCGTCGGCGCGTTGCCAACGTACGAGCAGGCTGGTGTGCTCGCTCCGACGCTGCTGGTCGTGCTGCGTCTAATCCAGGGATTCGCGGTGGCTGGCGAGATTTCCGGCTCGAGCTCGATGATTCTGGAGCACGCGCCGTTCGGCCATCGCGGCCTCTATTCGAGCTTCACCCTGCAGGGCGTTCAAGCCGGCCAGATCCTTGCCGCCGCCGTGTTCCTGCCGCTGGCGCGTTACCTGCCGCGGGATGCGTTCATGACGTGGGGGTGGCGTGTGCCATTCCTGTTCAGCGTGTTCGCCGTTGCGGCGGGCTACGTCATCCGTCGTCGTGTCGCGGAAACGCCTGTCTTCACCGAGCAGCATGCGAGCGGAACGATAACAAGAGCACCCGTTGTACAGGCCATCACCAACAACGGGGCGGACATGTTGCGCGTGACCTGCATGGCGCTGATGAACGTCATCCCCGTCGTCACGACGATCTTCGGCGCGGCCTACGCTGTGCAGCCTGGCTATGGCATCGAGATGCGGGAGGACGTCTACCTGTGGATTCCCGTCCTTGGGAACTGCGTGGCTGTGCTGGTCATTCCGTTCGTTGGGCATCTGTCGGATCGTATCGGCCGCCGCCCGCCGATGATGGCTGGCGCGCTCACGTCGGGCCTGCTCTCATTCGTCTATCTCTACGCCATCAGCCTCAGGCACGTGCCGCTGGCGATTGTGACCTCGCTCGTGATGTGGGGAGTCGTTTACCAGGGCTACAACGCCGTTTTCCCGAGCTTCTACCCGGAGCTGTTCCCTCCGCGCGTACGGGTTACCGCGATGGCAATCGCGCAGAACCTCGGCACGATGCTGACGGCACTGATGCCAGCGCTGTTTGCCGCAGTCGCGCCGCCGGGCGCCTCGCGCGTTCCAGCGACGGTCGGCGCAATCACGTTCGGCGTGACCATCGTCGCGGCGATCGCCGCCTGGAGTGCGCGCGAAACGTCTCGCATCCATCTTCGCGACCTCGGAGATGCGGACGCTGTGCCGGTTGACGAGCACGAGTACGTTCGGTTGCGCGCCCTGGCCACCTTCACCAGAACACGACACACCGAGGCACAGAGGCACAGAGAACGTGTAGCGAAGTAACGGCCATGACGATTCGAGGCACGACGGACCTCATCGCGCACATCGGCTTTCCTACGCACGGGTTCAAGTCGCCCCTCATCTACAACCCGTACTTCGAGCACGCTGGCATCGACGCCGTGGTCGTGCCGATGGGTTGTCGTTCCGAGGACTTCCCGGACGTTCTGGCGGCGGTGTTCAAACTCACGAACATCCGCGGCGCGCTCATCACGATGCCGCACAAAGTTGCGGCAGCGGCGCTGGTGAACGAGGTGTCGGCCGCAGTTCGCATTGCGGGCGCGTGCAATGCCGTGCGGCGGATGGAGGACGGTCGCCTGCAGGGCGATCTGTTCGACGGTGAAGGGTTCATCAGGGCCCTGGAGCGGAAGGGATGCCGGCTTGCTGGAGCGCGTGCCTTTATCGCCGGCGCCGGCGGTGTTGGCTCGGCGATCGCCGCATCCCTGGCATCAGCGGGGGCCCGCTCGATCGCCGTCTTCGACATTGCTCCCGGGCCCGCACGAGCGCTGGCTAACCGTCTCTCGTCGTTCTATCCGAACCTCGATCTGAGAACGGGCAGCGACGATCCGACTGACTGTGACATCGTGGTCAACGCAACGCCGATGGGCACGCACGACGACGACCCGATGCCGGTGGATGTCGAGCGAATCGCGCCTGGCACGTGGGTCGGCGACGTCGTCATGGCGACGGGGATGACACCATGTCTGATTGCCGCTCAGGCTCGCGGGTGCCGCGTACAGGTCGGCACTGACATGCTGTTCGAGCAGATCCCGAAGTACCTCGAGTTCTTCGGGTTTTCGAACACGACGCCCGAGCACCTCCGGCAACTCGCCCAAGATACTTCTACCGAACCGCGTTAGGCAGCAGTGCCCCGCCGCTTTCGTTGCGATTGCTCCCTCGCCTGTGTCACGCCTTGGTCAGGCTTCGCAAACAAAAGTTTGGGACGCAGTACGTGGTGAGACTGCCAGTGCCGGGATACAGAGAGGTGGCTATCACGAAGTGGAGCGTCACCATGAGACAACTGCGATACCAGGTGGCGGTGAGCCTCGATGGCTTCATCGCCGGTCCCAAGGGCGATTACGACTGGATCGTGTCGGATCCGTCGATAGACTTCGGCGCGCTGTTCAGGGAATTCGATACGGCCGTCATGGGTCGAAAGACGTACGAGGTGGTAACGGCACAGGGCGGCACCGGCGCGATGAAGGGGCTCGAGGTCGTGGTGTTTTCGCAGAGCCTTCCGCCCAAGACGATGAAGGGGGTACGCATCACCAAGGATGATGCGCGTGACGTCGTCAGGAGGCTCAAGGCACAGCCGGGAGGAGACATCTGGCTGTTTGGCGGTGGCGCCCTCTTTCGTTCGCTTCTCGACGCGCGGCTCGTCGACACAGTGGAAGTCGCGCTCATGCCCGTGCTGCTGGGAGAGGGAATCCCCTTGTTGCCCGCTGGTGCCTCGACCACGCTCGAGCTGGTGGATCAGATCACACTTCCGACCAGCGGCATCGTCATGCTGTCGTATCGCGTACCTGGACGAGGGCCTGGCACTCGCATTCGGTACATCAAAGCTCGCGGGGCAAAGACAAAGCGGCCCGCGAATAAACGCACCAAATCCGCAAAGCCCACGTCGGGAGCCAAGCGAGAAGGCAAGACACGCGCGACACGTCGCTGACGTCAGGTCAAGCGCTACGCGAGCGTCGGTCTGCGATGCACCGCAGTCACGAAGCCAAACGTGGCCATCGCCCCCAGCACGAGCAGTGCGGTAACGCCGGCGCCCGCGTACCAGCGTGAGAATTCGACCGTCACGGGAAAGACGATGAATAGTCCGGAAGCGTAGAAGGCAACAACGGCCGCCAGAAGGCCAACACGCACCAGAATCAGCGTGAAGAAGCTGTGGAGCACCAGCGTTCCCGCAAGGCTAATCCAGAAGTACGCACTCGACATCGAGTACGCGATCGCCGCAAGCACGACGAAAGCCACGATCGCCAGCGACCGACGCCCGAGCACCACGCGGAGAACGACCAGCACGAACACTGCACTCAGCCCGGTGAACACGCTTTGCGCCGATCGCCAGACAAGCAGAGGAACAACGCGCTGCAACCCATACACGGCGCCGATGATGTCGGCCGGCACGACATCTGGCGCCAAACCGAGCCAACTGGGAGCGATCACCGCTGAGAGTCCGAGCACGGCGACTATCGCCCCGGCCGTACATCCCACCAGGACATCGCGGCCGACCTGCGGATCGCGCACACGTCCACCAAGGAGGCGCGTCCACGACACGAGCACCTGCGGCCACTGACGGCGCACGAACGGCTCGGTGGCAAGGTATCCGACCCAGCAACAACCCGCCACGAGAAGCGCCCAGGAAAGCGCCATCGCCAGTAGAGTGGCTTCTCCGAGCGACGCCACATGCGTTTCGCCGAAGAACCACGCGACGAACATACACGCGAAGATGAACGACGAGAGGCGGAACGCACCGCGGCGATCACCCCGACCCTCGCGCACGTTACGCGATGCCATCACACCTGCGGCAACGATTAGCATCGCGGCAACGACCACGAAAAAGACGACGGTCGTGCGCTCGGCTGCGTTGAGCATGGGAGCGGCCGTGCGCGCGGGTTTCGACCACGGGAACACGGCTTCGAAATAGACAGGCCGTCCCGCCAATGCGGCGGCTTCGAGGTGTACTGGGAGGTCGCCTTTGCCCGGCCACGTCCCTTCCCACGCCGCACGGGCGTCGGCGTAAAACGGCGGCATATGGCGGGGCGCCACAGCACGCCATTCGGCGGGATCGTATCCGCCCGCGGTGAGCAGCGCGATCCAGTCGGGCGACGAGGCGGCTCCGGAGATTTCCTTGACCGCTGAGGGAACGACGACTAGATCCACCAGCCGGCCGGTTGGGTCCAGCTTGACCCGCGTCATGCCAGCAACATCCAACGGCGGATCGGTCGGATCCACGCGCGAGAAGTTTCCGTATCGCATCACGAACTGCCAGCTTTCCAGCGGCTGTGGGCTGTCCCGATACCAGAAGCGGAGGAAGCCGGGAGTCGACTCATTCCAGCGCGCGCGAGAGAGATCGCGCGTGCGTATGTAACGGAGGTACTCGACGTCGGTCTCGAACCCCGATGCGCGGTACAGCGGCGCGTCTGGATATCCCAGCCCCATAAGGATGTCGCGCGCCTTTTCGGCGAGCGCATCCGGCGAGCGCTGCAGCGCCCCGCGCCGCCAGAGGAGCGACTGGTCGCCAATGGTTATCGCGAGGACGCTGCCTGCCATCAGGATGGCCACGAGCCCCCACGCGATAGACGACGTCAGCCCTTCGTTCGTGCCCATCGCGGCAACCAGTTCGGGCGACGGCGTCTGCCCGGCCAGCAACGCCGCTTCGAGCAGGTTTCCTCCGGGCAACGCCGCGACAACCTGCGCGACCGAGGCCGGACGCGCGCGCGGATCGCTCGCGAGGCTGGCCATGATCACGCGCTCCACCGTGGGTTCCATGTCCTTGACGAGCGTCCGTGGGAGCGCGGGTGTCTCGTGGAGCTTGCGATCGATCAATTCCTCGAACGATGCTGCGAAAAACGCGGGCTTGCCCGTGTACAGCTCGTACAACACAAGGCCGAGCGCGTAGAGATCGCTGCGCACGGATGCGCCTTCACCCGCAAACTGTTCCGGCGCCATGTATTCCGGTGTGCCAGCCATGTCGTTTCTAGATGGCTTGGCGTCGACTGCAACGGCAAGACCGAAATCGGTGATGCGCACGCGCCCTCGACCATCGAGCATGATGTTGGAGGGCTTCAGATCGCGGTGGAGCACGCCGCGATTGTGCGCGGCCGCGAGGCCTGCGGCGATCTGCCGGGCAATGTCGAGTGCCTTGTCGGCAGGCAATCGGCCGATGCGCTTCAACAGCGAGGCCAGATCTTCGCCGTCGATGTATTCCATCGAGAGGAAATGCATGCCGCCGATCTCCGCGATGTCGTACACGCGGCAGACATTCGGGTGCGACACGTCGCGCGACAGCCGGATTTCCGCGAGGAAGCGTTGATAGCGCGACGGATCCATCGCGATCGCGCGCGGCAGGAACTTGAGCGCGACCGCCGTCCCGAGCTTCAGATCATCGGCCCGGTAGACCTCGCCCATACCTCCGCGACCGAGCAGCCCGATCACGCGATAGCGGTCGCCGAGCACGGTGCCGGGGGTGAAATCTCCAGCCGTCGTTGAGTCGTAGACAATTCGCGCGGCCGGAGTAGGCGCGTGCGGACCGGAATCCACTGGAGCGGTAGGCGCCGAAAACGGCGACGGCTCGATATTCATCTATCCCGCAACCTTCCCGCCACTCCTCAATCAGAGGATTGTTCGAATCACGCTCGAATACTCGGGGAAATAGCGCTCGATCACCGGCAGCGCGAAGGATGAAAGGATCGCGCTCGCCGGCTCCCTCTCCAACAGAAACGCGAACGACGCTTCAATGAGCCGCTCGGGCGACGTGCCCGCGGGGGCATACTGCGCGATGTCCTGAGGCGTAGCGGTCACCGTGTGTCGGGTGACACTGCCACGCTGGTTGACCGTCACGAGGTACGTTGACGGCCCGGCGGCTTCGATAGTGATAGTGGCCGTCACCCCATTACTTCCACGCCGAATACACCGGCTTGCCAATCAGGTAAGCCGGGTTGGCGCCGGCCCGCGGGCGGAATTTCTGGAATCGGCCCGCGTCGACCTCCGCCACATAGAGATTGCCTTCCTGGTCGGTGCTCATGCCGTGCACGCCCCACAGCGTGCCGGGAAAATCCGCGACGGTACCCCACGCGTACAACAGATGGCCATCGAGATCGTACTTCAGCATCTTGTGCGTATTGCGGTCGAACGTCACCACGGCGCGGTCGTCTCCGATCTGCACGAAATGGAGACTCGAAGGGCTCACAGCGATTCTCCACTCGGAGAGATACGCGCCTTTCTCGTCGAAGATCTGGATACGGTGGTTGTCGCGATCGTTGACGAAAACGCGCCTCGTCTCGAGATCGACCGCCACGCCGTGCACGTTGTTCATGTACCCAGGGCGCGTCTCTTTCCCGGAGTCGCCGGGTTTGCCGAAGTCGAACTGAAACTTGCCGCTGGCGTCGAACTTCGCGACTCGCGTGCCGTTGTACCCATCCGACACGTAGAAGCTCCCGTCGGGCAACCACGCCATGAACGTCGGGCGATTGAAGTGCGTGCCGTCGGCGCCCGGAACGTTAGGTGTGCCGATCGTCTGCACGAGTTGCTTGCCGTCGTTGGTGAACCTGTAGATCGCGTGGGTGTGGTCGTCGACCACCCACACGTGCTTCTCCGCGTCGTAGGGACTGATGTAGACCGCGTGCGGACGCTTGAACAACTTGTCCCACTGCGTCCACTCCTCGATGATTTTTCCCTCGGCGTTGACGACCACGATCGAGTGCTCCCATCGCGAGTCGACACCGAGCTCGCGGTACGGGGGCGATGCGCCTCGCCAGATGTCCATCCCTTTCGCCGGGTCCTGACCCGATCCGCCCGCACCTGGCGGCGACGCCGTGTTCGCGTTGCGCCACGGCAATCCAGCCAGCGGAAACTGCACGTTCGGACCGATCTCGGGAAACAGCCGCGTCTGCGGACGCGCGATCCTGGGCAGCTCGCCGCCGCCGAGCAGAAAGACACGATTCGGGCTCTCGGCAAAGATTCCGCGCGCGCCTCCGTAGGTCCACTTCTCGTGGCCAGGCAGCGTGCTGAGATCCTGCGGCCACCCTTGAACCACCTCGTACGGCCCCGAGATGTCCTGCGCACCAATGGCGTCCGGCACCGCAGAGAACGCCGTGCCAGTCGCGGCCGCCGCCGGCGCCGCGGCCGACGACGCCGCGGACGGCGGCATCAGCCGGCCACCCAGTGGAATGCCTACCGCCAGACCCACCGCTAGCGCCAATGCCACCGTCGCTGTTCTGCCCATGCCATCCTCCGCGGAGCACTATACTGCGACGCGCGCGCAACGATCGCGCGACTCAGATACCCCCGCGCCACGCGATTCACCGCACGTTTCGCGTAGAGTGAGTCTCATGCGCGCTCGCAGGCTGATGGCCGTGCTCGCGCACCCCGATGACGAGTCACTCGGCATTGGAGGGGTGCTCGCCAAATACGCCTCCGAAGGCGTGGATGTCTCCCTGCTGACAGCCACGCGTGGCGACAGTGGCCGTTATCACGGCCACCGTCCCACCGACCATGAACATCCTGGCGCGCTGGCTCTCGCCAGGATCCGCGAAACGGAACTCCGCGCCGCTGCGTCGGTGCTGGGCGTGCGCACCGTCTCGTTGCTCGACTACCACGACCAGCAGCTCGACCACGCAAACCCGCGCCAGGCCGCCGCTGGAATCGCGGGGCACCTGAGGCGCGATCAGCCAGATGTCGTCGTGACGTTCGGGCCCGATGGTGCGTATGGACATCCGGATCACATCGCGATCTCGCAGTTCACCACGGCGGCGATCGTGGCCGCGGCCGATCCGGCGTTTGTGTGCCCCGGCGTCGAGTCGGCCTTGCCGGCGCACTCCGTATCGAAGCTCTATTACATCGCGTGGCCGGAGTCGACGTGGGCTGCCTATCAAGCGGCGGTCGGAAGGTTGTCGTCTACGGTCGATGGCGTTGAACGACACGTCACGCCATGGCCCGACTGGGCAATCACCACTCAAATCGATACCCGCAGCTTCTGGACGACGGTCTGGCAGGCGGTCTTGTGCCACGAGTCGCAGGTCCTTGCGTACGAGCGTCTAAAAGATTTGCCTCCGCAGCTTCATGAAGCGCTCTGGGGCAGGCAGTCGTTCTATCGCGTGTTCAGCACAGTGAATGGTGGACGGGTACGCGAGACTGATCTCTTCGAAGGGATCACTGTATGACGAGGACGGAGCCTGTTACCTTGGTGGTCGCGGTCTTCAGAAGTCAAACTGCGCGCTAAGTTTGAATATGCGCGGCAGAAGGATCAGTTGCGGTGTCCGCCACGCCGCGCCGTACGTGATGTTTTCGTTGATCACGGAGTTGGAATTGAGCACGTTGTAGAAGTCGAAGTTGAGACTCGTCCGTGTCGTGTTCAACCGGAACAGCTTCGACATGCGGAGGTCGAGCTGATTCATCCGCTCGACGTAGACGGTGCCAGCCTCGATGATATTGAAGAAGCGCGCATTCGGTCCGCTGCTGTACGCGCGTCCGAGCGTGGTTGTCGTCGCAGCAATCGCCGCGTTCGCGCTCATGCTGGCGCCGGCGCTGTTGCTGGCGCTCGATCCGGGCAGGTTCTGGAAGGTCCCGCTGATGTTGACGTCAATCTTCGGGATCAGGTAGGCGACCAGGCCCTGCATGGACGTGCGCCACCCCTGATTCTGTTTGCAACGCTCGAGGGTCCTGGCGGCATTCGTGAACGCACGGGTGTTGGTGACGGGGTTGGCAGGGTTACCGGTGAAAGCATTCGCGTGCAGCGTTTCGGGCAGCGCCGCCACGACCTCGCAATCGTCCGTAATGACGCGGCCGGTTCCCGCACCGGCCTGAAGGGTAAGTCCGTTCTGAAGCCTGGCATTGACGCCGAGGCTGACCGCGTTGAACACCTCGGTCTGATCCCCATAGTTCTTGGAGAGGGTCACGAAGTTGTTCTGGGCTCGTACATTCGCCGCCGGTTTCAGATCGAAGGCGGTGAGCGTGTAGCCGCCACCATTCGGCAGCCTCGCATCGCTCGGCACGTTGATCGTGAACTGATCGTAGTCCTCGGGTCCGACGGCCCGGTCATCCATCGTCCGGAAGTTGCCGTACCATCTCCGGGCGAATTGGACGTCGAGCGACAGCCGTGGCACCAGCTCGTGCTGCACCCCCGCCGTGAACTCCCAGTTGTAGAAGCGCTTTCCCCAGCCCGCCAGAATGTCTGGATCGTAGGTGGTACCCGGCACCACTGTCCCGAAGATGGCTGCGTTCACCAGCGCGCCGCACTCGCCGTTGGTGGCATAGTTCAATAGGTCGCAATCAGGCACGAAATCGGTGTCGCTGTCGGTCCAGGGGCGAGTGGTGGTCGTGACCAGCCGATTGATCGGATTCGGCGGGTCAGACAACGCCCCCGTTGTTCCGAGGCCTTCCAGATACTTGTTCAGGGTGACTTTCAGCGCCGTCTTTCCGTTCCCGAACAGATCGTAAGTGACGCCCATCTTCGGCGTGATGTCATGCAACGAGTAATTATCGATTCGGCCGAAGCTGACGTTGAGATTCGGCGCCAGGGTCGTTGGCGCAATCGCTTGCGGCGGGAAGCTGTTCTTGAAGTGGTCGTAGCGAACGCCACCGGCGAGCGTCCATCGGCCAACAGTCCATTTGTCCTGCGCAAAGAGGCCGAGGTCGCGGTCCACGTTCACTTCGACCGTCCGCGGCGTGATCCGATATGTGAGCTGCGTCGGCACACCGTTCGCGAAGTTGTAGAAGTACGGCGTCGTCGGGTCGGTGTAGCTGGTGTTTTCGTGATGGCCGTAGGCGTTGTTGAAACCGACCTTGAAGTTGTGCGAACCCGTGATGTAGGACACTGCGGCCCG